>Ga0209344_10005585_pt1 | contig 10779 bp, 12 predicted proteins | sample Cruoilmetagenom6_FD_187293 | JGI IMG/M metagenome (GOLD analysis project Ga0209344, IMG submission 187293) | Oil polluted marine microbial communities from Coal Oil Point, Santa Barbara, California, USA - Santa Barbara Oil Seep Sample 6 (SPAdes)... | ecosystem: Environmental > Aquatic > Marine...
GACAGGCCCAACCACAATAGCTAACGCAAAGAGCCTGCATATTTGCAGGCTCTTTTCTTTTGGATCGGGTCAGAGTTTGCGCAGATACCCGTTGGGCGCATAGGTCGCGTTCACACCGAACGTGTCGCACAGCGCCTCGTCCACCTCGAACACTCCCGGATGCGTCTGCATGTATTCGGCGATTGCCCGGTTCGGCCCGCCACCGTAATTCGCGCTGACGCCCAATTCGTCCAGCAGACCATCCTCCATGCACAGCAGTTCGCCCGCCTGCATGTGCTCTCCCAGGAATTCAAGCGCAGCCAGGCAGCAGGGGTAGGTATGTGCGGAATCCTCCAGAACGAACCAGGGGCGTGGCGCATCGAATATCCCGTGCGCGGCAAAGGCGGCCCCAAGGTCCATAACGTCCCCGGTCACGAAATTGATGCGCGGATCGGTCAGCGCTGGCACCTTCACGTCGATAGAATAGATTGGCGTGCTGCGGCCATAATTGCCGACAAGATCCGCCATCCAAAGTGCGCTGGCGCCGTGATGTGAGCCGATCTCGATGATCGTGCCGGGGGCGTTGTCCCAGATCGCGCGGCCCTGAATCGCCATGTCGATCGGACTGCGCAAACATTCGATACCGCGATATTGGTATTTCATGACACCGTCCTGGTATTTACGCAGGAAGTCTTTGGTAAACGCGGATTTGAACGAACGCATCAGGCCCTCATCGGTTGTATGATGCAACAGGTATGAGCGATCCGCAGAAATCCGTCAAATCGGACCGGAATCGCGCAGGGTGGGTTGGCAGGAGCGGAGCGCGAGTTTGCCATGGGTGAAATCGGGCAACGATAGTGGTTTGAGGAACGGGTTGCCGCTATTCTGATCTTCGGCCTTGATGCTGGCCGCCCAAAAGGAAGACTTTGCCAAGGTCATGTGCCATTTTTGATTCAGAGGATTCGCAAATGGCGCTAACGTGCGGAGGAGTCAGGATTTTCCATCATCTCATCTCATTTTCGCCGGATTGGGTCGATAGTCATGCGCTCATAGTAGCAGTGAAGATAGAATGAAACGCTTTGACAATAAGCTGATTGGTATTGATCAGGGCGAAACCGTCCTGTTTTCCGACTATGAGAGCGGCGGGGACATGTGGACAGGCGAGGGCGACCGCATGCGCCTGCACACCGTCCGGTTCACTGAACCCTTTCGCACGCCGCCCGCCGTTCAATGCGCGCTGTCGATGTGGGACATCGACAGCGGAACCAATGCCCGGATCGAAGTGTCAGCCGAAAATATTACCGAAACAGGGTTCGAAGTGGTGTTTCGCACCTGGGCCGATACCCATGTGGCGCGCGTGCGTGTCCGCTGGATGGCAATCGGAGAGTTGTACCACGAGGACGATTGGGAACTGTACTGAACGCAGTGGCGGGCTTTCGCCCGACACTGCAAGCGGGTCAGTTGTCGAACTGGCCCTCATAGACGGGTTCCAATGTCGGCGTGTCGAACAGAGACGATACCGACGTGCCGTTCCAGATGTTCAGGATTGCCTGCGCAAAGACGGGTGCCGTCGGGATGATGCGGATGTTGGGCGCGCCGCGCACGGCCTCGGTGGGGGCAATGGTGTCGGTGATCACCATGCTTTTCAGAACCGAGGCGGTGATACGCTCCACCGCCGGGCCGGACATGACACCATGCGTGGTGTAGGCATGAACCTCGGAGGCGCCGTTTTCCATCAGCACTTCGGCGGCTTTGCACAGCGTACCTGCCGTATCGCACATGTCGTCGACGATGATGCATCGCTTGCCCGTGACTTCGCCGATAACGGTCATTTCGGCGACTTCGCCGGCCTTCTCACGCCGCTTGTCAACGATGCTGAGCGGTGCGTTGATCCGTTTGGCCAGTTCACGTGCACGGGCGACGCCCCCCACATCGGGAGAGACGATCATCACCTCATCCAGACAGCCTTTGAACTGTTTCATGATATCGAGTGCGAAAACCGGCGAGGCATAGAGGTTATCCACAGGGATATCGAAAAACCCCTGAATCTGCGCCGCGTGCAGGTCCATCGTCAGAACCCGCTCGATGCCCGCTTCGACCAGCATGTTCGCCACCAGCTTGGCCGAGATCGGCGTGCGCGCCTTGGAGCGGCGATCTTGTCGTGCGTAGCCGAAATAGGGGATCACGGCCGTAATGCGATGGGCGGACGAGCGGCGCAGCGCGTCGGCCATGATCAGCAGTTCCATCAGGTTGTCGTTTGCCGGATTCGAAGTCGGCTGGATGATGAACATGTCCTCGCCGCGGACGTTTTCGAATACTTCGACGAAAATCTCGCCGTCATTGAAGCGCTCTACCCGAGCATCGACCAGTCCGAGACTGACCCCCCGGTGCATTGACATCCGCCGTGCGATGGCAGTGGCAAGCGGCATGTTGGCATTGCCCGAGATCAGTTTCGGTTCCGGTGTGACTGGCATGTGAGATTTTCCCTGAGGGTGGCCTGGATGACAGATTCGTGACGTTGACACCGCTTAGCATGCGCGTAGGGTCTGGCAAAGCAGCTGAGCCGCAGAGGAGCCGTAAATTGGCGCATATCGACTATTTTTTCTCGACACTTTCGCCGTTTACTTACCTGACAGGCACGTCGCTTGCGGAAATCGCGGCGAAAACCGGGGCGAGCGTGACCTACAAGCCGCTCGATATCATGGCACTTTTCGCGCGCACGGGGGGCACGCCGCCCAAGGATCGCCACCCCTCGCGGCAGGCCTACCGGCTGCAGGACATGGAGCGGCGGGCGCGGCGGCTGGACAAGCCGCTGAACCTGAAGCCTGCGCATTGGCCGACGAACTCGGCACCGTCGTCTTATGCGATCATCGCAGCGCAGAATGCTGGTGGCGGCGATCTGGCGGGGCTTGTTCACGCTTTTGGCCGCGCGGTCTGGGCCGAAGAGCGCGATATCGCCGACGCGGATGTGGTGCGCGATTGCCTGTCCGGGGCGGGGTTCGATCCTGCCTTGGCCGATAGCGGGTTGCTGGAAGGCGCCGAAACCTACGGTGCCAACCTGGAAGAGGCCGTGCGCCGCGGCGTGTTCGGCGCGCCCTTCTACGTTGTGGACAGCGGCCAGTGTTTCTGGGGACAGGATCGGCTGGAGGATCTGGAATTGCATCTGGAAGGCAAGCTCTAGGCGATGCCCAGCGGGCAGAAGGGCGGCTTTGCAACATACTGGACGCAGTTCGGCCAGGGGCCGCGCCAGGCGGTCTTGATCCATTGTGCGTTGGCGCAATCATCGGCCTGGGGCGGCGTTGCACAATATCTTTCCGGTGCATTGACCATGACCGCGTTTGACCTGCCGGGCCATGGCCGCAGTGGTGCCTGGGATGCGTCTTGTGGTGAGATGCAGGCGCTTACCGCCGGGATCGCGGCAGATTTCGCGCGCGAGGGTCCGGTGGATGTCATCGGCCACTCCTTTGGCGCGACAGGGGCGTTGCGCATGGCCGTGCTCTGGCCAGAGCGGGTGCGCTCGCTGGTCTTGATCGAGCCTGTGTTCTTTGCCGTGGCAACCCGCGACAGGCCCGATATTGCCGAGGCGCAACTTGCGGCAGAAGTGGATTATTCCGCCGCGATGGCGCAGGGCGATCACGAGCGCGCCGCAAGACATTTTCTGGCGATCTGGGGCAACGGGTTGGCGTGGGAGGATTTGCGGGCCTCACAGCGCGCCGAACTGGCGGGTCAGATGACACTGATCGAGGCAGAACAGCCGGCGCTTCATGATGACGTGGGCGGCATGCTGGAACCCGGCGTGCTGGAGGCGCTGCAGATGCCCGTTCTGCTGTTAGAGGGTAGCAAGTCCCCGCCGGTGATCGGCGTGATCTGCGACGGCCTGGCTATGCGACTGCCGCGCGCAGAGCGGGCGGTGATCGGCGGCGCGGGTCATATGGCGCCGCTCAGCCATCCCGCTCAGGTCAGCGCGGAAATCCTGCGGTTTCTTCGGCAAGACAGCGCACCTGCGCTGCCGTGCCAAAAGCATTTAACCCATAAGATTCATTGACCAAAGGCAAAACGCACAGCCCATGTGGCATCTGCGTTTCGCGAAGGGTTTTGCCGGGCCGTCCTCGCGGTCAGCCTTTGGCGATCTCGATGAACCGGTCGATCTGGTCGTGCCCGATGGACCAGTCACAGACCAGCCGCATTTTCACAGACTCCTCGGGGGCACCGTCCAGCGGCCCCCAAAGGGCATAGACCGCACCCGCCGCGCGCAGCCGTTGATGGGTACGGCGGGGCAGGGTGGCAAAGATCATGTTGGCTTGCGGTTCTGCCAGAAACACCGCGCCGGTCACATCACGCAGCCCTTGTGCCAGATACGCTGCATTGGCGTTGGCCGCCCTGGCCGCTTCGCGCCATGCATCGTTTTGCAGATAGCCCTGCATCTGCGCAGAAAGATACCGGTGCTTGGAAAACAGATGCGCACCCCGTTTGCGGCGCAGCTCGAACTCCCAGGCGTGGGCGGGGTCAAAGAAGATCACGGCCTCAACGCCCGCACAGCCATTCTTGGTGCCGCCAAAGCTGAGCGCGTCGATCCCGGCTTTCCACGTCATCTCGGCCGGGGTGCAATCCAGCGCAACCAACGCGTTGGTGAACCGCGCACCATCCATGAAACAGGGCAGGCCATGTTCGGCCGCGACGCTCGTGACCGCAAGCAGCTCGTCCAGCGTATAGATGCGGCCCATCTCGGTCACTTGCGTCAGGGCCACGGGGCCGCGCTGCGAGGTATGCACGTCGCCTCTGGTCCAGCCGTCGATTGCACCGCGCAACTGCTCGGGCGTCATCTTGTCATCCCCGCCCACCAGCGTCAGCTTGGCACCGCCGGTATAGAATTCGGGGGCGTGGCATTCGTCGTTCTGGATATGGGCGAGCGGGGTGCAGAACACGGTCTGCCAGGGCTGCGTCAGGGTGGCCAGCGTCAGCGCATTGGCCGCAGTACCCGTGGCGACGAGATAGATCGCGGCCTCCGGCGCTTCGAAAATTTCGCGCAGGGTGCTGCGCACCTCGGCCATGATGGCATCGTCACCATACGGTACCGCATGGCCGGTATCGGCGGCAATCAGTGCTTCGCGTACGCTGGGATGCATCGGGCCCGCGTTGTCAGAGGCAAAGAACATCAGGTTGGCTCCTCGATGATGTGATCTTCCCAATCGTCCTCGTGCACGTCGAATTCGGGCACCGTACGGCTCTGCATGGAGACGCCCGCCGCGTGAATCGACTCGGGGTCGCCTGTGATCAGCGGGTGCCAGTCAAAGAGCGGCTTGCCCTGCCAGAGCAGCTTGTAGGCGCAGGTTTCCGGCATCCAGTAGAGGTTCGTATCCATGTTGGTGGGCTTGAGCACGATGCATTCCGGCACGAACTGGTGGCGGATCGGGTATTGGGCGCAGCGGCATGTGGTATCGTCAAACAGGCGGCAGGCGACACGGGTGAGGGCAACCTCGCCGGTGTCCTCATCCTCCAGCTTGTTCATGCAGCATTTGCCGCAGCCGTCGCAGAGCGCCTCCCATTCGGCGCGGGTCATGCGTGTCAGCGGCACGGTTTCCCAAAATCGCGGGCGCAGGTCGGTCATAGCGCTGTCAGGATTTCGCGGGCGCGGACACAATCGGCATCCATCTGCGCAATGAAGGCATCCAAGCCATCAAATGTTTCTTCGGGGCGCAGGTACTCGACCAGTGCGACCGACAGATCGGTACCGTAGAGGTCGCCCGAGAAATCGAACAGGAAGGTTTCGAGATTGGGCACCTCGCCCCCGAACATCGGGCGCACCCCGAGCGAGGCCGCGCCGTGATATTGCCCCTGATGCGGGCCGCCCAGCACATCCACGATCACCGCATAGACGCCAAAACGCGGCTGGTGCAGCCCTGAGATGGACATGTTCGCGGTCGGATAGCCCAATTCGCGGCCACGCTGTTCGCCGCCGACCACGATGCCCTCGATCCGGTGCCAGTGGCCCAGCATTGCCGCCGCATCGCGCGGGCGCCCGTCGCTCAGAGCGCGGCGGATCGCGGTCGAGCTGACTTCGCCGGTCTCGCCCTCCAGCAGCCGCGCGACGCTGACGCCGAACCCCATCTCGGCTCCGAACCGTTCGAGATCGGCGGCATTTCCTGCGCGTCCCTTACCAAAGCAGAAATCGGCCCCCACGACTACATGGCGCAGGCCCAGCCCCTCGGAGATCACGTCGTGGGCAAAGGCGTGCGGCGAAAGCGCCGACAGGGCGGCGTTAAAATTCAACTCATAAAGCCGCTCCACGCCCAGCTTGTGCAGCCGATGCGCGCGCGCGGCACGGCCCATCAGGCGAAACGGGGGGGCATCAGGCGCGAAATATTCACGCGGATGCGGCTCGAATGTCAGCACCCCCAGCGGCGCGCCGATCTCTTCGCCAGCCTTGCGGGCGATGTCGATCACCGACTGGTGGCCGATATGCACACCGTCAAAGTTGCCGATGGCCACGCTGGCCCCCCGGTCTGATCGATCCACATAGGTATAATCTCGGATAATGCGCATTGCGCAGGGGTAGCGCGCGGCGCTGAGGGGTGCAAGAGTCGATGGCGGTGCGGACGTCACGATTGCGCGCCTGCGCGTTACGCCGATCCTAGCGGCGCCCGGTTTCAAAGATTAGCGAGATTTCGCAGGGCATTGATCCGTTGACAGCGGACAATCGATGCAAGGCAAAATGGGAAAAACGAACAGCGCGGCGTGACACGCACCGCGCTGTTGCACGAAACGGCGATTGGATCAGGATCGCCGCACTTTCATCTGAGAGCGTAAGGCGTTCGATCCGTGGCCCGGATTGAACGCGACAGGCGTTAGTCAAACTTGCCGGAAGGCGCCAGAACCGTGGCCTCACCGATCAGAACCTTTTTACCGTTCACCATGCAGCGACAATCGAGCTGGACGCGGCGCTTGGTCGTGTCGATGGCGATCACTTCGACCTCAGCGCGGACCATGTCGCCGGGGCGCACGGGGGCGAGGAATTTCAGGCTCTGGCCCATGTAGACGGTGCCGTGGCCGGGCAACTGTTCGCCAATCACGGCAGAGATCAGGCCCGCTGTCAGCATGCCGTGGGCAATGCGGCCCTCGAATATCGTGTCCTGCGCATAGTCATCGTCCAGATGTACCGGGTTCCGGTCGGTCGAGATCTGCGCGAACATCTCGATATCCTCATCCGTCACCACCTTTTGCAGATGGCGCACCATACCCATTTCGATCTCTTCAATGGTGATGGTTCCGCGGGGCAGATTGTCCAACATCCGGGCCCTCCTGATGGCTTGGCTGAGAAATAATCGGGCGCATGTGCACTACAACGTGCAACTTTATTGCTTCGCAGTTGCAGAAAATCAAGGGCTAATTTGTCAGCGCAACTGCCCGATCGTGTAAGTCGGGCTGGCCATTTCCTTTTCCAGATAGGTATTTAGCGCCTCCGGGTCGGGGTGCGGATCGGATTTGGTCTCTTTCGCGGCAAGCCCGCCCGAGATGAAGAGCGAATCGATATTCTCGCCCATCGCGCCACGGACATCCGTCAGCGCCCCGTCACCGATTGCCAGAATCGCCGCATCGTCCACATCCTTGCCCAGTGCGGTCAGACGGCGGCGGGCCAGATCGTAGATCGGCGGATGCGGCTTTCCGAAATAGAGGCTCTCGCCGCCCATCTCGGTATAGAGCCGCGCCAGTGCACCGGCGCACCATTCGCGCCGGTCGCCGCGATCCACCACGATATCGGGATTAGCGCAGAGCAGTTTCAGACCCTTCTGCTTGGCATAGAGGAAATCGGCGCGGTTCACCGACGGATCCGCCATCGGATCGAACGGCCCGCAACAGACGATACCTTCCGCCTCGGCCAGTGGCACGCGGGTGATATCCACCGGGTCGTCGACCACGCGGATGGGCTCAAAGAACCCCGCGTCGCGTTCCCATTCGCCCATGAAATAGACCGAACTGCCGACCGCACCCTGGTACATTGCTGCGCGCGCGGAATCACCTGACGTGGCGATCGCGTCATAGGCGTCTTCGGGCACGCCGAACTGCACCAACTGCGCCACAACACCGGCGCGAGGCTTGGGCGAATTGGTCACCAACACCACCTTGCCGCCTTTGGCGCGGTAGGATTGCATCGCCGCGACCGCCTCGGGATAGGCCGTGACGCCATTATGCAAACAGCCCCAGAGATCGACAAAAAGCGCCTCGTAACGGTCTGAAACGTCGGCAAGAGATTGGATGATCTGCGTCATGGGGTGCCCCTGTTTTAGCGTTTTCACGGCCAGATATGGCAGGCAGCACATGGGCTGGCCAGTCCGGATTGCCGCACGCGGGCAATCCGCACCTGAAATCGATCATGGATGCGGGCCGGGCCGAAGCCCGGCCTGCGGGCTCAAAGCTTGAGGTTGGGGATGATCTGCTTTTTGCGGCTCATGATGCCGGGCAGCACCACCGTGTCGCCCGCGACAGTGACTCCAAAGGATTTTTCCGCCACGGATTTGACCATGTCGTTGGGGATCAGCAGTGTTGCCTCTTCGTTGAGGATATCGACAACGAAAAGCAGGACCTGATCCACGCCATCTTCGGCAGCGACCGATGTCATCGTGTCCATCAGGCTGGCTTTGCGGTCCAGCACGATGGCAGGTGCCGTCGTCTCAAGGACCGAGACGCGGAACTTGGTACCGTTCAGGTCGAATTCCTTGCTGTCCATGCGCAGCAATTCGGCGTCGGAAAACGCCGACACGTCGGATTTCGCGGCGAACATCTGTGCTGCGTAATCGCCAATGTTGATACCCAGATCCGCAGCCAATTGTTCGGCCACGGCACGATCATGGTCGGTGGTTGTCGGGCTGCGGAATTCCAGTGTGTCGCTCAGGATACAGGTCAGCGCGGCGCCCTTGGCCCAGTCGGGCATCTTTGTGGCGTCGTCACCCATCAGGTCGATCATGATCGTCGCGGTGCAGGCCAGCGGACGGATCGTCATGTCGATCGGGCCCTTTGTCTCCAACCCGCCAACGAGCCGGTGATGGTCGATGACCGCCTGCACATTGGCATCGTTTATCGCTGCGGGCAGTTCTGCGGGGTTGTTGGTGTCCACCACGACACAGGGCTGGCCGGGCTCCACGTCCGCGATGATCCGCGGTTTGGGCAGGTTCCAATGCGTCAGCAGGAAGGCCGCCTCGGTGTTCGGCTCGCCCAGCAGAACCGCCTCGGCGTTGCCGCCCTTGACCTCGTTGAGGTACCACGCCCACAGGATCGGCGACCCGGTGCTGTCGGTGTCGGGGGATTTGTGGCCAAAAACGAGCGTTTTCATATAGCGGTGTCCTTTGAGGGAAATGTCTGGTTTGCGCGCCTTATAAAAGCGGCTTCCGGGCTTGTCACGCGCCCAGAGTGCGGCCAAGTTGCGCGATATGCCCAAACCTGCCGAAACTGATCTCTACCCCCCGGTCAAAGCCTTTCTCGAAGCGCAGGGCTATACCGTGAAAGGTGAAGTGGGGGCGGCGGATGTGCTGGCGCGGCGCGGGGACGACCCACCCCTGATCGTCGAGTTGAAGACCGGGTTTTCGCTGGTTCTGTTGCAGCAGGCGGTGGCCCGTCAGGCGATCACGGATACGGTCTATGTCGCGGTGCCGCGCTGGTCAGGCAAGGCAGGGTGGCGGGCGTTCAAGGGAAATATCGGCCTGTGCAAGCGGTTGGGGATCGGCGTGATTTCGGTGCGGCTGAAGGACGGGTATGTGCAGGTCCACTGCGAACCGGTCCCGTTCCAGCCGCGCAAATCTAGCCTTCGCCGCAAGGCCCTGCTGAAAGAATTCGACGCCCGCGACGGCGATCCGACTCACGGGGGCACCAATGGGCAGGTGATGACCGCCTACCGGCAGGACGCGCGGCGATGTGCGGCGCATCTGGCGGAGGTCGGCATCGCCAAGGGGGCCGATGTGGCCAAGGCGACGGGCGTCGCGCGCGCCACGCGTATCATGGCGGACAACCATCATGGCTGGTTCTGCCGTGCCGCGCGTGGGCTCTATGCGCTCAGCGATGCCGGGACATTGGCGTTGAAATCCGATGAGGATCCCTGAGCACTTCATTTTGCAAGAAATACTCTGGGGGTCTGGGGGCAAGGCCCCCAGCCTGCGCTTCAGGCAACCCGCCTGACGTCAGGGCTGAAACGGTAGCCGGGTGATTGCAAATCCGCGCTGCGCCAGCAGGTTCAGCACGCCGGATGTGCCGGGCAGATGTGCGGCGCCTGCCGCGACCAGAACGTTGCCCTGCACCGCGTCGCTGGCCAACAGGTCGGCCCATGCAATATTGCGGTCGATCAGCAGCACCTGCTCGAACTGTTCGAAACTGGCCGCAGCCTCGGGGCCGCCACCCTGCAGCGAGATCAGGCGCGAATATTCCCAGATCAGCGCCGTCTCTTGTGCCAGATAGCGTTGGCGCAAGGTGTAGGCGACATCGTCAGGATCGCTGTCCCAATCCAGGAAGAGGCGGATCGCCTCAAGTTGTTCTTCCTGCGGAAAATCGTCCAGCAGCGTCAGGGTTGTTCCGGCATCCTCCAGCGACCGGGTTTCATGACCGGCCTGCGTCGCGTGATCGCCGATCAGCGTGTCGATCCCTGGTGCCTCCATCGCTCCTGAGCGGGCCTCGCACGGGCCGATGCCTAGCATCATGGAGGCCCAGATCGGCTTGAACTTGGCTGCCATGAAGGACGGGAACCCACGCTTCGACAATTCATCCGCCAGGGCTGCCCAGTCCTTTTCGCCCAGCAGGTCGGGCAGGGTGGGGCCT
>Ga0209344_10005587_pt1 | contig 10778 bp, 12 predicted proteins | sample Cruoilmetagenom6_FD_187293 | JGI IMG/M metagenome (GOLD analysis project Ga0209344, IMG submission 187293) | Oil polluted marine microbial communities from Coal Oil Point, Santa Barbara, California, USA - Santa Barbara Oil Seep Sample 6 (SPAdes)... | ecosystem: Environmental > Aquatic > Marine...
TATCAGGCATATGGTTTGACGTTTTCGTCAACCGGCACAGCATCGCCGAACGTATCAGGCAGCATATTCTGTCCCGTCCTTCAGACCAGCCCGCTCAAACCCGGACTTACGCAGCCGACAGCTCTCACATAGCCCGCATGCACGGCCGTCTGGCACTGGGTCATAGCACGACCAGCTCAATGCGGGATCGAGTTCCAGTCGCGCAGACTCAGTTGCGATTTGAGCTTTTGAAAGATGCTGAAGCGGAGCGTGAATCGTGAATTTGTCTCCCTCGGCCCCCGCCTTGGTCGCCAAGTTGCCGATATTTTCGAACGCTGTAATAAAGTCCGGCCTGCAATCGGGATAGCCGGAATAATCCAATGCATTCACGCCGATGAAGATATCCCTGGCCTGGAGCGCTTCAGCCCAAGCGAGCGTCAAGGAAAGGAAAACGAGATTGCGCGCGGGCACATAAGTGACGGGGATGTCATTGCCGAGCCCGTCTTTCGGAACGTCAATGTCCGCCGTCAATGCAGATCCGCCGAACGTCCTCAGGTCAAGCGGGAGGACGATGTGTTTTTCTACACGCAGCCGGTGCGCAATAACCTTCGCGGCATCTATCTCACGGCGGTGGCGCTGTTTGTAGTCGATGGTAAGGGCACTGAGGCTATAGCCTGCTTCCCGGGCCAGCCCGGCCACAACCATCGAATCAAGTCCCCCTGAGAGGAGGACAACCGCGTTTCGACCTTCACCACTGGAGAGTTGAGGCATTTGATGGCGCTAGCCTTCACCGACGGACCTGGCAACTTCGATCAGCGTCGGCAATCGCCCACCCTGCGAGCCTCTGCTGCGAAAGCAAATGGCAGTCCATTGGCAATACCCTGACTGTCAATCTGAACGAGAGTTCCAGATTCACGGCGAATCTGCGTACGTCCATATCCGCGGCCCGGGCAGGTATACTGCACGGTAACCTCGCTGGCACTATCCTCCACGACAACCCTGCGGCACTTCTGGCCTTGATGACGCAGCTGAATCAAAGCGCGACCACTATCAAGGCACATCCGCTGCACACCGCCATCGCTGCCGCGAACCCGCATTTCCCAATTGCCGCGATCAAGCCGATCAAGCATTGCAAGGGCCGCGCCCTGTCCGATCGCAGGCGCGACGAAACCCGCAGCCAAACCTGCGAAAATCAGCGTTGCTGCAATACCCTGCTTCATGGCCCGTTTCCTATACTTTCACGTATTAGATAGGGTCACATTGCCGTTTTCACTGCATAGCCACCCATGTCATCACCTCATGCGCGACCAAATGTTACATATCAGCGATGAATGGATTGTTTACGCTGCAATCCTGAATGTTTTTGAACAAAATGCACAATCGACTGGAATGGCGCCATCGTCGTCGCGCATTTCAGCACGTTCGCTCTCGGGAAAGCGCGACAGGACCGACGCATAATGTTCGGCTGTGCACCGACACCCTCGAGTCAGATCTGCCAATGGTTCTATTCGTACTTCGGCTTCTTCGTGGAATAGCCGCCAGACCAGTTGCTCAAGCGTAAGTCCGTCATTCACAAGCTCGTCATGCCGGGTGCTTCCAGCAAGCACAGCCACGTGCTCCCAATGTGGGTCCGGCTCGCTTGACTTGATGTGCAACCTCTCCCCACCTTCCTCACCGTCGGGAAAGTGCTGGACCAATAGACCGCCAGCAACGCAGCATTCGCCCGTGGTCCTTACGCCAACGCGCACCAGCGTTGGAATTTGTTCGGACCTCTGGAAATAGGCTTCGCACGCCTCTGAAAGCGATCCGCCCTCAAGAGGCACGATGCCTTGGTAGCGGCCCTCACTTGCAGCAAGGTCAAATGTAATCGCAAGATAGCCTTCACCAAATATTGCTTCCAGTGATGCGTTTGAGCCGATCTCGTCTATTCGGTTCTGGTTGTAATCGACATAACCGCGCAATTCGCCGTGTCGATAGTCGCAGACCAGCAAGTCAACGATCCCGCCATCGGCCTGCGCCTGAACGGTGAGCTGGCCCTCTTCGTCTTTTAACAAAGATCCCAGCATTGTTGTCAGCACAAGGGCCTCAGCCAGCAAGTGCTTGATGGGTGACGGATAATCATGGGTAGACAGCACCGAGTCCACCACAGGTCCGAGGCGCACCACCCGGCCACGGACGTTTTTTTCCGGGACAGTGAAAGCCAACACCCGGTCAAATCCGATTTGACCCTCGGAAACCTTCGCAAATTCGCTCACAACTGGCCGTGTACCCAGCGCAGGATTGATTTCTGCGCGTGCACGCGGTTTTCCGCCTCATCGAAAACAGCTGACTGTGCGCTGTCGAAAACGCCCTGAGTCACTTCATCACCAATGTGAGCCGGCAAACAATGCAAAAACACCGCATCCGGCTTGGCATGGCTCATCAAGGCATCGTTGACCTGGAACGGCGCCATTGCGGCAAGCTTGTCCTCTGCATGGTCCTGGCCCATGGAAACCCAGGTATCGGTCACCACGACGTCGGCGCCGCGCGCGGTTTCAATCGCATCATGTGTCACGGTGATATTTGCCCCGCGGTCCATTGCCTTGGCAACGAATTCAGAGTCGGGGCCATAGCCTTGAGGCGTACCGACCCGCACATTGAATTTCATCAAACCTGCCGCTTCCAGGATTGAACTGAGCACATTGTTGCCGTCTCCGAGCCAGGCGACTTCGAGGCCCGGCAGTGGTTTGCCGTGCTCGATAATAGTCAACAAGTCAGCGACAATCTGACAGGGATGAGATCGGTCTGTCAGTCCGTTGATCACTGGAACACTGGCATGAAATGCCATTTCCTCAACTCTCGAATGATCGTCCGTCCTGATCATGATCGCATCGACCATGCGGCTGAGGACCCGCGCGGTATCGGCGACCGATTCGCCACGACCAAGCTGGGTGCTCGCTGCATCCATCACCAACGCACTGCCGCCTAGCTGGCGCATTGCCACGTCGAAACTGACCCGCGTACGTGTTGAATTCTTCTCAAAGATCATGGCCAGAACATGGCCTGCCAACGGTGCGTCGAGGTCAGCCTGCCCCTTGGGAAATCCGCTGCGTCCTGCTTTCCGGTCGATCGCGTCGCCCAGCATAGCCGCGATTGCCTCGCCGCCTGCATCGGACAAGTTCAGGAAATGACGGCCCATCACACATCCTCCCCGGAAGAATAGCTTGCCGCTGCGGAAGACAGCTTTTCCATGAACTCTTCTATGTGGCCATCGTCAATCACCAACGGCGGTACAATCCTGACGACATTTTCGCCCGCCGAAACCGTCAGCACCTCATGGTTGTCACGCATGTGCGCAACAAACTGCCGAGGTTCGATTTTCATCTTCAGGCCGATCATCAGCCCACGCCCCCGAACAGAATCGAACAATTCCGGATAGTTGCCAATGAATTGTTCGAGGCGACCGCGCAGCCGTTCTCCTTTGGCACGCACGCCTTCGACAAATGCCGGCTCAGCGACCACATCGAGCACAGCCTCGGCCGCTGCGATGGCAAGCGGGTTTCCGCCATAAGTAGACCCGTGTGCGCCTATGCCCATGCCGCTGGCAGCGTGTTCCGTGGCGAGACAGGCACCAAACGGGAAACCCCCTGCAATGCCCTTGGCCGTAGCGAGAATGTCAGGCTCAATCCCATACTGTTCATAAGCATAGAATGTTCCGGTGCGCGCAACGCCTGTCTGCACCTCGTCAAGAATAAGCAGCAGGTCATGTTCGTCGCACAAAGCGCGCAGCCCGCGCAGGAATTCATCGGACGCGATGCGGATGCCGCCTTCACCCTGGATCGGCTCCAGGAGGAAGCCAGCCGTATTGGGGCCGATTGCAGCCGCTGCCCCTGCAAGGTCATCAAAATCACAATACTTGAACCCAGGCAGCAACGGCTGGAAACCGGTGTGCATCTTTTCCTGGCTGGAGGCGCTGATCGTTGCCATCGTCCGCCCATGAAAGGCATGATCGAAAGTGATCAATTCGAACCTGTCGGGATTACCAGCGTGTTTGTGATAGGCCCGCGCTGTCTTGATCGCGCACTCGACTGCTTCGGCACCGGAATTTGTAAAGAACACGGTGTCGGCAAATGTCAGGTCAACGAGCCGCTGCGCAAGATGTTCGCCCTGTGGGCTGCCATAGAGATTTGAACAATGCATCAGCGTTTCAGCCTGACGCTGGATTGCCGAAATCAGGCCTTCATGCGAATGGCCCAGCGAATTCACGGCAATACCGGCGGCGAAATCGAGGAAACGCCTGCCGTCCTCACTGATCAGATGACAATGATCGCCGCGCACGGGCCGTACATCGCACCGGCCGTATACTGGCATCAGCGGAGTGATCGACATGTCTGCCTCCTTGCTTGGCGGATTCTCTTTATGGATTTGGAGAAAGAAAAATGGCGGCCCGGAGCCGATTACTCCGGGCCGCCATTTGCGTGCATTTATGCATTTGCGCCGCCGGGGTCAAACCCCACCGCGCAACGCGATCATCACCTCAGCACGGGACGAGGTTGACCGCGGAATGCTTGCCTCGTCGATCGACTTCGATGTCAAATTCGACTCGGTCTCCTTCCTTGAGGCCAGACAGGCCTGAACGCTCAACAGCGCTGATGTGCACGAACGCATCCGGCTGGCCATCTTCGCGGGTGATGAACCCAAAACCCTTCTCCGAGTTGAAGAACTTGACCGTGCCAGTGGCCTTTTCACCGGTCAATTCCCGCTGCGGCGCTTCGCGTTTTTCTACCGGTATAACGTCGCCAACAACCTGAAGATCGCTGGCGGAAACCTTCCCGCCACGATCGACCAGCGTGAATTCAAGCTGCTGGCCTTCAGCCAAACCTTCAAGGCCGGCGCGCTCAACAGCGCTGATATGCACGAAGACATCGTCTCCGCCATCTTCACGCTGGATGAAGCCGAACCCTTTGCCAGAATTGAAGAATTTTACAGCGCCTTTGCTCTCGCCAACGACTTGGGCCGGCATCCCGCCGCGATTTCCACCGCCGCCGCTGAAACCACCGCCACCGCCTTCAGAGCGGCTTTCTCCAGATGGAGCGCCACCGCCGAATCGGTCATTACCACCGAACCGTTCCTGTTGACCGCTGAAAAAAGGATCGAATTCTTCCTCTCCGAACCGATCCCGCTTGTCGCGTCCCCTCCCGCGACGACCTCTATCAAAACCCATTTCTTCGAACGTACCTTCGCATCGCCCCGCAAACGTTCATCTGACGGCGTGGACTAGGCGCGTCGGACGTCAGGATAAGCCGCCGATCAAGACGTTCGGCCCTTTCCTGCGACTTGGGCTATACACCATTCACGACACAATGGCGAACAGAATTGTGCCAAGGGCTTGCACTGGCTGTAATTGTGCCTGACAGAAGCAGAATCGTCAGTGCGCAGTCGGTCGCTTCGAGGCCAGGCGCTGCCATGCCAGAATGGGCGGATTATCCTGAAAATCCGCAATAGACATTAGTGGGAGATCGCCGTGTTTCGCAAACTTTCAGACACAGTCTTTGCCAGCCCCCAGATCAGCACGTCCGACGTGGAGGAAGCCCACAAGCAAGGGATCACAATGATCATCAACAATCGTCCTGAGGGCGAAAGCGATGACCAGACACCCGGCGAAGCGATCGAAACCGCCGCACGGCAGGCTGGGTTGGCCTACCTGGCAATACCGGTCACAAATGCCGGCTTCAGCGAAGCGCAGGTTGAATCGATGGCGGGGGCACTCGAACAGGCAGAGGGGCCAGTGCTGGCATATTGCCGCTCAGGCACACGCTCGACGCTGCTGTGGTCGCTCGCCCGGGCCAGTCGCGGCGGAAATCCGCAAAAGATCGCCGCACAAGCCGCAGATGCGGGATACGATATTTCGCCTGTGAGAGCGATGGTCGATATGTTCGCTGCCGGCAGGGACTGAGCCGCGGGCCGGCCTGCCCGCAGTCACGACTAAAGAGCGTTGTCGCCGGTTTCGCCGGTCCGGATCCGCATGGCCGATTCAACGTCTAACACAAAGATCTTGCCATCGCCGATGCTTTCATTGCTTGCAGTCTGCTGAAGCGTTTCAACGACTAGCGGTGCCATTGCGTCGGTCACGGCAAGCTCAAGCTTTACCTTCGGAAGCATGTTGGTTGTATATTCAGCGCCGCGGTAAATTTCGGTCTGGCCTTTCTGTCGGCCAAATCCCTTGACTTCGGATGCGGTCATGCCCGCTACTCCGATCGCGCCCAAGGCCTCGCGCACATCGTCAAGCTTGTACGGTTTGATGATCGCAATGATGAACTTCATCGTTCCCCCCTCCTGCCAGCGCACATCGCATAGCCACGACAAGCTGGAATACAACTGCGCACATTCAAGCACAGTCGCGTCCACCGTCAAAGAAAAATGGGCCGGAGCGCATAGCTCCGGCCCTTCAGGTTTATTGTTCGCAGGAGGAACAACGGGTGGCGGGGAGGGTGGGAAGAGGGGAGGAGCCCTACCCCGCCAAGCTCTTGAATTTAGTTGTAGGCGCGTTCCCCATGTTCGCCGATGTCGAGGCCATCGCTCTCGACTTCGGGGGTAACACGCAGGCCGGTGATGGCCTTCACGACGAAGGCGGTAACAGCCGTGCCGACAGCTGCCCAAGTAATGGCAACCGCCACGGCAACAATCTGGATCACCACCTGTTCGCCCATCGCCGTAGAGCCGTCGCCCGGTCCGCCAAAGCCCGGCTGGTAAACGATGCCGGTGCCAATCGCGCCGACAATGCCAGCAACGCCGTGGATGCCGAATACGTCCAGCGCGTCGTCATAACCCAGCTTGGCCTTCAGCTTGGCAACCGCATAGTAAGCAACGATCGAAGCAACGATACCAAGGACAATTGCGCCAAATGGCCCGCTATTGCCTGCTGCGGGCGTGACCGCGACAAGACCTGCAATTACGCCAGAACAGAAGCCAAGCGCCGAACCTTTGTGGCCAGCCATCTTTTCCATCAACATCCACGCAAGCGCACCTGCCGCAGTTGCAACGAATGTGTTGATCATCGCCAGGCCAGCCGTTCCGTCAGCCTCAAGCTCTGACCCGGCGTTGAAGCCAAACCAGCCCACCCAGAGCAAGCCGGTACCGACCATCGTCAACGTCAGCGAATGTGGCGGCATCGGCTCTGCAGGATAGCCCGAGCGTTTTCCAAGAAACATCGCGAGGACCAAGGCCGAAACACCGGCATTGATGTGAACGACAGTGCCTCCGGCAAAATCAAGCGCACCCATCTCGAAGAGCAAGCCTCCACCGGCCCAGACCATGTGCGCGATCGGGAAATAGACGATTGTCAGCCAGATCGCGGTAAACAGCATCACGGCCGAGAATTTCAACCGTTCGACTGTCGCCCCGAGAACCAGCGCAGCAGTGATTGCCGCGAACGTCATCTGAAAGCTGACAAAGACATATTCGCTGATGACCTCATCGCTGAAAGTCGCAGCAGTACTGTCTGGTGTTACCTGCGAGAGAAACGCGTTGCCCCAGCTGAAGAAAGCGTTGCCTTCCGGCCCGAATGCGGTGCTGTAGCCCCACATCACCCAGATGAGCATGGCCAGCGCGGCTGCACCGCCAACCTGTGTCATTGTTGAAAGCATGTTCTTGGAACGGGTCAGGCCGCCGTAGAACAGCGCCAGGCCCGGCAGAATCATCAGCAGCACAAGTATGGTCGCAGTCATCATCCAAGCATTGTTGCCCGGGTTGGCGACAGCTGCGGCTGCTTCTGCTTCCTGGGCAAATGCGGCGGTTGTGGCCATAAGCGACATTCCAATCGCGCCAGCACCGCACAAAGCTTTGCGTATCATGTGTATTCCCCTGTAAATCTGCACCGGCTTCACAGCGCAGTGTCTCCGGTTTCACCGGTGCGGATGCGAGTTGCCGAGGCCAGATCAAACACGAAGACCTTGCCGTCGCCGATCGCGTCGGTGCTTGCGGTCTGCTGGATGGTTTCGACCACCTGCGCCGCCAGTTCATCGGCAGCTGCAATCTCAAGCTTCACTTTTGGAAGCATGTTCGTTGAGTATTCAGCGCCGCGATAAATCTCAGTTTGCCCTTTTTGCCGACCAAAACCCCTCACCTCGGTGACGGTCATCCCGGCAACGCCAATGGCGCCGAGCGCTTCACGCACTTCGTCGAGCTTGAAAGGCTTGATGATGGCGATGATGAATTTCATGCCTATCCCCTGATAGCTGCCGGCCAAGCGCCGACGACATCGAGATAAGCAAAGAGTGTGCCAAGTTCAGATTGTTTAATAATTACAACACTATTTTGCTTGTGATTGAATCAATCACACCGCCTCTCCGCATAGAGTTTGTGCAGCGTGCCTATTTTTTGGGCAATGAGAGTGCTGCCCAAATGGGCAAGTGATCCGAGCCTTTGGCTGAGAGAGCGCTGCGGTGCACGCCGGTTGCCGAAACAATCCAATCGTTCGAAGCAATGATGCGGTCGAGGCGCGCGACTGGTCTGCGGGAGGGATAGCTTTGGCCAGATGCAAGCACCTGCCAGCGATCCCCTTGCCAGCCATCCCTGAACTCGCGGAAACAACCCCTCCGGCGAGACCAGTTGTTGAGATCTCCCATCAGGACAGTCGGATATTGCTCTTCGCATGCCCCGACGTGCGCCAGGATAGAGCGCATCTGGTGACGTCGACGCAGCCCGGACAAATCAAGATGCATGCCGACAACTCGCAGCTTCTGGCCTGCCACGAGAAGATCCGCCCGAATCGCACCGCGCGGCTCCACCGCCGGAAGATGCACGGGACTGGCTTCAATCACATCGATCCCGCGCCTCACCAGAAAGGCATTGCCATGCCAGCCCATGCTGCCTGGCCTCGCCGACAATTGGACAGGCCGGTACGGTGTTTGTTCGTAAATTGCAGAGAGTGGCAAGGCGCTCACCCGGCCCGCGAATCTACGGTCCGCTTCCTGCAATGCCACGACATCGGCATCGATCTCACGAAGGATCGCCAAGATCCGGTCTGGATCGCGGCGGCGGTCCAGGCCGATGGCCTTGCGAATATTATAGCTGGCGAATGTAAGCTGCACGAGTTTTTCGTCACATTTCCCAAGACCCGGTGCCATAGATAGTGCACATTGCGGATTGCACAATTCACTGCACAGGTGACAATTCGCGCGTTCACGAACAAAGGTGGATTGATTTCGGGCAAGGGGACTACACAATGGCACTCAAGGTAATTGGCGCGGGCTATGGCCGCACGGGGACGCTGACACTGAAGACAGCGCTGGAAATGCTGGGTCTGGGACCATGTCACCACATGATTGAAGTCATAGGCAATCCGGCGCAGGTCGATTTCTGGAACCGGGCGGCCGATGGCGACGCGGTCAACTGGGATGATGGCTATGATGGATACCAATCGACGGTTGATTGGCCAGGCTGTGCATTCTATGCCGAGCTGGCCTCACACTATCCCGACGCGAAAGTGATCCTCTCCACGCGCGATCCCGAACGCTGGTTTGAAAGCGCGGATGCGACGATCCTTACTAACCTGAAGCAAATGACCGCGAGCGATGAATTGCCTGACGGCCATCCGATGCGGCTTGGCCGGGCTCTGGTTGCGAAGAAAGCTCTCAACTTCGATTTCAGCAAGGCAAATGCGATGGCCGCGCTGGAACGTCACAATGCTGAGGTGCGCGCCGCAATCCCGGCCGCGCGGCTGCTCGAATTCGAGGTAAGCGAAGGCTGGGAACCTTTGTGCAATTTCCTGGACGTGCCGGTCCCGGCCGATCCGTTTCCCCGGACGAACGCGCGCGAAGACTTTGGCAAATTCATTGAATCCGTAGTAGCTGCCGCCAAAGATCTCAGGAAGGGCTAGCGCTCTTTGGTGACGCTGAATTTCAGGTCTGGATTGCGTTCTTCCTGATAGCCGACATCCCATGCCGACCTGGCAAGGAAAACCGGGTCGCCATCGCGGTCACGCGCCAGGTTGGCCTTGTTGAAATCGGTGAACTCGCGCAACGCGCCGTCCTCACCCATGACCCAACGCGCGGTATCGAATGGCGCAGGCTCAAGCACAGCCTCAACCTTGTATTCTGCCTCAAGCCGCGAAACGAGAACTTCAAGCTGAAGCTGGCCAACCACCCCGACGATCCATTGCGCACCGATCTCGGGATAAAACACTTGGATCACACCTTCTTCCGACAAGTCGTCGAGCGCTTTCCTGAGCTGCTTGGTCTTGGTCGGATCCTTAAGCGCGATACGCTGCAATATTTCTGGCGCGAAATTGGGCAGGCCAATGAAACGAATTTCGTTCTTTTCACTAAGCGTATCGCCGACACGCAAGGTGCCGTGGTTGGGAATCCCGATGATGTCGCCGGGCTGGGCAATGTCAGCGATTTCCCGGTCTTGGGCAAAAAACATGATCGGTGAGTGAATCGCCAGCGGTTTACCCAGCCCTGATGGCGTGAGCTTCATGCCGCGTTTGAAAGTTCCGGAAACAAGCCGCATAAATGCGATACGGTCGCGGTGCTGCGGGTCCATGTTCGCCTGGACCTTGAAGATAAAACCGCTGACTTCGCCGTGATCTGGCGCAATTTCGCCTTCACCAACTGGCTGAGGCCGCGGCGGCGGTGCATATTTCGCGATCGCATTGATCAACTCGGCCACTCCGAAATTCTTGAGCGCAGAGCCAAAGAACACCGGCGTCAGGTCACCTCCTCGATAGGCTTCAAGGTCAAATTCGGGATAACCAATCTGGGCGAGTTCAACCTCTTCTGCCACTTCGGGCGGAAGCTCGGCACCTTCGTCAACCTTGC
>Ga0209344_10005588_pt1 | contig 10774 bp, 9 predicted proteins | sample Cruoilmetagenom6_FD_187293 | JGI IMG/M metagenome (GOLD analysis project Ga0209344, IMG submission 187293) | Oil polluted marine microbial communities from Coal Oil Point, Santa Barbara, California, USA - Santa Barbara Oil Seep Sample 6 (SPAdes)... | ecosystem: Environmental > Aquatic > Marine >...
AAAATCGGCGACGGCAAAATCTTTGTGATGCCGCTGGAGCAGGTGATTCGTATCCGTACTGGCGAAACGGGCAAAGATGCGGTTTAGCGGTGAAGGGTAAGGTGTGAATGGTAAGTAGTGCCGTGTAGACAAAGCCCCTGGGGAGAGTATCCACAGGGGCTTTACGCATAAGGCGATAGTGACAATTTTCTATTCACCCTTCACACAACGATTACTTCTCGACAAACGCACGCTCAATGACGTAGTCGCCCGGTTCGCCCATGCGCGGCGAAATATTAAGGCCCAGCTCGTCAAGTAGCGCGCTGGTATCGTCCAGCATGGCGGGGCTGCCGCAGATCATGGCGCGATCCTGGCGTGGGTCGATGGGCGGTAGGCCGGTATCTTCAAACAGCTTGCCTGAGCGTATATGGTCGGTCAGGCGTCCCATGGTGTGGAACTCTTCCCGAGTAACGGTGGGGTAGTAGACCAGCTTTTCAGCGATGTCTTCACCCAGGTATTCATGGGCTGGCAGCTCTTTGGTGATGAAATCGGCGTAGGCCAATTCAGAGACTTCCCGTACACCGTGAACCAGCACTACCTTTTCGAAGCGCTCGTACACTTCAGGATCCTGGATCAAACTCATAAACGGCGCCAAGCCGGTACCGGTGGAGAGCATGTAGAGGTTACGGCCCGGCAGTAGGTCATCGCATACCAGCGTGCCGGTGGGCTTACGGCTGACCATGATCTGATCGCCTACTTTCAGGTGCTGCAGGCGTGAAGTGAGCGGGCCGTCGGGTACTTTAATGCTGAAGAACTCTAGGTGGTCTTCGTAGTTGGGGCTGGCAATGGAGTAAGCGCGCATCAGCGGCTTGCCGTTCACTTCCAAACCAATCATCACAAACTGGCCGGTTTTGAAGCGCAGGCTGCGCTCGCGGGTGGTGCGGAAGCTGAACAGGGTGTCGTTCCAGTGATGAACGCTAAGCACTTCTTCCAGAGCAAACTTACTCATGCCGTTCTCTCCATTAGTCGATGCTGGCGCTAGTCCGCATCGGTCATATTCTTTAAAAGAATAAAAATGATTAAATATGTTGCCAGCAAGTCTAAGCAAAGGGTGGTATATCTGTTAAGCGAATTATATTGATAACGGTTATCTGAAAAATAGATATAGATCAAATAAAGGTCAGTCTCTATGCACTACACCCTGCGGCAGTTGGAAGTCTTTGTGGCGGTTGCTCAGCATGAGAGCGTCTCCCATGCGGCGCGAGCGCTGGCCATGTCTCAGTCGGCAACCAGCACGGCGCTTGCGGAGCTTGAGCGGCAGTTCGACTGCCAACTGCTGGATCGGATCGGAAAACGCTTAAAACTCAACGCGCTGGGGTTTCAGCTATTGCCCAAAGCGGTGGCGCTGCTGGATCGCGGTGAAGAGATTGAAGAGCTTCTACGCGGCCAGAAAGGGGTTGGCTCGCTAGATGTAGGGGCCACGCTGACCATTGGTAACTACCTCGCCACGCTACTCATCAGCGATTTTATGCAGCGCCACCCCGGCAGCCGGGTGCGCTTGGCGGTGCGCAATACGCGCCATATTATCGAAGGCGTGCGCCAGCACTCGCTGGATTTAGGCTTGATCGAGGGGCAGTGTGACGATGACATGATTATCAGCCAGCCCTGGGTGGAAGATGAGCTGTGCGTATTTTGCTCGCCGCGGCACCCACTGGCAGGCCGCGAGCACCTTGAACTTGAACAGCTGTTGCGTGAGGACTGGATTATGCGCGAAGAGGGCTCTGGCACCCGCATGACTCTAGAGCACGCCGCCCGTCACCGCCGCAGCCGGTTTAACACCCTGCTAGAGCTAGAGCATACGGAAGGTATTAAGCGTGCCGTGGAGTCAGGACTGGGGATTGGCTGTGTCTCGCGCCTGGCGCTGCGGGATGCCTTCCGGCGTGGCAGCTTGGTGCCGCTGCCCACGCCGGAGTTGGATTTAAAGCGTCAGTTCACGTTTATCTGGCACCGGCACAAATACCTCACTACCGGCGTGCGCGAATTCCTGCGCCTGTGCCGTGAGATGACGGCCGGGGCCAAGCGCAGTGACGATATTGCGCTGCCGCCGATTCCTTAATGCCTCAAAACGATGGCAATGCTTGGGCGGACTTTAACGTGAGCGGAGCCGGTGGATGTTGAGATAGTTTGAAGCTGCCTATGGTGACCGCTAAATGGTCGGCTTGCTCTTTCAACTGCTCGGCAGCGGTAGTGGACTCCTCCACCATGGCCGCGTTCTCCTGGGTCATGCGATCCAGCTCGGCGACAGCGATGTTGACTTGTTTGATGCCTTCGCTTTGCTCGCTGGTGGCGGCGTTGATCTCCTCCAGAACATCGGTCACGCGGGTAATATGCGCCACGATCTCTTTCATGGTAGACCCAGCATTACGCACCAACGTGGTGCCGTTATTGACCTTGCTCTGGGAATCCTCAATCAGTTTCTGGATATCGTTGGCCGCCTCGCTACTGCGCCCCGCCAGCTTGCGTACCTCGTCGGCCACCACGGCAAAGCCGCGACCATGCTCACCCGCCCGGGCAGCTTCCACTGAGGCGTTGAGCGCCAGCAGGTTGGTCTGGAACGAAATACTGTTCATTAACGTGACGATTTCACCGATCTTGTCCGAGGCATGGGTAATGTCTTCCATGGTAGTGACCACATTCGCCACGACTTGTCCGCCTTCTCTGGCTACTTCTGAGGCGGTCTGAGACAGCTTGTTGGCTTCTTTTGCCGAGGCCGCCGTGTGCTGAACCGTGCTGGTGATCTCCTCGATCGATGCGGAGGTCTGCTGCAGGCTTGCGGCTGCATTATCGGTGCGGCGAGACAAGTCCTGGCCGCCCATGGCGATCTCATTGGCCGCGTGGTGAACAGATTCACTGCTGGTGCGTACATCAACCAGTACATCGTGGATCTTGACCGCAAAGGCATTGAACTGGATCGCCAGCTCCGCCCCTTCGTCACGCCCACGCACCGGTAGCCGCTGGGTTAAGTCGCCATCTCCAGAGGCTATCTCGCGCATGCGATCAGCCAGTTGTTTCAGCGGGCGAGAGATGCTTCTCCCTAGTAGCCAACTGGCAACCAGGCCTAGAAAGGCGATAACCAGACCCATGCCAATCATGCCAAGTGTCGAGGCCTCGCGCTGGCTCTGCATCTGCGCTTGTAAGGTATTGAGGCCAGCAAGAACGCTGCTTTCGGGTATGCGAAGTATCAATACCCATGGCTTTTCAAGCCCACCAATATGAAATGGCCAATAAAGCTCAATCATGCCCTGCTCGCGATTGAGATTGCGGACTATTTCCCCTTGCTGGGCTTGCGTAATGGACTGCTGGAGTGCGGTATCGAGTGTCTCGCTAGCGGGTCTGCCAAGGATTTCCTGATTGTTCGTATAGGCAGTGACGGTACCTTCGGATGCAATCAGTGCCATTTCACCAGCGCCATCGTAGAGCGAGCTATTGGCTTCATCCAGCATCGCTTGGATAAAGTTGGCGCTAAGATCGACCCCAGTGGTGCCGCGAAATTCGCCATTGACCAGTATGGGTACACTAAACGAGGTGACCAGAACTGATTGGCCATCGTAATCGTAAGATGCTGGATCGATAATACAAGGTGTCAGCGTCTCACGGGGGCATAGGTAATACTCTCCTTGGCGCATGCCGCTTGGCTGTAAGGCTTCGTTCTCCATATTTTCGCTGAGCGCTTGCACCTCGATATCACCATTTCCAGTGCGATACCACCACGGCCTAAAACGGCCGTCTGCACCGTAGCCGAACCCCTCTTGGCCAGCATACAGCGCATCATTGCCGAAGGCGTTGGGCTCCCAGCCAATATAGGCATCAAGCAATTTTGGATTGTCGATAACCGTCTGACGTACAAGAAGAGAGAGCTCGCGGCGACTCATGGTCATTAAAGGACGACCGTTTTCGTCCTCCTGACCTAACATGGCATTGGTGTTAGCCAAGCTGGTGGCAAGCGTCAGAGCGTTTTCGAGCTCTCCTTTGATCTCTTCGGTTTGGGCGGAGGCGATCGCCGTCAGGCGCGCTTCGATGTTGCTTTCGAGCAACTCCTTCGTCTGACTTTCAACCAGCGCCTGGGAGCGTGCGTTGGCAATCACCGAATAGATGACCAGCGCAGTCACGACCAAGAGGATACAGCCACCGACCAGCGTGGCAATGAGTGTGCGGACGGACTTAAAGTTCATGTTGGGTCTCTTTAGGCTAGGTTCCCGCATATTGCGGCAGTGACGTGGACGCCATAAGACGGCTATCCTGGGGCACTGAGCTGCTTGACAGAGTAAAGGCGCCCACGGTACCAGCCAGGTGGTCAGCCTGTTCTTTCAATTGCTCAGCAGCGGTCGTGGACTCCTCCACCATTGCAGCATTCTCCTGGGTCATGCGATCAAGCTCGGCGACAGCGATGTTGACTTGATTAATGCCATCACTCTGTTCGCTGGTAGCCGCATTGATCTCTTCCAACACATCGGTAACACGGGTGATATGCGCCACGATCTCCTGCATGGTGGCACCAGCATTGCGCACGAGCGTGGTGCCGTTATTCACCTTGCTCTGGGAATCCTCGATCAGTTTCTGGATATCGTTGGCTGCTTCGCTACTACGTCCGGCCAATTTGCGTACCTCGTCGGCCACCACGGCAAAGCCGCGACCATGCTCGCCCGCCCGGGCGGCTTCCACTGAAGCGTTGAGCGCCAGCAGGTTGGTCTGAAACGAAATACTGTTCATCAACGTGACGATGTCGCCAATCTTGTCAGACGCTTTGGTAATGTCCTCCATGGTGGTGACCACATTCGCCACCACTTGGCCGCCCTCTCTGGCCACTTCAGAGGCGGTCTGAGACAGTTTGTTGGCCTCTTTGGCCGAGGCCGCCGTGTGCTGAACCGTGCTGGTGATCTCCTCGATCGATGCTGAGGTCTGCTGCAGGCTAGCGGCCGCGTTATCGGTGCGACGGGATAAGTCCTGGCCGCCCATGGCGATCTCATTGGCCGCGTGGTGAACCGACTCGCTGCTGGAGCGTACATCAATCAAGACGGCTTCCATTTTGCTTACAAAGCGGTTGAAAGCTTTGGCAATCTGGGTGACCTCATCGTTGCCCTCTTCAGGCAACCGCCGGGTTAAGTCGCCTTCTCCTGAGGCGATGTTGTTCATCGCGTCGCGTGCGACGCGCAAACGGCGCAGCAGAAAGGTAAGCAGCAGGCCAAATAACACAGCTGTGATGGCAGCGACGATCAGTAGCGTCACGACTGTGGTGGTGGCGATGGCTCGCAGGCCAGCGGTGGCTTCAGCTTCATCCATGGCCACGACTAACTGCCAGCCGCTATCACCGCCAACATGGCTGCCCATGAGTAGCTTATCGCTATTCTGCAGCGACAGTGCTTGGGGGGCATTGGCTTGGATGATTTGGTTAAGACGGGCATGGGTCAGGTCATCGCTCAACCGCGTGGAAGGTTCAAGCGTTAATTGCGCATCGGGGTGGGCAACCAGGGTGCCGTCGTCTGTGGTGAGAAATGCAAAGCTTGACTCTGTTGGGGCGATACCACTGACGATCTCAATAACATCAGTGATAGCAATGTCCGCCCCGATGACGGCGGCCAGCTCTCCATTACGATAAAAGGGGCGTGCAAAGGTAACAATCAACCCGCCTGATTGAGCATCTACATAAGGTGCCGTGATAACCGTATCCTGCGCCTCATTCGCGCCTTTGTACCAGGGCCGCTGGCGAGGGTCGTAATCACTAGGGGGCTGCCATCCGTCGGAAAAAATAGCCTCTGACGTCGAGGGGTAGGCAATGTAGGTACTCATGAAATTGCCTGAGGCCGCCAGTTGGCGCAGCGCGGCAAGAGGGTCGTCGCTATTAGCCGCATCTTCCATGCTGGACAGCATCGTATAACGCGCACTAAACCACTCGTTGATAGCTTGCGTATTACCTTTAACCACGGCGCTGAGATTGCGCGTTATTTGCTGGCTATTATGGTGTTTTACGGTGGTGTAACTGGCAATGCCGTTAATCACCAGGGCGAGAGTGATCGCCACTAATGCGGCCAATAGAATGCGTGCTCGGAGGGTAGATAGCATGGTCACTCTCGACGTAGAAGTGCATGTCAGTACTCGGGGAGAGGTACCGTTTATAATGTCTTCTAGGCTATCGGCGAGAGCGACGTTATCTTTAGCTGTAAGGTTTAATTATCGTTTAGCAGGTTAGCGAAGGTCGCTGACCGCATGTTGGATGTCGTTCAGTGAGGCTTTACTGAGGTCTTTTGATAAGGAGTGAATAACAAGCTTTTGTGTGGGGCCATCAAGCTTATCCCGTAGTAGGCCTAAAAATTTAGGTGGCGCCACCATAATGAGCTTCTCCATACTGTTGCCTACTCGAGCGCTATAAAGTCGCTGAGCGACCTCTTTCGCAAACAGCTCGTTTTCGTGCTTAGTAGCCGTTCCCTCTTCTCCAGCCGAGCGAGAGTTAGTGGACATCGACTCATGCACATCACCTCGCCCGTCGGTGACCAAGTCACCTTCGTGTAGGCGTCCTTCAGCGTGAACCATGCTCTCTTGCTCTGCCAATGTTAAGGCATCTCGGGTAAAAATACGTGCGCGAGCGGCGTCGGCTACCACGATATAGGTTGTCATCGCTGTGCATACTCCATGTCGTTGATGGTCATCTAACCATGGCAAGCGTTTGGCGTTAGGTCAAACGCTTGCCTCGGCTGAAGCAACGTGGGTTACAGCACCTTGCTACGCAGCAAGCTGGTGACGGCTTCACCAATCAGCACCAGTACAATGATGGCAATCAAAATGGTCGCTACGGTAGGCCAGGCAAAGGTGTCAATTGCGCCCTGAAGAATAACGCCGATACCCCCGGCGCCCACCAGTCCCAGCACGGTCGATTCGCGGATATTGATATCCCAGCGCAGGATGACGATGGCAAAGAAGGCCGGCATTACCTGAGGCACAATCGCGTAGGCGACCACTTTGGCCTTGGAGGCACCCGTCGCCTCCATCGCCTCTACGGGGCGCCGATCAATCTCCTCTATCGCTTCCCCCATCAGCTTGCCGATAAAGCCAATGGAGCGAAACACGATAGCGAGAATGCCCGCTAATACGCCAGGGCCAAAAATGGCTACGAACAGCAGCGCCCAGATAATGGTGTTCACCGAACGGCTTGAGACCAGAATGAAGCGACCAAACCACAAACAGGCGCGGTTGGGGGTGGTATTCTGGGCGGCGATGTAGGCCACCGGGAGCGCCAGGAAAATCGTCAGAAAGGTGGCCAGAGTAGCAATATGCACGGTCTCGATCAGCGCCGCGATAATGCCGTTTAACCCATCGGCACTGGGTGGCCACATGCGTGCGCCAAGCCCAGAAATTTGATTGGGCGCATCCCACACCCAGGGCCAGAAAATATCAATATCGCGCACCGCCCAAACCACTAACATCAAGATAGCTAGCAGAACGGCGTAACGAATCAGGCGCTGTTTGCGGTCATAGCGTTGCCAAACCCGGTCGGCAAGCTGCTGTGCGTGATCTACCATATTTTTTTCCTTACCCAGCCGCTGACACCTTCGCTGAGCAAAATGACCGCGATGATAATGAGCAGAATCGCAAAGGCGAAGTCGTAGTCGTAGCGCCCAAAGGCGTTCATCAGCGTGCCGCCAATACCGCCCGCCCCCACAATACCGACCACCGCTGATGCGCGCAGATTGCTGTCTAACTGGTACATGGAAAGCCCCACTTGGCGTGGCAGTATCTGGGGAAAAACGGCATAGAACAGAATTGCCACATACCCCGCCCCAGCGGCTTTCATGGCCTCTACCTGACCCCAGTCAATCTCTTCTATCTCTTCGGCAAGCAGCTTACCTACGAAGCCGATTGAGTAGAGCGTTAAGGTGAGAATGCCCGCTAGCGGGCCAAACCCAACGGCGGCAACAAATAGAATGGCGACAATCACCGGGTGGAAGCTGCGCGACACAATGATCACCGCCCGACCAATGAGATAGATTGGCATTGGGGCGATATTACGCGCCGCCATCACGGCAAACGGAATAGAGAGCAAAACCCCCAATAGCGTCGCCAGAATGGCGATTTGAAAGCTCTCTTTAAAGCCTGTCAGCAGCAGCTCGTAACGCTCTAAATTGGGCGGGAAGCCGCCGCTAAAAATACGTGCCGCGCGGGGCAACCCTTCAGATATCCGTGCCCAGTTGAATGGCAGCGAGCCGAAGGCCCAGACCAAATAGACCACCGCGACGATGATCACTCCATAGCGCACCAGCGGATTGGCGATAAAGGGCGGCTTTCTCCAGGTGCGGGGCGTTGTTGGCGGAGCTTCAGGCGGAGTCATGGGTCCGCTCCTCCGCTGGGGTGTCGGTAATCGCATCGTCCGGCGCTTCAATGCCGCCGTAGATAGCGTCTAACGCGTCTTTGTTGAAGTCGGCAGGCAACCCATCAAAGATCATCTTGCCGTGGCGTAGACCCACAATACGCTCGGTATAGGTTTTGGCCTGTGCCACGTTGTGGATATTGATGAGTACTGGCAGCGACAGCTCGCTGGCCAGGCTCTGCAGCAGTATCATGATTTGTTCCGAGGTGCGTGGATCCAGCGAGGCAGTCGGCTCATCCGCCAGCAGAACATCAGGCTCCTGCATCAGGGCTCGCACGACGCCTACCCGCTGGCGCTCGCCACCGGATAGCTCATCAGCTCGCTTGTTGGCGTAGTGAGCGATTCCCACCCGCTCCATCAGCACAAACGCCCGTTCAATATCTGCCTGAGGGTAGCGGCGCGATACTGCTTGATAGAGATTGACGTAACCCAGCCGCCCGGCCAGCACGTTTTCCATCACGGTTAAGCGATCCAGCAGGTTAAAGCCCTGGAACACCATGCCGATTTTACGGCGCGCACGGCGCAATTCAGCGCCTTTCAGGTTTACCAGCTCATTGCCATTGAGCTTGATCGAGCCCGATGTCGGCTCGACCAAGCGATTAATACATCTCAGCATGGTGCTTTTACCCGCACCTGAGGCGCCTACGATAGAGACAACGCTGTTTCCCTCTACCTTGAGGTCAAGCCCTTTCAGCACGGCTTCATCGTGGCCATAACGTTTGACCAGATTGGTAATTTCCAGCATGTGTCCGCTTCCATCGTCGAGACAATAACCGCACCGCCGACGGCGGTGCGCTACGTTTACTCTTCCAAGTTTTCTGGCGTATAGCTCACGTTATTGGCTGCTTGGATGGTACGAATCACCTGCCAGTTATCCTGGTAGTTGATGGGGATGAATTTCTCGACGCCTTCAAACTCTTCGCCTAGCTCGGTGCCGACAAAATCAAAGCTGAAAAAGGCTTCTTCAATTTTTTCGACCAGATCGGGGTGCAGGTTGTGGGCGTAATTGTACGAGGTGGTGGGGAAACGATCGGACTCAAATATCAGGCGCACGTCCTCTTCATCGTAAAGGCCGCGTGCCGCCATTCGCTCGACAACTTCTGAGGCCACGGGGGCCGCATCGTAATCCTTGGCCACCACGCCCAGCATGGATTGGTCGTGACTACCTGAATAGACCACTTCGTAATCTTCATCGGGGGTAATGCCGAGCTCAGGAAGCAGGGCGCGGGGAGCTAAGTTACCTGAGTTGGAGGTGGGGGAGGTATGGGCAACGCGTTTGCCTTTGAGATCCTCAACCTCATGGATATCAGAGTCGACATGAGTGAATAACTGCAGGGTATAACCAAATTGGCCGTCATCAGACCCCATCAAGGCAAACGGAACGGCCCCAGCCAAGTTCACCGCAAAAGGGGTAGGGCCAGTGGAGAAACCAGCGATATGTAAGCGCCCGCTGCGCATGGCTTCAACTTGGGCAGCGTTGGACTGTACGGCGAAGAAACGCACATCCCGTTCGGTAACCTCGGCCAAGTGATCGATAAAGGGCTGCCAGATATCCGAATAGATAGCCGGGTCTTCGACGGGCGTATAAGCAAAAATCAGCGTGTCCGGATTAACCCACTGCGACTCATCGGCAGGGCGGTCCGCGACCATATCGCCATCTTCATCACAATAGATGGTATCCAGGTCGCCACGTTCGCACTCCGCGAAGGCATGGGTAGAGAGCAGGGTGAGCGGTAGTAGGGATGCAGCGATAAGCATCGCAAGCGGGCGCTGGCGGAAGAGCGAATTTGTCATGGTAAGCCTCGTTTGTGCGTTATTGTTGTGTTCTTGCTATGGGTCAGGCTGTGTTTCCTTGGCTGCGTTTTGCCACTATTGAAAACGGAAACTGTTTCGTAAGTGGACATTCCGCGTCAAGGATGGTTATTTTCGAAAGCAGACACCTTCAATCTAGGGTTTGTGACAAACTTATGTCAAATACTTTACAGCCGCCCTCCGACCATTGGCGCAATCGCTATTTATTAATGCGCCACGGCCATAGTCAGGCCAATCAGCAGGGCGTAATTGTCAGCTCGCCAGAGCGGGGAATAGAAAGCTTCGGTCTTTCTGAACATGGTGAGCAACAGCTTGCCCAATTGGTTGCTGAGTGGCAGTGGCCGGTGCCGACCCGCGTGGTGCATTCAGATTTTTTGCGCACTCGCCAAACCGCCGCCCATGTGGCAGCTAGGTTTGGTTTAGTGCCCAGTGTGGATACGCGTTTGCGTGAGCGAAATTTTGGTGAATTAGAGGGGCAGGGAGACGATCACTATCCCAGCGTGTGGGCTTTGGATGCCGAGGATGCCGAGCATCGTCACTATCAGGTAGAAGCGTTGAGCGGAG
>Ga0209344_10005589_pt1 | contig 10773 bp, 5 predicted proteins | sample Cruoilmetagenom6_FD_187293 | JGI IMG/M metagenome (GOLD analysis project Ga0209344, IMG submission 187293) | Oil polluted marine microbial communities from Coal Oil Point, Santa Barbara, California, USA - Santa Barbara Oil Seep Sample 6 (SPAdes)... | ecosystem: Environmental > Aquatic > Marine >...
TCTCTATATTCCTGCTGATCTTGTCGCTTATTAAATTTCTTTTTGATCTCGTTCAGACCTTCTGGTGAAACTGTTTCAAATCCTATAAATACCCCAACACACCCGGCCTTTACTAACAGTCTGAGTAGCTCTTCATCTTCACCAATATTTACTGTTACTTGAGTAATCCACTTCTTTTTAATCTTTGCACTGATAATTGCACGAAGTAATTTCTTTGTCTCAATAATATGCTCCGATCTAGTGCCTATAATGTTATCATCTACAATAAGAACATACTTTTCCTTAATTAACCTGAACTCTTCTATAACATTTTCATGGGGGCGACGCCTGAATTTCCCACCATTAAAAGCAGTAACACTGCAAAAGCTGCAATTAAGGGGACAGCCACGTGTTGTCTGAATCATGCCAAAATAATATCCATTTGATAAAAGGTCATGGCGTGCTAAAGGCATATGTTCCATACCCAGACGTTCACCATGATAGACATTCTTCATATTTCCCTTAACAAAATCCTGAAGGAGATCTTTCCAAATACTTTCTGCTTCCCCTGTTACTACTGAATCAACATATTTCTGAGCTTCATCCAATCGCATTGTAGCATGAATACCGCCCATTACAACCAGCACATCTTTGCTGCGAAATTCTGCTGCAATCTGATATGCCCTCTCTGCCTGGGATGTAAATGCTGTGATCCCAACAAGATCCGGGCGAGGCAAAGAAGCGTAATCAGGTATGCTGAGATTTTCATCAATTACTTTTATATCCCAATCAGATGTGGTCAATCCAGCAACAACAAGAAGGCCAAGTGGTTTCCAAACACGATACTTACTCCACCTGTTCTTCTCAATTTTATTCATACTTACAACGGGATTAATCGGGTTTATTAAATAAAGAAGCATATATTACCTCAATACTTCAACTCGTTTTTTACCTCAATCAGAGGGTTCTTAATATAAAGTAAGAATTGTAGAATCATCCAGAAAACTGTTTTGTTTTCCGGATGATTGCAAGGGGAGGATGGTATTTTATTCATTCTGTCTATTTTTTATAAAATCAATCATCATGGTTTTTGCAAACAGCATTATGATAATCAGTAATCTAAAATTTATCCAGTTACCATCTGGCATTGGGGCTGTTTAAAATTACTCATGATGAGACATAATAAATAATTTTTATCATATGTCTATTGTTTTTTATATTCTTTTATATCCTTAAGTAATTGTTCTCGTCCCCCTCTAACATATTAAAAATTAGCAGCAGCTTTAAGAGATCAAGCAATTATTGTTGAAACTTCCGAGATGGGATTAGAAGATATATTAAAAACAGGAATCTACTGATATGGAAGTGCCTGTCAACAGTAAAGACAATAAGATACTTCTACGATGAATCAATCTGATATTCGTGGGTCGGAACCACATGACATTGATCCGTCCGGGGTAATCACCTATCAAGAAACGTGGGTTAGAGTAAATTACTTAATTTTTAAAAATTATTATTGATATAATATGCAGCTAGTCAAAGGTTATGTAAAAATCATAGAGAATTAAGACTGATGAAAGAAATAATATACTTTTCTCTTAATTCTTTTTCTAAATTCATATACTATCAAATAGCTGCAACTTTAAAACTATGACATCAGAGAACAATAAAAAAAAAAGAAATTTTTATATCCATCAATAGCCAATGGATTGTATATGACTATTAACTTTATGTTAAATTCAATCATGATTTTATTGGCTGGGAAGTTATCTTATATAATAGGAATTGAAACTACATTCCGCTACTTTGCGCTATTTTCATTTATTGGTATTCCATTTGTTTTTTTGTTAAAGAATAATCAAAGAGCAGATTGACAATACGGCATTTAATCATCGATCCTAATTCGATAAGCGTTTCTGTTTTTAATTTTTTACAGTGCACAGGCCTCGGGTTGTACGCAAAACAGCAATAATAGCATTGATATCTGACACCACTATTCATTACGGCTCCTTAGTGGAATGCCCCTGACCAACCCAATCATAAATAAACATGAAGAAAATATTGGAAAACAATAAACTAATTTTGATGGAAGCTGCAATTATTGAGCAGTTGCGGCGATCTGTTAATGTAAAACTACATCAAACACTAGAAAATGCTCCATTAATCTATGATGATTATGGAAGAGTAGAACTTAGAAAAATCTATCAGAATTATATTGATATTGCCTTAAAAGCAAAAACACCTCTTCTCATGTGCACTCCTACATGGAGAGCAAATCAATCCAGGGTTGTCAGATCAAATGTTAATCACTCAATTAATTCTGATGCAGTGCATTTCATGCAAGGGCTTCGTGATTTACAGATGCCCTGTAAAGGTGTTATTAAAATTGGCGGGCTCATTGGATGCAAAAATGACTGTTACAGGCCAAATGAAGGATTATCAACCAATGAATCAGAACAATTTCATTCATGGCAAATTAACCAACTTACAGGTGCAGGTGTAGACTTTCTGATAGCTGAAACGCTTCCGAATATTAAAGAGGCTATAGGCATTGCAAAGGCGATGGAAAGGACAGGTATACCATACATTATCAGTTTTATTATTTCTCGTAATGGCTATGTATTGGATGGTACTGATTTAAATGTAGCCGTAGACATGATTGATTCTGAAACAAATCAAAACCCGTTTGGCTTTATGGTTAATTGTGCATATCCAACATTTTTATGTGCCGAAAAACAGCCAAAGAAGCTTTTTAACAGGCTAATTGGTTATCTGGCAAATGCATCTTCATTGGATCATTGCAATCTTGATGGGGCAAATCAATTGGAAACAGAAAATGTATCTCACTGGGGTGATGAGATGTTAGTACTTAACAGATCCTATGGGTTGAAAATACTGGGTGGCTGTTGTGGAACAGGTAATGAGCATCTGCAGTACATAGTTGATAAGTTCTGCAGATGACATACACAATCGATTCAATCCTGACATATGAAAGCAACACTGTCTCAACTTCGCAACAGCCACACCACTTTTATCTGTATCTTCACTTCATTGATGGGTATGTCATTATCACTTTTTTTTCCAAATTGACATGTTCCCCCTGGCATACAAAGTTAATTAAAACACCCTATGGGGCTTTTCCTTTATCAGTCCACTTTGTAAATCTTGCTCCATCTATGTGCAGTTTTAACGCATGCCAGAGGCCTCAACATTCAGCTTTGGACCTCCCCAATTTTAATAGACAATAAATTAAGCAGAAAATATAACAAATGATGTCCCAAAAATTGTTGAAAAGTTTATTATTATTGCTCGTAACTGCTCAGCTATACTTCTGTTTTGTTAACAATTTTCTAAAATGACGGATGCGGCTTACGCTGAACAAGAGCCCTTGTGGCGTTTGAGCAACGGCTTTTTGCTCCTTTTTCGCCGGAGAAAAAGTAGCAAATGAAGAGAAATAGAAGACCATTGAGGAAAAACAATTATAATATTTTGTATCCACAATATTATAGGGGGGAAAAATATTTTTATACATTATAAGTTGTTTGTTATCCTATTTGCATATAGCTCAGTAGTTACTATTGCTCTTACTAAAAATTGCAAATACAAAATATAATTAAATCTTAAAGTTGAGTAACATTATTGTTCAATGATAGCTGAGGAGGTAAATGTATAATTAGTAACCAGCTTTTTTATACTCATAATCAATTAACCTTTCAAATAGAGCCTTTATTGGTTTATAATCACATTTCTTTCCATTAATAAATATTGTTGGCGTGCCTTTCACCCCTAATTCCCTGGCCTTATTAATCTGATTTTGCAATTCCTTTTCAGTCTCAGGGGAGGACATGCATTCTTCAAATTTAGATATATCCAACCCGGAAATAGAGGCTATCTTTGTTATCTCTTTATTGCCGAAGTCTGGACGACTCATTCTAAATGCTGTATTATGATATTGCTCAAATTTATTCTGACGGGAGGCACAGATTGCACCCTTTGCCAATTCACAAGCCCCTGGATGGAATTGACGCCTTAAATTATTATTGCAGCATTTGTCCAAAGGATAGTTCATAAATACAAGTTTTGCCTTTTTGGAATTTTCATGAATAATCCCTTCTATGGCAAGAGATACCCTTGAACATGCCGGACAAAGGAAGTCAGAGAATTCCACAATTGTAACAGGCGCTTCAGGGTTGCCAATAATAGAAAGGGTTGAAGGATTAATGTCTACAGATCTTTCATTAAGAATTTCATTTGCAATCTCATTCATTCTTTTATCTTTTATCTGATCTATATAGTTCTTCTTTGCAGAAATGAGAGACTGATTTACATAAAAGAAAGCACTCATTGATATCATGAGGGCTATTATAAATAGTAAAATATATTTAAATAATATTACAGTTTCTTCTGTGATGAATAATTCTTTTATAATGGCAATTTGTTTTATGGAACATTCACCTTTTTTCCTTAAATAGATGAAAAATATACAAAATATAATCCAGTTACAAAAATAAGTAATAGTGCAGAGAATACAGATAGCATTAATATAAAAAATACTTATACAAAGCATTATTAAGTCAAATAATGATCCAAATGTTATAATTACGAATAATATAATATAAATTAAAGAACGAATTTTATTTTTTATAAGCAGGCAGAAAAAAGAAATAATAGCTATTAAAAGGAAATAAAGTATTCCCCAGGAAGCCAGGGGAATATTGAGGAACGTGGAGAATTCAGATGCACCAACTTTTGAACAATCGAAAAATGATGATTCTCCTCCACATACCTGATTGCTGAAATTACTAAAAATACTGAGTTCCTCACCTGTCTTTTGAAATAATTGGCCAAAATAATACTCCTGTGCAAGAATATAGGAAACGATTATTCCTGCTATACTAATAAATATGCTAATATAAATATTATATTTCCCTGTTTTATTCACAATACACATCTCCTGATAATGAATAATAGCCATCGAAGTTTGAAAATTCAAGAATAATTCCCAAAGGGATTTCGCCCTAAAGGGATTCCCTCAAAATATTTCAGAACCTGCTAATAATCTATCGCCAAAATAGCGACAGAGATGATTTTGCAGTAATTGACCCAAGCTAAAAAAAATAATATTGACAATAACGAATTTAAGGCACATTATATAATTATGAAAATAAAAATATTTTTTTTCTTTATATTTCTGGTTACACAGATTGTTACATTTAATTGCAAAGAAATAGATGACAATCAGGAATCAGAGGGAATCGAGTCAAATCAAGCTCAAAATACAGAACCCAAATACTATACTCCGAAGAATGAGGGTCGATGGGATTTAAAATCTGATACCCATACTCCAATTGTTAAATTTTTAAATAAAAAGGGTAACATCATTAAAATAACAGTCCCTTTTATTCCCCAAAAAAGCCCCAGGCATTATATTGAAATGATTGCCTTAATGCAGGGGAAAAAGCAGATTGCCATAAAAAAAATTAATTTCTCCTTATCTAAAGCAATAGTGAAGTTTGAACTGCCAGATCCAGATAGAAATGATTATTGGGTTGTTGCCAAATGTAATCAACATGATATGTGGAGAGCTCCTGTTCAAAGGAATCAAAAAAAATGAATTAAATTCATCAAATTGGTTAAAGTTATTAGAGATATAAAGTTGCTGCATTAGTCGTCTACCTGCTAAAATGTATCCCACTCCCCTATCTCAATCTTGATGATGATCTTTTATCCAGTCATTAAATATTTTTCTGACATATGATGTTATTCTAATATATGTTTTTACTATTTCAATAGGATTAGCACTCCCATACAGATAAGTACTATAGGGGGCAAAGGTTAATGAAAAAATATTATGATACAATTCTTCAGCAAATTGTTCAATTTATAAACTTTCTTTTAATTATATTTTTTCTGCCCATTGGAATCAGTTGTTCCCCGGACCTGGATGATCTGATTCCCAATTCTCTTGGTAAAAAAAAACAGGCGGTATTACAACAAAAGATAAAGAATAGATCTGCTGCTGATCTATTTAAAAAGAATGAAATGTTGAACAGATTACTAACAGAATTTCAATTTAAAGAGATAAGTGGCGGAATTTATAATTACAGCGGAATTAAGATTCATTTTGGGATTGCAAAATTTTACAATGCAGATAGTGCATATGGTGTCTATTCAGGTTTAACTGCCATCCCAAGGGAGAGATGGAAAAGCAATGGAGGTGAATTATCCTATAAAAATCCATTTTTATCGGGTTGGAAAGGAGTTTATGTATTCTGGTTTTATTCTCCATCAAATCCAGATAATTATGCTTCTTTTTATAAAACCTATGGAGAAACACTACTGACACAATTTGAGATAAATACTACTATAAAAATAAATACTTGCTCATACCACTTGAAATTTTTACCATTAGACAATTGTTATCAAAATTCTGTAATTTATATTCATTCCAGGAATATTAATGGTCTTGATTTTAAGAACACGTACAGTGCTAAATATCAGGCAGGGAGAAATATTGCAAGAATTTATATTGAAAAAATGGAATCTGAGGATAAAGCTAAATACAAATTTAATAATTATATTAATATATTAAAAGATTATAAACAAAAAATAAAACCCTATCCCATTATCTATGGCGGTCCCAGCATGGCAATTAGCTGGAAGGATGGATCAAGACTTCATGTAATCTATCAATATAGATGGATGATATTTATGGTTAATGATCTTCCAAATCTTAATTATGCCAATAGTTTTATTCGCAATATTTTTAAAAAAATGATGAAATATAAAAAGGATATAACTCCAAAAGAAATTCCAGGTCGCCGATAAAGGGATCAAAGGCTAATTTAAATTTAATATTCTTCAAATATAACTTGAGGTATAAAGCCTTTTCACATAGTAATTCCAGAAGTCCTGGATCTAACATGCAGGAGGGTAACCCCTCCCGCATTACAAAGATCAGGATAATTTTATAATTAACTAGTTATTCTTATGCCGATAAACAGCTACAGGTGTTCCGCTATTTCCTGCAGTAATATAGATAAAAAACTCATTGCCCTGTTTAATGGATATAGCTGAATATATTTGTTTTATACTTCCCGGATTTCCAAAGCCATTTAATCCAACCTGCTCAAAATCATCTTCAGTTGACGGATCACCTGCTCCCATCTGAGTGCGAAAGACCTGTATTCCATCTGTTGGATTATCAAACCCTACATAAAGATAGCCACCATTTGCAACTATCATTGACAGTGTACGGTTATCAGAATCCCCAAAGTTTGTAACCCCATCCATGGAGCTGCTGATTCCATCAATTATTGTCCAATCATCAGCTTCACATGTTTCACTATCACCTGTGATAGTAGGGTCGCATTTCCATAGTTGTGCCTCCCTGTTATAGTCGTCCCCATCATTGCCTCCGGCAATTATATGTTCGCTGGTGTTGCGTGTATCAGAACCCGCAACTGTACATGCTGTTCGGACAACATAGAGATTACCATTATATTCGGCCCACTGAGCAAATGCGCGATCACCGGCGATTAGATCGTAGATCCTTGGTAATTCTATCGAAAATCTTGAATTACTATTGTTCCATGCAGGTATTACGCTTGTATAGTTAAAGGTATAGGTCAGGGTTGTATTGTAATTCTTGGGGTAATTATGAGGTGTTTCCAGACCCGGAGAAGAATCTATTTCTGAACCTGTAGCTGTAATAGCCTTTATCTGAGTAACAGCATAACCCCAGTCTGTTGTAGCAAAAAAACCACCATTATCTATTAACTGTATTTTGACCACATTACCGGGAACCGAAATTGTTGCCCCAGCCAGGTCATTCCCGGTGAAATAGTCTGTGCCCCTGGCAATATTTTCTACTCTGTTATTATTTATATCATATATATAAATAACATCAGCTGTACCGTTTAGACTGGTATTGGAATCAAAGGTTATCTCAAGACGCTCCCTTGGTGTAATCTCAACCCAATCAGCCGGGCAGGCTGCATCACCATTAGCAATGTATGTACATGGCTCTGGATTTTTGCTTGCTGAACGTATAATACCGCCATCACGGTTGGTGAAATTATGACCCCCGCTGGCCAGATATATCCGTTCATTAAAGACAATCATGGAATCAACACCGCAATAGTATGCATAGTTAGCATGTGGCAGATTTGCATTTCCACCAAAAAAGTCCATTCCATTGATGAAACACCTTTCCCCCTTATCATCATCTGTGGCATCACAATTCTCTGGCACCGAACAATGGGTTGCATCATCCGAATTAAAACTGACCCACCCGAAATCAGGGGCATTTGTAGTACCTGTATCATTACGCTTGGCAAGACCTATAAATATTCGCTCATCCATAACAACAGCACTTTCAAGACCTGCAGTAACAGTACCGGTTATACTGCCAAGATCAACATAACTAAAATTTAAAGTGGTATCAGCATCACGAGTATAGTAGAAATAATCAAAATTTGGATTATCTCCATATCTATCAGGGGTTCTTGCTCCACCAAAGAGCATTATTTCGGATGTGCCCATCACAGTTGATACAAATACACCGCGGCCATCTTCATTGTCCGGACCACATCCGCTGGTTTTATTAGAATCATTTTCAGAACAGCCTGAGTGCCCAATGGTTACATAAGGGGGAGCTGCGCCACCGGAACTGCTGTCATTACTATGAACATCTGATCCTGTAGTATCCTGAGTAAATTCAAAGTTTATATTTACCGGGTTTGTACCGTCCGCTTCAAAACGGACAGCGCCATTTCCTTTTTTATTGGGCCCAATATATACTTTATTTGTATATGATGTCACATAACCAAAATCGCTGCCATCACCCAATGGATCAACTGCAATAGGCCCTTCTTCAAAAGATTCTACTGTATCACCACATCCAGTCCAGAATACACGATCATTAGGAGCCACCTGTAAAGTTTCGGATGGGGTAATACCACTAGTGGTTATAACATTAGAACCATTATCAAAGCCATCTCCATCGATTCCATTTGCACCTATCACAAGATAGCTGACACCCTTCTGCTCTTCTCCACCTGTATGGCTTATAGTTACTTCATTTTCCATACCGGCACTGCCCCTTACAGCACTGGCAATGTTGCCAAGATCATTGGGACCCTTAAATCTGTAGTTATCAGTATTCTCTCCACTGCTAATCCCAGATCCGTTCATTACCGGTTTATTAAATATAACTACCATAGAATTCAGTGTTAAACATGTCCCTGCTGCAATCTTAAGCTGTTCGTTTCCCAGAAACGATCCAAATTTAGGATCTATTAGGGATACACCATCATCCTGATCCTCAAGGGTTCCTGTTATTTCCAGCTTATATGTAACCTCCGGGCATTGCACGCCGTCTGTTGTAAATTCATATACTGCACCATCAGCATCCCTTTGGATTACACTGATAATATCAATATTACTACATCCAACAGGGTCATACTCTTCACTGAGAACATAATTTGAAAGAATAGTCGCCTCAATAGTATCAACAGGTTCAGAAAAAATAATACGCAATTTAGTATCTCCAGTAGCAAACACACTCAATACATAAGGAGAAATAGCGCCAGTAATTTCTATTAAATTAGTATTCACCGCTGCATTGTCCTCAATATCATATATAGAATTTTCAACAGCTGAAATCCTATCTGTATAAATATCATTAATAGTTAAAATTGAATCCGAACCAACGGTGATTGTACAATCACAGCCATTTGTATCAGTTATATTAATGATCGAACCTGCATCACTAACACTACTGTCAATATAATTTAAATCACTTATCTGAAGCGGATCATCACAACCCCCTCCTGTGCTGCCATTGGCATCAACAGGTTCACTGAATGTAATATTTAATACATTCGTACCGGTAACACCACTGGCTGAAATAATTAAAGGATTTGCCCCATCAGACTCTATAATATCAATCATTGCAATCTGATCTATTTCATTGCCCACTTCATCAGTAAGCTGTGGACTTCCAACTGTAGAAATGTCCGGCTTGGAGTTCGTATCATAAATATCAACTCCACCCAATTCATCAAATATTAGATACAGAATGTTGTCATTTTCTGTGTCGATGAGAGGTGCCGCAGTTCCATGTGCAAGCCTTACATTATCATAGCCTGCAACCACCCACATGGTCTGGGCATCTCCAATGTCATTCTGGACAAATCCTGCAAAAGTGCTATCTACAACTGGTTCAGAAAATGTTAGTTTATAGTGATCTATCCTTCCGTTATTATCTGTATCCAATGTCATAGCTGAAGTTACTACCGGTAAAACCCCATCAACTATAATATTATTACTTTCTGCAAGTGTCTGTACTCCAATCAGTGATAAATCTGCATCATTCTCAGCATCGTCTTTAAGTGTACCAACACCGCCTATAGCAACAACCATTGAATCAAGATCGCTGCTTACATCCCCGGCTTCAACTGTATATGTACCGGATAATAATGTAGAAGGATAGGATCCAGCAGTTACTGAAATTACATCAAGTGTATCCAGAGTGATTTCTAATGTACCCATTGATAGCGTCACTGGCTCACTCATGGTTATACTAATATCAATATTCTGCCCAATTCCAAAAGTTCCAGTTGAAGTTGATGTAACAGAATCAATAATTGGTGCTGTTGCGTCATAGGCAATGCCAAACTGTATTGCTGCAGCATTGGGGTTCCCTGCCATATCCTGTGATGATGCTGCTCCTATATCAACTGTTACTGTGCCATCACCTGCCGGTGTAATGAGCGCTCTATACTGGCTTCC
>Ga0209344_10005590_pt1 | contig 10772 bp, 8 predicted proteins | sample Cruoilmetagenom6_FD_187293 | JGI IMG/M metagenome (GOLD analysis project Ga0209344, IMG submission 187293) | Oil polluted marine microbial communities from Coal Oil Point, Santa Barbara, California, USA - Santa Barbara Oil Seep Sample 6 (SPAdes)... | ecosystem: Environmental > Aquatic > Marine >...
CTCCAAATTCATGATCCATTCCATCTGTTCAGAAATTGGCACTCGCCTCATGCTCAGGGATATCCTTTCTCTTGCCGGATCGATTGACATGATTTTGACGAGAACAGGATCGTTCTTTTTAACAACAGCTTTAGGGTCTTCTGCGTTTGCATAACCAATTTCACTGACATGCACCAATCCATCCAATCCCTCGGTCAACTCAATAAACGCGCCATAATCCTGGACAGAAACAACTATTCCTTCCACCAGATCTCCCACCTTATAATTCTCCACTTTTTTCAGCCAGGGATTTGGCAGCAAGACTTTCCGGCTCAGGCTCACCCGTTCCGCATCTTTATCAATACCGATGACTTTTACCTCGACCTCATCGCCAACTTTAAAGATCTTTGAGGGATGTGGGATCCTTTCCCAATCAATTTCCGATTTATGGACCAATCCGTCCACACCGTCCAGATCGACAAATACACCAAAATCCACAATATTCACGATCCGCGACTTTATTACAGAGTCAATTTCAATCTCATTGAGCCTTTTTGACCGCTGGCCTTTCTGAACAACCCGGGCAGAAAATACCAGACGGCGTTCCTTCTGATCAACTTCAATCACTTTAACGGGAAGTGTTTTCCCGATCATTTCAGACTTAATTTCCCCAGCCAACTGCGTATTGGTCCCTCTCCGGATCGCAGGTATATGAGAATTAGGAATAAAACCACGCAGATTCTCAAAAGCAACCAACAGGCCCCCACGGTTCTGATCGACCACTTCCAATTCCAGCTGCTCATTGGCTTGAGCCAGCTCGTCTGCAATGATCCATGTTTTGTAGGTCAATCCCCGTTGTAGCGAGACTAATAAATCTTCATCACCCATTGGCGTTCGAAGAATTCCGACAAAAATTTCATCCCCGATTGATAAATTATCCTTGATCTCAGGATCCACACGATCGAGATCGATACCGGGAATGATTGCATCCCGTTTTAAACCAACATCGAGCACTATCGAGTTTTCCTTGATATCTAGGATCGTACCTTTGATCATCTCGCCTTGTTGGGGTTTGTCGACATCATAGTTGTCAACAACTTCTTGGAACCATCCCGGTTGACCCCCATTTTCTTCTTCCGGTATCTGGCTTTCCTGCTCTGGCTCTGGGATTTTAGTCTCATTCTCCATAGCTTTCTGCGTTTAACTCCTGAAAAATAATTGTCCTGCGGCAATAATTATTCAACCGAAATCAAAATTCAACAAACTCCGCACTTGCGTTCAGATTATTACAAACTTTATATTATTTGTCAATTAAGACCCCCCGATCAAGGATTAAAAATATATCCTACACCCCATTTATTACTGATTATTTGGGGTTGTTTTGGATCCACTTCAATTTTATCCCGTAACCGTTTCACATGAACAAATAAACCCTGCCTGGTTCCTTTTTCTGGTCCTTCCCAAACACTTTCTAATAGCTGCTCATATGGCATGATCTGCTTTCCCTGCCTGGACATGAATACCAGCAGGTTATATTCTATAGGTGTCAGGTCGACAGGTTTTCCTCTTATCCAAACTTGCCTTGAGGAATAATCAATTCTCATCAAATTGGATTGAAAGATATCAGGAGAGATAGGACGTCGGGCGTTAACACTTCTCCGTAAACAAACCTGCGCCCTTGCCACTAGTTCTTGAGTTGATACAGGTTTACTCAAATAGTCATCAACTCCCAACTGGTATGCATAGAGCAAATCGCCCTGGTCAGTCCGTTCACTTAACATAATAATTGGAATTGCTGACCAGCGCCGGATCCCCTGTGTGACCAACAAACCATCCAATCCGGGAAGATTCCTGGCTACAATCATCAAATCAGGATTTATTGTTTGGGCCATATCAAGAGCTGAACTTCCATCTGAAGCTAAGTCCACACGATATCCAGCTTCCTGGAGCGAATCCCTTAGCTGGATTTGATACTCAGCCTGGGATTCTGCAAGCAGAATCCTGCCTTCATAGCCTCCCCGCCGATCAGGTGGGGAATCAATTTTATGAACGACTTGGCTATTGGATATCGTAGGCAAATTGATCTCTATCCTTGATACTGCATCAGATCCTGGTTCTTTTCTCAGGAGGGTTGTTGAGCCACCCTGGGCACCAATTATCCTTTTTGCGAGGAAGATCCTGATGTTTTGGTCTTTCGGGCCTACCTCTTCTTGATCAGGTGACAAACCAGGTAAAGGAATTGTCCTGGGACCTGCTAAAACAATACTCAAGTCATCTTCCTTTACTGCCACAGACACGTCAACCGGCTGTCCTTTAGGGTGATACCCGGCGATTTCCTTGATCAAGTATTCCAAAGCCAGCCGAGTCAAAGCCGGATCCAGGAACGATATGGGAGGATTTGATTTATTTTCTTGCCCCTTGATAAGTCGAAACTCAATCTGTTCATTATCAGAAATGATTTCTTTTATGAGCTTTATCACATTAACCGAATCTGAAAATACAGGAATTGGATCTATGGCATGGATTAAATTCAACATTAGGTCAAGGGATTGATTTACCTGATCAAGTTGGTCCTTGGCGTCCGATAAGAAATCGTCCAAAACCTCTTGATTCCAGACACCAATATTGCCTGTCAGGGCATCTAAATTCCCCGCCGCAGAAGCGTTGGTTTTCCTGGCCTGAACGCTGATCTCTTCCAACATTTTTACCTGGCGCTGGTAAGCAGCCCGATCATTAACCTGGTCCAGGATAAATCCGCCGTAGGTCGGTTCAGCAGGACCGTCGAGGTTGATAGTAAATAGCCTGATAATCAGGCAATTCTCATCTCCAACACTTAACTTGATTTCCGGATTTTCCTCTGATCCTAACCGGGTTCTTGCTTCAAGGGTTGCTGAGTGCGCTTTACCTGGATCCTCAGTTAAAGATTCCAATCTAGACCAGAAATAATCTTCCAGCACAGGACTGATCGGCACCTGATCCAGCCTTAGGTACCCCAGCAATTTTGAGTTAAGGTGCATTTCCCCCGCAAGTGGATCATGGTAAAACAAACCAGCGGGGATCTCCTCCCAAAAGCTCATCCAATCATTCAGAGTTTTAGTGGTATTATTCACACCTGGGACGTGCTTAGAAGCATTTTGTTCTTCATTTTGGTCATTTTCCATTAAAACATTCTAGCATACCCCAAAAATGGCGTCAATGTAAGCATTTTGTTAGTTTTTTCTGCTATTATCTATTGCATTGTAAGTTTTTCAAGGTATACTTGGGGGGAGATAGGCAAGAGCGGAATAATCCGCAACAATTTGCGCAAGGCAAATTGCCACAAATATAGGCCGAGAATCATCAAAGGGCGAGGGAAAAAACGCATCGCCCTTTATGCATGAAGGCCGAGAAGAAAGGATGTGAATAGACTTGGCTGTACGAGTAGATCTACGACCTAATGAATCGCAGAAGCAGATGATGAAGCGTTTTCGGAAAAAAGTATCTCGAAGTGGTGTACTGAGCACCGTCCGCCGCAAGAGGTGGTTTGTTTCCAAAAGCGAACTGAGTCGTATCCAACGCAAGAAAGCGATCCGCAGGCGCAAACGCCGCCTGGCAAATAAGAGAAGACAAAAGAAAACAGGTACTCGATCGTATTAAGCCTGGATCTAACGATCCGGACAAAGGTAATGGGTCACAAGGAACTTTCATTCCTGTCCCAAAAATCGTCGAGCTAAACAAGAGGTTAAATGGCTAAAAAAGAAGAAAAACTGAGAATGGAAGGGGTAATTGTTAAAGCTCTTCCTGGTACTCAATTTTTAGTTGAATTGGAAAATGGACACGAGATATTGGCCTATCTTGCTGGAAAAATGCGCAAATACTATATTCGTGTTCTGCTTGGCGATCGAGTGACAGTAGAAATGTCCACTTACGACCTTTCCCGAGGCCGGATCGTTTACAGACATAAAAAAGGTCAACCCCGTCCTCCTTCACCAGAGGACGCAGAAAAGAAGGAATAAACCGTCCAAAAGATTGGTTTATTCCTCATCAGCGGTTCTATCCTGAAGGATATCCGCTATCTGGATCTATGTGGCTCATATGATATTGGACCACATAAAAAACTTATTAACTAAATCTGTTCGTTTCAAAAACCTCTATGGGTAAATCAACTTCTAACTTAACTGATTCCGAAAAGAAAACTGCATTAAATCCCATTCACGAACTCATAGAACTTGGACACTCCCAGGGATATATCACCTTTTCGAACATCCTTAATTATTTTCCCGACGCTAAAAAAGATGTTAGCAGTCTAGAAAAAGCCTTTGCATCCCTGCTCGAGGAGGATATCCCCTACCTCGAAGAAGATGACGAGGAAGATCTGGAAACCTTGTTTGCCGATGATGGGGGCAATGGAAAATTGGAAGAAGATGAGGATCTGGATGAAGAACATGAAAATCGTCTTAATAGCATTGACACAAACGATCTGATCGAGCTTTATTTCAAGGAAGCAGCCAGCATTCCCCTCCTCTCCAAGGAAGAAGAAAAGGACCTGTCCAAGCGCATTGAACGAGGGAGATTGGCCCGGAAAGAAATGGCTAGAGGCAATGTGCCCGAGGATCGACGCGATGAATTGCACCAGATGATCGAAGATGAATGGACAGCGCTGGATCATTTGATCACAGCCAATTCTCGCCTGGTAATAAGCGTTGCAAAAAAATACATGGGCCGCGGTGTACCTTTCTTGGACTTGATCCAGGAAGGCAATATCGGCTTGATGCGGGCAGCGAAGAAATTTGATTACTTACGCGGTTATAAGTTCTCCACATACGCAACCTGGTGGATTCGCCAGGCAGTCACCCGCGCAATAGCCGACCAAGGAAGGACTATACGAGTCCCTGTCCATATGGGCGACAAAATTTCCAAGATGTTCCGAATGCAGAATGACCTTAAGCAATCCCTGGAACGCGATCCATCGATCGAAGAACTCGCCGATGCTCTTGACGAAGCACCGGAAAAAGTTCAGTATATGATGAAGGTTGCCAGGCGCCCCCTTTCACTGGAAATGCCAACTACGAAAGAAGGCGACGCCGTACTGGGTGACTTTGTCGAGGATCTTGAAACACCTTTACCAGATGAAACAGCTACAAAACATTTATTAAAAGAACACCTTGAGGAAGTTATGGAAGCTCTTCCCTCACGCGAGGTGCGAATTTTGCGCCTGCGATATGGTGTTCCGGATGGAAAAAGCCATACCCTTCAGGAAGTTGGAGAAAAAGTTGGTGTTTCCCGCGAGCGGGTCAGACAAATCGAAGCCCAGGCTCTGCGCAGATTACGACAGCCGCGCATCCAAAGAATACTGCGGGATTACCTCGAAAAAACCAAGAATTCCTGAACAGCTATGATAAAATAGCTGGCTGGGCTACTTTCCAGCGGACATGAAGTAAAATTTGGAGAATAACATGTCTGATGAAATAAAATCATTTAGAAAAGGAGATTGGGTCTCTCATCTCCACCATGGTGTTGGACAAGTAGAAGGAAAAGAAAAAAAATCGCTGGGCGATGAAACCATGGAATACTACAAGGTCCAGACCCGAAATGGAGTTTATTGGATCCCTACAGATAACCTGGACCCGGAAAGGATCCGTCCCGTAGTAAGTGAAAAGATACTTCAGAAGGGAGTAGCAATTCTGGAATCGCCCGCTGAAACGATGGACAGCAAACACACTGTCCGTAAAAATCGGATTAACCAGGTTATTGAAGATGGAAATCTGATTGGGTTTTGTACTTTATTGAGAGATTTGCACGGGAAAAGGGCAGCCGATAAATTAAATACCACTGAGCAGCGAGCCCACACGACGATCAAAAAGAAAATTGCCTCTGAATGGTCAGCTACACGTGAAGTCTCAGTACAAGACGCGAATAAAGAACTGACAAAAATATTACGCAAAATTAAACCACCAGAAGATATTAAGAAGAAGAAGGCATCGAAAAAATAAAGGCAAATCGGATTGCCAGGAGAATGAAGATCATGGGTAAAAAAAGTATGAAAACACATCAGTCTACAGCTAAGCGATTCAAGAAAACCGGAAGCGGTAAGATCATGCGGACCAAAGGATATCACGGACATTTACGTCGCCGCAAATCCAGCCGTTCTCTCGACGCCATGAAGAAAATGCATGAGGTCGAAACTCCCGGCCTGAAGAAGCGAATCAAGAGGCTCGCCCCTAAACTAGGTCGCTAATGTAATTTTTCAATAAAAAAGCCGTTTCACCCGTGGAACGGCTTTTTTTTATAGGTGATATCCGAACGCTAGATAAGATTAAATATAATGCGAGGAAATCATGGAATCAGCTGAAAACGTCCCCCAAAACTCAAACAAACAACCTAAACCTGCCTCAACTAGAATCCCCGGCATTCTCCTGCGGGTAATTCTAGTTTTTATTGTTGGATGCCTGGTAGGTGCAGTGATCTACTTTGCAGCATCAGGCTGGGTTCCATACCTGGAGCAAAGAGTGTTTCAACCTATTGACACAAACCAGGCACTTGTACAAGAACTTCAGGCCACCCAGAATGCCCTAGAAGCCCAAATATCATCCCTGGAAGCCACACTTGATGGGGACCAGTATGGTGCTGGATCGGATATCGCAGCCGCTCTGGATCAATTATCTGAAGATGTAGATCAGATGGGATTAGAAGTAGAAAATAATACATATTATGCCGGCACACTTGGTCCGGCTATGATAGCCACGGTATCAGTCAGAGCTGAATCAAATTCTAATAACCTCAGCGCATTAGCCACTGCCCAGATGAGAGATTCGGGCAGCCGGCAGGAGATTGAACTATTAAGAACCCTGGAATATCTAACCTGGGCTCACCAATATATATTGCATGCGAATTATGGTTTGGCTGAGAATGAGTTGAAAACCGCTCGAGAAAGTTTATCCTTTATGATAACAAGAGTACCTCCTCAACAAAGATTAGTTGCCCTTGAGATGTTAAACCTGGTAGATCAATGTATATCGGATCTGCCATCTCGGCCTGTAGTAGCTGCAGAAAAGCTGCAGCTAGCCTGGCACATGGGGGTCTCTGACTTTCCGGAAGAATCCCTTTACATTGAACCTGGAACAATTACACCGACGCCATACATCACGCTTACAAACACACCTGAACCACCGACTGATTAAGACTGCATAACCCGGGGTTATTAAAATAATCCCCCCCCGGGTTATTAATTTAACACTAAAATATAAGAGCCTTAAGGAATATTACTTTTTCCGGCCGATCGTCAAGGAGCTTTATATGTCGGGGATACTTTGCGCAATCCGGGGAGGGCCATCGAGCCGCCCAACAATAGCAACATCAATTCAATTGGCCCAGGAAACAGGTGAAACCATCTATTTTCTCTATGTTGTGAATCTGGACTTCCTGACCCATTCCAGCAGCAGCAAGACCAATCACATCTCCCAGGAAATACACGATATGGGTGAGTTCATCTTGTTAAGCGCCCAGGAGCAAGCTTCTGAGGGTGGCGCCAAGGCTGAAGGTGTGATCCGTGAAGGCCAGGTAGTAGAAGAGATCATATCGTATTGTGAAGAGCAAAGTCCAATTTACGTAATTCTTGGACAGCCTGAAGAGGAAGGTGAAGATAACCTCCTCTCCCTTGAGCGTCTACAAACTTTTGCCGACCGGATCAACGGTGCTTGTCAGGCCCAGGTAATTTTCTCATCTGAGAAAGATATCCCACATGAGAAGGATCAGGACGAACCTAACCCATAAGTTTTTCGTAAGATGAAGGTGGAATTTGTGGTCAAGACAAAATTAGCGGGAACCATTCTAGTTATATTAGCACTGGCGTTTTTCCTTGTTTCCCTGGAAAACGCATCTGCGGCTGATGTGAAGACAGAGATCCCGTACATCTTCGGAAAAATTCAGGATTCACAACTACAACCTGTAAAAGGTGTTGAAGTAAGTCTAATCACCGAAAACGATTCAGTTTTTGAATCCCGCCAATCTACATTGACCCAGGCAGACGGTAGTTATGCGCTCAAAATCCCAATCCCTGTTCCTGAAAAAGCCGAACTTCTCTTCTCCCGTCCTCATTTCCAACAGAAGATCAACAGCATTCCAGCAGCCGATCTAAAACAACTGGAACTGGGAAATTCCGTATCATTTCCACTGGTAACATTGGACAGGGAGATCACTCCTGCATTCTGGATAGCTGTCATTATCTTTGTGGTTGTTTTGATCTTAATAGCTACCGGATTCTTACACAATACTCTTGCAGCTTTCGCAGGAGCAAGCGCGCTTCTGGCAATCAGCTACTTAGGCAGTCCATTCCTGCCAGATCTATATATATTCAATTTTCCCCAGGCTATCACTTATATTGACTGGAATGTGATCTTCCTGATCATGGGTATGATGATGGTTATTGCAGTGATTGAGAATACCGGTATTTTCCACTGGCTTTCATACCATGCTTACAGGATATCCGGAGGCAAGATGATAATCCTGCTTCCTGTCTTGATGCTGATCACTGGCATTTCTTCTGCCTTTCTGGATAACGTGACCACGATGTTGTTGATGACACCTATCACAGTCCAGATCGCCCTGGCATTGAATATATCCCCTCTTGTGTTATTGATCCCTGAGGTTTTTGCTTCTAACGTGATTGGCGTTAGCACTTTGATCGGCACGCCAACGAATATACTTATCGGTTCATTCGGAAATATTACATTCAATGATTTTCTGACAAACCTCACACCTGGTGTTTTCTTGGCCTTCCTTGGCCTGGTCGGGTATAGCTGGTTCACTTTTAGAAAAGAACTGACGGAAGAAAAGCCTGGTTCTCCCCTCCTCCTGGAAAAACTGGGAGAAAGAGGAAAAATCACAAATCCAGAAAATCTTAAAAAAGCCGGCTGGATCGGAGCTGGTATGATGCTGCTCTTCGTTTTCGGGGAACAAGTCCACTTACTGCCTTCAGTAACTGCCCTCATTGGCGCATCAGCATTGCTGATATGGATCAGACCTGATATCGAGGAAATGATTGGGGCGGTAGACTGGACGACATTAGTCTTTTTTATGTCCTTATTCATTGTTGTAGGAGCCATTCAGGAAGTAGGGTTGATCAGTGCTATCGCTGAAATGATAGGAGATCTTATCGGCCAGAATCTGGTTCTGGCAATGGTGGTAGTTACCTGGTTCAGCGCCATCCTTTCAATGGTTATCGCCAATATTCCATTTACTGCCGCCATGCTTCCAGTGATCGCATACTTAACACTTATCGTCCCTGGAGCTGACTCAAAGGTATTATTCTACTGTCTCTCAATTGGGGCAGCGATGGGCGGAAACGGTTCATTAATTGGCGCCTCTGCCAACATGATCACTGCAGGTATTGCTGAACGCGCAGGCTACAGGATAACCTACAAATATTTCCTGAAAAAAGGTCTTCCGGCCTTGATTATCACAGTTACAATCTCGCTCTTGTGGCTGCTAATTCGTTTTACTTAGCGCAATAAACAATAATTACATTCATGATCAACAGGCTCAAACCACTACAAAAAATGGATCCAGCAGAATGGGTTATGGTCTTCCTCAGCTGGATGATCTATCTTGGAGGATTGATCTTCTTTTCTGAAGATGATAATTATTGGGTTTTAATGGCGTTAGGAGCCCTCCCCGTGATGGTGTCCGCCTGGTCCCTGGGCATGAGAGTTGGAGTAATTTCTGCTTTTGTCAGTATCTTCATTCACCTTCTGATGCATCTCTTGAATCCGGAAAGCATAGGGCGGCTAAATATGCTGCTCTTCAACCATTTAATCAGCTTTTCCCTTTTGGCAATTACGGCCATGTTTATCGGCCATCTCAGAGACCTTCAGCTAAAATCTACAACGGAATTAAACGCACTTGAAGAAAACAACAAGAAACTGGTCAGACTATCTCAAGCTCTGGAAGCTGCTAATCATCTCACGACAGATCTGATAACCTCCCAAAATTGGATGGAGAAGATTCCCGATCTGTTAAGGAATATTGGGCTGGCAGCTGGAGTCGACCACCTGGTTTTGTTCCAATTAACCGGTAGCGGCACAGTTAATGTCTCCGGAAGACTCTATCACTATTGGGCGGAGATCAAATCCGATTATCCAGAAAGGGATAATCCTTCCATTCCGGAAGAATTATTCACTTGGATTGAGGCAGCAGAAATCGAGCAACCCCTTATCGGCACGCTGGCTGATCTAACAGAAGAAACTCGGGAATATTTTTATCTTCAGGATATTGGTATTTATGTTTTCTTCCCGATTTTCACCAGTGTTTCTTTGTGGGGTTTTATCGGTTTTGAATCCTATTTACATGACAAAAAATGGGAATCCCCTGAATTAAACACATTTCGCAGTATCGCTCAGACTTTAGGGTCCATAATCTATAAGAAACTCATTGAAGATCACCTTGACCTACGCGCCAAAGAATTAGATTCGCTTCAAAAAGCCAGCACAAATATCTCATCCAGTGATCAATTGGAAGCGGGAGTGCATTCGGTATTGTCCCAGATATATGAGCTGACTCCGGCTTATAATACCAGCGTCTACCTCGTACAGAATGGGCAATTGAACTTATTCCTTACGCTGGGCAAGAATAAACAACAAACTTTACCTTTTTCTCACCCGGGTGAAGTAGAACTAGCACAGCTTGTCGCAACGACAAATCAAGATCTATATATTCCTAATATTGCCGTGTTTGACGATGTGACTCATGGAAATACAGGTCCGGAACAAGCAGTGATCTCCCTCTCCTTGAAGGCTGCCTCCGAGGTAATTGGCGTG
>Ga0209344_10005592_pt1 | contig 10769 bp, 5 predicted proteins | sample Cruoilmetagenom6_FD_187293 | JGI IMG/M metagenome (GOLD analysis project Ga0209344, IMG submission 187293) | Oil polluted marine microbial communities from Coal Oil Point, Santa Barbara, California, USA - Santa Barbara Oil Seep Sample 6 (SPAdes)... | ecosystem: Environmental > Aquatic > Marine >...
GAAAATCATACCCAAGAGCTGTACTTGCAAAAACTCAAAAATATCCTGTCCGTTATAAAAGAAAAAACGCCACTCGTTCTTAAACGAGTGGCGTTAAGCCTCAAGGCTGGTTTTTTTAAACAAAAAGTTAGTTAAGTTCTAATTTAGAACTTAACCGCAACTTTTGCATACATATAACGACCAGCTGTATCGTACGATGCAGGGATAGTGTTCATATCCTGATTATTAGTAGTATATGGAGCATCAACATTTGTTACGTTACGTGCACCTAGAGTAAATGTATATTTATCGTAGATGTAAGTACCTTGGATATCGTGATACCAAACTGAATCAGCAACATTATCCAAGTTACCATCATCTGGCTCTCCAGCTAAATCATCTGTAGCTGTTTGGTAATGTGACACCCAATTTATAGACCAATCGTCTTTAGAGAAACCAACGGTCAAGTTTGCACGCACTCGTGAGTACGTCGCTAAATTAGTTTCCCATTGATCTTCACCAAATTTACCCGCTAACCTAACTTCAGCTGAACCTGGTAGAGGAGTATATGCATACTCATCCAAGTATGTACCATTTAATGCAAGTCTTAATGTACCAGCTGAAAGTTCAAAACTTTGTGCTACATCAAAGTCAACACCTGAGGTATTAAATTGACCTAAGTTGGCATTTGTTAACAACACACCAGAAATTGAACCTAACACTGAACGGTTTGGAGCGGTTGAGTGTGGGGTATCGTCAGTAATAGCAGCACCTTTCATGAATTCACATAATGGATCAGAGAAGTTTGCACTCTCATAACATGCTGTGATTACATTGTTCGTGCCTGCTGTACCAACGCCGTCAACTATTTCAATATCAAAATAATCTAAACTAGCAGTAAAGCCTGACTCATGTGTATAGACAAAACCAGCGGTAAAACTATCTGATTCTTCAGGTTTTAGATCTGGGTTACCACCCACAATTGAAGTTGATTGATCTGAAGACAAGTTAAAGTCTGCAGGTAGACCGTCAGCTGCACAGTTAGCTCTAACATTTGCGTTAGTACTAGCTCCCCAGTTAATACATGGCTCATTATAAGCTAAGTTGGTTTCTGCTTGTGGTGCAAATAACTCTGTAATACTTGGAGCACGGAAGCCTTCTGCTTTAGTAGCACGAACTAGTAAGCCATCAATTGGTGTCCATTCAATACCAAATTTAGTATTAGTTGTTGAATTGCTCAAATTTGAAAAGTCAGAATAACGAGCAGCGGCACTAATATTTAGTGATTCAACGAATGGTAAATCAGCTAACACTGGAATACTTAGTTCTAAGTACGCTTCCTCAACTTCATATGCGCCTGAAGTAGGATCACCCGCAACAGAGTAAATTTGACCTAGTGAAGCAGCACCGTCTGGAGTTCTGCTGTATTCTTCCCAGCGTTTCTCGAGTCCAAATGCAAACATCATTGCGCCAGCCGGTAGCTCCAGAACGTCGCCTGAAATATTTGCCATCAACTGTTTAGTTGTACCATTAACAACAGGTGAGTTATCAACAAATGCATAATTGATCATTTCTTGAGATAAAGTCCCTGCATGAAACACATCCCAAACTTCAGGACAGTCTGCATCTGCTGAACATAATGTTGGATCAAGTAGATTCTCAATACGCTCTGGGTTAACGCGCCCAGTATCTAGACGAGTATCAACGTAGCGACTATAATTATATGAAATATCCCAAGAATAATCATCAAATAATAGACCTTCTGCACCAAGTACCATACGGTAATCAGAAAAATCTTGTTTAAATGCACGACCAGCAGTTTCGCGCAACCGACGAACAACAAAAACTTCTTCTCCTACAGGATTATAAGGATTTGCCACTGGAACAGCAGGAGCCCAAAAGGTGCCTTCTGGTGCCATTAATTGGTCTGATTTACGGTTAGTAAAGCCACCTTCTGTGAATACACTAACATTATCAGCAATTTCATACGTTGCTGCAGTGTTAATAGAGAAAACTTCTTGAGGAGTTACCATGTACGAAGTGGTAGAAAAGTTAAATGCATCTTTTTCTGCTTCAAACGGTCTAACTTCACCGGTAGATGGGTCAACTACGTGTCCATCATAGTTATCATTGAAGAATTGACCATAAGGTATGGTACCAGAACCACCACAGAATTTACCGTCGGCATTTTCTCGAATTGGACAGTCTGAAAAAGCACGATCACCTTGAAAGATTGCATTTCGCTTGGTGTATTGTAAGGCAAAAACAACATTACCTTTGTCATTTGACATACCAGTGGTTACTGAGAAAGCAGTAGTTTCACCATCGCCTTCTGATGTTTCATCATACTGAGCAACAATTTCTACACCTTCAAAATCTTTCTTAGTAATAAAGTTAATTACACCAGCAATTGCATCTGAGCCATATGATGTAGAAGCACCATCTCGAAGCACTTCCACACGCTCAACATAAGCAACAGGAATAGTGTTCAAATCACCTGACGAAAAGCGACGGCCGTTAATAAGCGTCAATGTACGACCTGAGCCCAAACCACGTAGAGATGCAGTAGCGTAACCACGACTGCCATTATTGGTACTTGAGCCTTCAGCCGCACCTGTAATTGCTGGTATATTTTGAATGAACTCTTCTAGCGTTACAGCACCGGATCTAACAACATCTTCAGACGTAAATACTGTAATCGGGCTCGCAGATTCTAAATCTGTTCTTTTAATACGTGAACCAGTTACTTCGATACGCTCTACTGATTCAGCACCATCTTCAGCCGAAAGTGCTTGTGTTGAAATTGTTGCTGTTGCGCCTGCACCAAACATCATGGCGATGCGCACTGCTTTAGCTACTTTGCTATTGCTATACATAATATACTCCCTGGATCACTTTCGTGACTCTAGTGTTTAATTCAAGACTATATTGCCTTGTTATAAATTTATTTAGTTCATAATCGAACTGTCGATAAAGATATTAAACTTAATCTTGTTAATTGGTCAACACAAACAGTTACATTTCAATTACATTATTCACAGTTGGCAAGTAAACGTAACTATAAAGCATACATTTACAGTTAAAAACAATAAGATAAGATCACAAGCTTAGTAATAATATTTACACTTAAGAAATGATTACTGAAGCTGTATTACATTTTGACATAAAAACAAACATAAAAACATATAATAACAATAACTTAACATTAGCAACAAGGGCAAAGTGCCGTGTGTTTTTTATAAGTCAACTGCAATAAATTGGCAAAAAACGAAGCGGATATAGCGCCACCGAGAAAATAACGACACGATATAAATCAATAACTTATAAATATTAAAATAACGTAAACAAAATGAAACAGTTTTGCATATTTCACAAAATTTATATTATTTTTAGTGGCGAAAGTTATCGCCTTATTTCACCTGGGTATGAAACTGTCTGTTATACAAGTTGCATTAAGTTTGTGAGCTTGTTGAGGTAAGGTAAGGAAAATAAACCAGGGCAAGGCACTCGATTGCGTAATTGCTGACTGTGGGGAGAGGAACACAGGTTTTTAGTTCCAGACAAAACCTAAGTACTTACCTCCCTGTAAGCACAGGTTTTAGTTCCAGACAAAACCTAAGTGCTCAAATCCTAGCCATGATGCTAAAGGCTAACAGAGCCTCATCGATTTTGTTAATCGCCATTTATACTGTCTACATTTGGGCCGCGTCTCTTAAGTACAACAGCGAATAAAAATGCCAATAGGTAATCAATCAAGTCAGTTTTGCCTAAGTTACGAACAGCTATCTTCGGCTGAAGAAATACGGCGTCGTCGGCGCTAGATCTGAACTGATGGAAAATGCATCATGAAATTTTGGGATACCATAGCAAATACTAAAAAAGCCAATATCGATTGGCTTTTTTAGTTGCTTTTACAGTGAGCTAAGCGCTAGAACCTGCTGGTAATAGCCGCTTGAAAATAACGCCCTGTTACGTCAAAAGCTTCAGACACGGTATTGATACCCGTACCGCCTTTATCATGACCTTGGCCAGCAAATGGTGGCTGCTTGTCAAATAAATTACGTATATTTAGGCTTAGTTCGGTGTTTTCTGTTAGATAGTAAATGGCTGAAATATCATGATAAATCATTGATGGATAAATATTCGCCGCTACCAAAGGCTCAAAGTCTGTAAAGTTAAAGTTATCGCCTTCAACTGAATCAACCGACTTATCCCAATAACGCATGCGCCATGAGAAGGAAAGATCTTCTAAGGCATAATTCAAATTGAGATTGGCGCGATTGTCTGGATTGAGCACTTCACCGGCAAAGTCAACTGAACTGCCATCTTCAATGGCGGTTTGGATCCATTCTCGTGTATGGTTCCAAATAAGGTCAGCTTTTAAAGTACCTGGGCCAATTTCAATGATGTAATTAAGCTCAAAATCAACACCGGAAGTTTCAATATTGTTTTCATTACTAGTACCTGAGTTTACCTCAGTTAACGCCCCATTGGCATCTCGCACCGTTGCGCCATTACAATTAGCAGAAAACTCGGTTGACGACACCGCATAACAACGATTTAGTACTGTGGTTCTATCGGTTGTTGCGATGGCATCTTCGATGGAAATATCATAATAGTCGACAGTCATCGATAAGCCATCCATGATTTGCCAAACGACACCCGCGCTCCAAGTATCGGCCGTTTCTTCTTGAATATCAGGACTACCACCTATAGTACCACCGGCGCTTTGTGCTTCTATTTGCGTTAGTTCAAAAGCGCCGTCGGCGGCAACTCGTGCTGCAATACTCGAGATAGATAAACAATTTATCGCCTCTTGCGATGTGGACGTCGAAGTTATACCGTTACAAGGGTCTGTAACGCCAGCAAAGGTTTCACCGCGACCACCAAATAAGTCCGCAACATTAGGGTTACGAATGGCGGTTGCCGCAGATGCCCGAAACATTAACTCGTCGGTCGGTTGATATTGCAGGCCTAAATTCCAAGTCGTTGCTTCACCGACAATTTCATGATCTGAAAAACGAACGGCTAAATCCACTTCAAACTCATCGGTAACAGGTAAAATGGCTTCGGCGAATATATCATTACTATAAAAAGAGCCATTCGTTGCCTCCGACTTATTCGTCGATGAGGCACCGGTTTGCGCCAAATCACCTGGGCTAAAGGCGCCTTTTTCTAATCTATGCTCTGCACCAATTGCCACCGCTAGATTACCGCCGGAAAACTCAAAGGGTAACTCACCGGTAACTGAGGCTGCAAAAACAAACTGTTCAACTCGACCCACCACTTTAGCCGGCGCTTTCACATAAGCAACTGCTGCATCAGAGATTGTATTTCCGCCAAACATATCTAATGGCACACAACCTTGTAGGCGGGCTAATTCATCAACACATTGTAATGAACCATCGCTAGCAAGCTCAACATCAAGGGCTAAAGCCGCACGTTCAACATTAACTTGGCCGCCATTTTGCTGTGTTTGATCGGTTTGTCCCCAGCTCATATAAGTATTTAGATTCCAATTATCGTCAATGTTCCAATCAAAACCTGATGCCACACGTATAGTTGAACGCTCTAAATCTGTTGATCTTGGACCAAATTCAACCATGCGTCGGCGAAAGCCAACCTCATTTAAATCTGTTACACCATCAGCTATTAGATTATCTCGTAGTAAAGCTGGTAATAATGGTGACATAACACTCATGCCCCCTTCACCACCACGATCATTAAACCAAATGTCATCATGTACGGTTAAAGCATAAGGCTCGATGGTTGAATTGTTTGTTTTAGTCGCGTTCCAATTCATCTCAGTAAAAAAGTTGATGTCATCACCGATTTCCTGATTGAAATTCATCGCGACATATTTTCGCTCCAAAGGGGTCACTAATTGGCGAAAGTCTGCACGATTAAATCTATCGCCAGCAAAACCGACCGCGCCATTAAATGGCGTGCCATCACCGTTATACCCTGTGGCAGTTCCTCCTATACGGCCCTGTGGTGGGAAAGAAGAAAATATATCCCCAATCACTTCATTACCGCTTCCATCCAGAATTGTTGCCCTGTCGACTGCGGAAAAATCACGGTCTGACGATTTAAGTCCTTTATCTTCATCATAACCAAAGGCCAATGTAACGCTGCCGGTATCCCAAGTGTTACCCGCGGTAATATTTACCGCGTATTTTTCGCGATCGCTTTCATCAGATATCCCCGTCTGAAGGTTCACTTCAACACCTTCGAAGTCTTGGCGAGTGATGATGTTAATGACACCAGCGACGGCATCCGTACCGTATATGGCAGACGAGGCACTTTTTAAAATTTCTATCCGTTCGATCATAGCCGCAGGAATAGCATTTAAATCTACCGCATAGCCCACCGACGGCGACACTCCAGAGACAAAGCGACGACCATTTACCAGCACTAAGGTGCGCTCTTCTAGTAGGTTACGCAAAGCTGTGGTATTTAATCCGACACTTGAGGTGGTAAATGAGGTATTAGACTGATCCGACCCTGCTACTGCAACTGGGCTAGTGTTAAGCACATCGGCGACATTAATTGCGCCCATCGCCAGAATATCACTACGCCCAATGACAGTAATGGGCACTGGTGTTTCCATATCTGTGCGTTTAATACGTGAACCTGTAACCTCTATACGTTCAACGTCCGCATCTGCATCTTGCGCTAACACCAAAGCATTTGGCGTTAAGGCGAGCATAGTACTGGCACTCAATGCGAGTGCAAGCTTGGTAGGTTTTGAAATCTCGCTATTACTAAACATGTTATTCTCCCCTCACATCACCTTGGTGATGCTGTTATTCTAATGTTCAAGACCATTAATTTGTCCTGTTTAATTAAGCGTTTCGCTAACGAAAAAAACAATAAATTCAGTTAACTAAATGCTCTAGATACATACTAGACCTTGCATTAATAATAGCGAAAACAGAGCTATTTCAATTTGTAAATGTAGCAACATTTCATTTACATCTCTGGTTTCTAATTTTGCGTGAATAGGTATAAAAACTAAACATTACAATGAGTTAAATAAACTTTTTATTAGTTATATTGACACTAAGTAAAGATCAGAAAGTAAGAAAAATGCCCCATTTAATGAAATATCAACTTGCCAAATAGATAGAAAAAACAAAAGGATAGAATTAGTTCAATTTATTAGCTTAAATTTCCTTCGCTGTGAAATATTTCAAATAACAATAAATACTCTTTAAAACAGTCGATTGCGTTGTATAATTGATATATTGAAATCTTTAGATACATATTTAATCATTTAAACTATGTAATTTGTTTCGCTGTGCAGAATTGCAGAGATAAATATCGGCAAAATGAAGCTTGTATGTGCTATAGTCACCGGCTCATTTTACAGGCAAAACTTCTATGACTATTGATCCCGTACTAGACCTAAGTTTATGGATAACCTTATGCGGTGTCGGTTTTGTCGCTGGATTAATTGATGCTATCGCAGGTGGTGGTGGCATGCTAACGGTGCCAACATTATTAACTTCTGGGTTACCACCTCATGTTGCTTTGGGGACGAATAAGCTAGCCGCTTCTTTTGGTTCATGCACGGCCTCATTTGCCTTCTATCGAAAAAAACTCTTTAAGCCTAAGTATTGGCGATTAGCGATTATTGCAACCGCAATTGGTGCTATCTTTGGCACTTTAATTGTTAACGTGCTCTCCGTTGAGTTTCTAGATAAGTACATTCCTGTTCTAATCGTGTTAACCGCGGTATATACACTCTTTTCAAATACAAGCATTAACGACGTGCACGGCTTACCAATAAAAACCATCAGGGTTAAATGTAAACAATTTCTGCAAGGTTTAGTTCTTGGCTTTTATGATGGTTTAGCTGGCCCAGGTACTGGTGCATTCTGGGTAAGCTCTTCTAATGTTTTATATAAGATAGATATTTTGTTGGCGTCAGGTTTAGCGCGCTCGACTAATTTTGTCAGTAATTTTTTCAGTTTATTAACTTTTATTTACCTTGGGCATGTTAACTTTGTTTTAGGTATTTCGATGGGAATATTTATTATGTTGGGTGCTTGGGTAGGCGCGAATTGGGCGATTAAGTTTGGCGGCAAGTTTATTCGTCCAGTTTTTATCACCGTGGTCATCATCATGTCTGTTAACTTGGCTTACCAAGCTTGGTTGCGCTAATTAAGGATATTTATGCAGCGGGCAATTAATAAAATTCACGCAATTATTGAGCAGCTTAGTCAACAAGCAATTGAGGTTGATCAACAAAATAAGCATTCGAAATCACATAAAATAATTCAAGAAAATGATATTTTTTCCGAGACCTTATTTCTCACTCATAGTGATCAGTTCTACCCTTATATTGTTGAAGTAAAAAGTAAAACCAATGAGCTGTCGCGTTTGCTAGCTGCCAACAAGAATACCCTTGCACACAGCCGCCTACTATTAATTGAACAACAAATATCAGCGTTACGTAATGCCTTGAACTCCAATAATACCCTGCATAAAGAGCCCGAACAACGGCTGGTTGCCATCAAAGCTCGACGTTATAAAAAAGCCGCTCAAGCGGTCATGCAATCGAGCCATAATCTACATAAAAAACTCAATGAAACCTTTGAGTTTGAGCGACGATTAGTTGAAATGATCCAAGCTCGCGAAATCCTAAGACAAAATGCTACTGTTAAACAAAGTAAACAACTCTCAGAAGAAGTTCTCGCACTTCACCAACGTCTCGGTCGATGTCGTCAAGCCATCTCTAAGCTAGAACGAGAAATAGTACAGGCAGAAAAGTTTTAACTCTTAACATCTATGCCTTTTCTTAAAAAAAATTAGTCTTAATAGGTAAAAAAGGTTGGTGTTTTCATTGCACTAGCATTACGCTTGAAAATACCCCTATGATAAAAGAGTCGCCTTGATGAAAATTTCTGATGATATTCATAACTACTATGAGAAATTAGTTTCTCAACACTTTGCCGTATTAAAATTAGAGGATAATTATGATGCTGAATTTATCGCTGATCTAGTTTGTGTGGTGTTAAATCAATTACCCACTCGCTATATTCGTCATGAAGTTGATATGGCCTTTTACTTACCAGCATCTGAACGCTTTGAAATGGAAAATAATGTCAAAGTCGCTGTAGCAAAATCTTTAGAGTTTATGAAAGAACATAATTAGTAATTAATACCAACGCTATTAAATTTACTCCAAATCAGCACTTAATAGACTTGTTATAAGTTAATTACCCACGCCTGATTGCCCTCCTGTGAGGGCTAGCTCTTACGGCGAAATAATTTAATCAACTTGGTGTCGCCATTTGAATATTCCAGATCTTCCCAATAATCATGCCCTAGCCGTTTTATTGATAACCGTTCTGGCGTTATATTTATTTCGTCGTGAAGATGTCCCGCTAGAAACCTCTTCTCTTGCTGTTATCACTATCTTATGTTTGATGTTTGCGCTGTTTCCATTTTACCTCGATGGTAAACATTTTGAGCCAAGCTCATTATTTTTTGGTTTTGGCCATGAAGCGTTAGTGACGGTTTGTTCTTTAATGATCATCGGCCATGGCATTGTCCGCACCGGCGCCCTAGAGCCGATAGGTCGATATTTAGCCAAATTATGGAAAATAAGTCCGGCATTCTCTTTATTAATCACCCTTATTCTTGCTGGCGCATTAAGTGCATTTATCAATAATACGCCTGTGGTGGTGTTATTGTTGCCTATTTTAATCAGTGTTTCCTTGCGCACCAAAACAGACTCATCGCCGTTGTTACTGCCAATGGGATTAGCAACCTTAGTCGGCGGTATGGCCACCACCATAGGTACCTCAACAAACTTATTAGTGGTCAGTATTGCAAAAAATATGGGGGCCGCTGAATTTGGTCTATTTGACTTTGCTCAGCCAGCACTTATTGCCTCTGTCGTTGCAATATTATACTTATGGCTAATTGCGCCAAAACTCTTACCGAGTAGAACATCATCGATGTCTGACACTTCACCCCGTTTGTTCAGTGCATACCTCAACATCAATGAAGAAAGTGACATCAACGATAAAACTATTACTGAAGTCATCGCATTAACTGATGGCCAGCTCAAAATAGAGAGTATTCAACGAGGACCTGATTATCGCAATATTATGCCCTTGCCTGATACTGTGCTCGTTGTCGGTGATCGCTTAAAAGTTCATGATTACCCAGATAAACTCAAAGAATATGAAACCGTATTAGGCACCACCTTGTTTTCTGAGCTGCATAAAGTTGATGATGAGCACCCGTTAAAAGCGGAAAAACAAACGATGGCTGAAATTGTCATCATTGCCGGCTCAGGGATTGAAGGCCGGACTTTACAGCAGGCAAACTTCATCAATAAACACGCCATTTCAGTGGTGGCATTACATCGCGCGGGTAAAGCCATGGAAATCGGGCGCAGCGGCATCGGAAAAACCCGTTTGCAGATCGGCGATGTCTTACTGGTACAAGGTGAACACGAGCAAATTCATGCGCTCAAATCAAAACCCGGTTTATTGATCATCGATGGCGCAGAAGCTTTACCTCAAACAAAAAAAGCGCCATTGGCATTAGGCACCTTACTCGCTGTGGTTGTGATCTCGGCTTTAGGCATTGTCCCTATTGAAATAAGTGCGGTATGCGGTGTACTACTATTGCTATTGACCAAATGCTTAAATTGGCAAGAAGCGTCGTCGGCACTGAGTACACAAGTTATTTTAATTGTCGCGGCGTCTTTAGCCTTAGGCTCAGCCATGATGATGACGGGCGGCGCAGAATACATTGCACAGGTATTTGTT
>Ga0209344_10005593_pt1 | contig 10765 bp, 8 predicted proteins | sample Cruoilmetagenom6_FD_187293 | JGI IMG/M metagenome (GOLD analysis project Ga0209344, IMG submission 187293) | Oil polluted marine microbial communities from Coal Oil Point, Santa Barbara, California, USA - Santa Barbara Oil Seep Sample 6 (SPAdes)... | ecosystem: Environmental > Aquatic > Marine >...
TGTTACTTGCGTTAGCGTCCCCATCTGCGAACGCCGAAAATGCACCGGCTGCCGAAGCGCGTGCGGCGGCTATTCTGCTGGAAGATGCGACGCGATCGTTGGATCAGGCAGATGGCGCCCGTAACCGCGTCAAAGCGTTAACCCAAACCGTTCGTGCCTACGAAGCTGGCCTACGTGCCATGCGGGAAGGACTGCGGCGTGCGGCCATACATGAACAAGCGCTTGCCGGTGAACTGGATGCCAGTAAAAAAGAAATCGCCCAACTGTTGGGTGTTTTGCAATCCATGGGCAACGCGCCAACACCGGTGTTGTTGTTGCATCCGTCGGGCCCCGTGGGTACCGCACGGTCGGGCATGATCCTGGCTGAAGTAACACCTGCCCTGAATGACCGGGCGGACAACTTAGCAAGAAAACTAAGCGAGATTGCCGTCCTTCGCGCGCTCCAACAAAGTGCTGCGAATAAATTGCAAGACGGGTTGGTGGGTGTGCAAGACGCACGCACTGCCCTCAGCCAAGCTATCGCAGACCGCAAACAACTACCGCGTCGTTTTACAGAAGATCCGGTAAAGACTGCGTTGCTCATAGCATCGACTGAATCCCTCGAAGGGTTTGCGAGCGGGTTAAGCCAAATCGCAATTGGCGAGGTCACAAGCGAACTACCTGGAATCGAAGACCGCCAAGGGGAGTTACCTTTGCCTGTGGGTGGCCGGATCCTGCGGCACGCAGGCGAAGCCGATGCGGCTGGCATCACCCGACCTGGCATTGTCATGGCCACGCCGCCACGAGCGCTTGTCACTACACCCGCAGCCGCCACAATTCGATACCACGGTAAACTTCTGGACTATGGCAACGTTATGATTCTCGAACCGCAATCCGGCCTTTTGTTGGTTTTGGCCGGTCTGGACGTTGTTTACGGAGAAATCGGTCAAGTCCTCCCCGGTGGCAGCCCGGTCGGCCTGATGGGCGGGGTGAATCCAGATGATGACGGCATTGTTCCCGCTGAGTTGCAAGAGTCTGCTACCGATTGGTCAGAAACTCTCTATATAGAAGTCAGACAAGACAACACGCCCGTCGACCCGGAGCTGTGGTTTGAGACAAACAAGGATGATTGAGCAATGAAGAAATTCCTGATGGCGGCAACGGCCGGTACCCTGGCCGGCGTGATTGTAACCACGCAAGTGGCCGCCCCTCTGTTGGCACAGGAAGCCACGCGCAACACCAACGTGTACGAACAGTTGGATCTGTTTGGCGATATTTTTGAACGCATCCGCGTACAATACGTCGAAGAAGTCGACGAAGCCGATCTGATTGAAGCCGCCATTAACGGTATGCTGACGTCCCTAGATCCGCATTCCAGTTACCTGCCACCTGCAGATGCCGAAGCGATGCAGGTGCAGTCGCGCGGTGAATTTGGCGGGCTTGGTATCGAGGTCACGCAGGAAGAAGGCTATGTCAAAGTTGTCTCGCCCATCGACGGAACGCCAGCAGACAATGCCGGTGTAGAAGCGGGTGACTTTATCACACATGTGGATGGCGAAAGTGTGCTGGGTCTGACCTTGGACGACGCTGTTGAAATGATGCGTGGCCCGGTGGGGTCTGAAATCGTGATTACGATCGCCCGCGAAGGCGAAACCGAACCCATGGAAATCTCGATCATTCGCGACACAATCAAATTGACCGCGGTGCGCGCGCGTACAGAACAGCAAACCGTTGTGCTTCGTGTCACCACCTTTAACGATCAGACCTACAAGAACCTTCAGGAAGGTTTGGCCAAACAGATCGAAGAAGCCGGTGGCATGGACGCGATCAACGGCGTGATTGTTGACCTTCGTAACAACCCTGGTGGTCTGTTGACCCAAGCGATCAAGGTTTCTGACGCGTTTTTGGACAAAGGTGAAATCGTGTCGACCCGTGGTCGCAACCCGCAAGACGGTGACCGCTTCAACGCCACACCCGGTGATTTGGCCATGGGTAAACCGTTGGTCGTGTTGATCAACGGCGGCTCGGCTTCGGCCTCTGAGATCGTTGCCGGTGCCCTACAGGATCATCGCCGTGCCATTGTTGTTGGCACCAAGAGCTTTGGTAAAGGATCGGTTCAAACTGTCATGCCTCTGCGTGGTGATGGTGCAATGCGCCTGACCACAGCACGGTATTACACTCCGTCAGGCCGCTCGATTCAGGCGCTCGGCGTGTCACCAGACATTCTGGTGCAACAACCTCGTCGCGACCGCAATGCAGAAGACGAAGATGCCAACGCTCCGAAATTCCGGACCGAAGCTGACCTGCGCGGTAGCCTCAACAACGATAGTCTGACAGAAGACGAAATTCGCCAGATCGAAGATGACCGCGAACGTGCTGAAGAGGCTGCGAAACTGCGTGAAGATGATTATCAATTGGCATATGCCATCGATATTCTTAAGGGTCTCAGCACTCTGAATGGTGCGAAATAAGAAATACACATTGCGATGTTGGCGGCGACCGGATCATACGTCCGGTCGCCGTTTTCTTTTCTTCCATACCGTTACTTGCAAAGTCTGTGCTGGAAGATACGGGCACAAATGCTTATCTCTGGGTTAAGATGTTAATAATGCGCACGAGCCCCCAATGACCCCTGATCAGATAAATAAGCTTCCTTATCGTCCGTGTGTGGGCGTTATGTTGGTCAATGCGGATAGCCACGTGTTTGTCGGGCAACGTATTGATAGCAACGCAGCCGCGTGGCAAATGCCGCAAGGCGGTATAGATAAGGGCGAAACGCCTCATGAGGCTGCTATTCGCGAGCTCTGGGAAGAAACCGGCATCACCGAAGGCCTTGTTACGGTTGAGGCGGAAACTGCGGACTGGGTGCATTATGATCTTCCACATGACCTCGTACCGCAGATCTGGAAAGGTAAATACCGTGGGCAGGAACAAAAATGGTTTCTGATGCGATTTCATGGAACCGACACTCAGGTCGATATTACGTCGGGGCATCGTGAATTTTCGGAATGGCGATGGCTGGAACCCGACCTGCTGGCCGCCAGCATCGTACCATTTAAACAGGCAGTCTACGAACAAGTCCTGATTGAATTCGAAGGGAAAATTTGATGCGGAGCCTAGCCCTTGGAACTGTACTGATATTATTGAGCGGACCGGTTTTCGCCCTGTCTTGTATAGCAAATACAGTACCCGATACATACAAGCGCGCCGATGCCTCTGAAGCGCGTTATATGGCGGTTCATGGCACCGTGACATTTGACAATGCCTTGCTACCGGTGGTGGATTGGGAGGATCAGATGGGCACCCCTCCAGACAACTTCATACCTGCGCGTTTCACCGGCAAGGCTTTGTCAAAAAGAGGCTTCAAACACAACTTCGACGAAGATATTTTGCTGAACGTACAATGCATTGGCCCTTGGTGCGCTTATGCGGAATCTGGTCAATCTTTTCTTGGGTTTGTCGAAAAATCAGACGCCGGTTATAGCCTTACAATCGGTGCCTGCGGAGGTGATGGGTTTGCGCGCCCCACGATGGAAATGCTTGATCAGGCCGTCAGCTGTATGCGCGGTAATTCCTGTATTTCAAGCAACTATTAATAGGCGAATCCAATCAAACTTTGGCCTATCCAAAGGGGTTTGAATTTCCGACTCGCAAAAGAACAAAACGTGAATATACTACTGCATTGTCATGTTTGCAGAATTATCGATCACATCGAACTTTACCTTTCTCACCGGGGCCTCCCACCCTGAGGAATACATAGAGCGTGCCGCCACGCTTGGCGTGCCTGCAATCGCAATTGCAGATGACAACACAGTGGCCGGGATCGTGCGCGCCCACAGCGCCGCCCGTGAAATCGCGCGCCAGATTAAGGAACGTCACGCGCTTGAGGCGCGTGACGGGCTTATTGGGCCACCTGCGCCCCTGGGCTCCCCCGCACCGACATGGGCCACCATACCCCGCCTAATCCCGGCCACGCGTCTCTGTCTGAGCGATGGTTTGATCCTCACGGCCCTCCCAAGGGATCGCGTTGGTTGGGCAAGCCTGTGCCGTTTGCTGACACTCGGCCGCCGGCGCGCCGAGAAAGGCACCTGCCAGCTGCACCTGTCTGATCTTTTGGATCACACCGCAGGCCTCTCGCTCCTGCTCCATCCGCCACAGGCACAACAGACGCCGCGCGGCGCGGATGATTGGTTTGAACATGCGCATCGGCTGACGCGCCGCTTTGGGGAAAACATGTTCCTGCTGATGGCGCCGCTTTACGACGGACAGGATCGCGAACGATTTGATGGCCTGGCCAAGCTTGCCACCCGCCTGAACCTGTGCACCATTGCCTCGGCCACACCGCGCATGCACCACGGGCGGCGGCGCAAGTTAGCAGATGTCGTGACCGCAATTCGCAGCGGTCAACGCATCGATGACCTGGGGCGCAAAGCGTTGGCCAATAGCGAACACCGCCTGCGCAGCGAAGATGAAATGCGCCGACTTTTCGCCGGGCACGAAGATGCCGTTGATCGCGCCGGGGCGCATGCGAAATCGCTGACCTTCTCGCTCGATTCCTTACGCTATGAATACCCCAGCGAGATTGCAAAAGGCGAAACCCCATCCGAACGCCTGCGCTGCCTGGCACTGGAAGGACTCGATTGGCGCTACCCACACGGCGCGCCGCAAAAAGTGCGGAACATGTTGGATCACGAGCTGACCCTGATCACCAAGCTGAAGTACGAGCCCTACTTTTTGACTGTGCGCGATGTGGTGGCTTTTGCGCGATCCCGTGACATTCTGTGTCAGGGGCGTGGATCGGCGGCCAATTCCGTGGTGTGTTATTGCCTTGGCGTCACTTCGGTTAGCCCCGAAATCGGCACAATGGTGTTTGAACGCTTTGTCTCTGAGGCCCGAGACGAGCCGCCTGACATCGACGTTGATTTCGAACATGAACGCCGCGAAGAGGTGATCCAACATATCTATGAACGTTATGGACGACACCGCGCGGGCCTGTGTGCAACGGTCGTGCATTACCGCGGTAAACGTGCCATCCGCGAGGTGGGACGCGCCATGGGGCTTAGTCAGGACACAATTTCCGCCCTCAGCTCGCAACTTTGGGGGTTCTTCGCGGCTGGTGCCTTAGAACGGCAACGCATGGTCGAAATCGGCCTCGATCCGGATGATCGCCGCCTGAAACAAACCATGGCATTGGTACATGAAATCACCGGCTTCCCTCGCCACCTTTCTCAACACGTGGGCGGCTTCATCATGACGGAGGGACGGCTGGATGAGCTGGTCCCGATTGAAAACGCCTCGATGGAGGATCGCACAGTCATTTGTTGGGACAAGGACGATATTGATGCGCTTGGTATCCTCAAGGTGGATGTGCTGAGCCTTGGAATGCTGACCTGTATCCGCAAGGCGTTTGATCTTCTTAACCTGCACCATGGTGAAACCTACACGCTGGCCAGCCTCCCCCCCGAAGACCCTGTGGTCTACGACATGCTGTGCAAAGCGGACAGCATCGGGGTTTTTCAGGTGGAAAGCCGGGCGCAGATGAATTTCCTGCCCCGGATGCGGCCGCGCTGTTTTTATGATCTGGTGATCGAGGTGGCGATCATCCGTCCCGGGCCAATTCAGGGAGACATGGTTCACCCCTTTATCCGGCGCCGCAATGGCGAGGAGGAGGTCAGTTTTCCCTCTGATGCGCTTGGCGACGTGCTTGGAAAAACATTGGGCGTGCCACTGTTTCAGGAACAAGCCATGCAGATCGCCATCATCGGCGCCGGGTTCACCCCGGACGAGGCCGATCGCCTGCGCCGATCTCTCGCTACGTTCAAAAAACACGGCAATGTCAGTGAATTCCGCACGCGGTTCATGCGCGGCATGCGCGCCAATGGCTATGAGGATGATTTTGCCGGTCGCTGTTTTTCCCAGATCGAAGGGTTCGGCAGTTACGGGTTTCCTGAAAGTCACGCGGCCAGCTTTGCCTTGTTGGTTTATGCCTCATCCTGGATCAAATGCCACCATCCCGGCCTCTTTGCCTGTGCGTTGTTAAATTCCCAACCGATGGGGTTTTATGCCCCAGCACAGATCGTAAGAGACGCGCGTGAACACGGCGTCACGGTGCGCCCTGTCTGTGTGAATACCAGTTTTTGGGACAACGTTATGGAACCTGACGACGACGGCGGGTTGGCCTTACGTCTTGGGTTTCGCCAAATCAAAGGGCTGTCCGAGGAAGACGCCAATTGGCTGACGGCCGCCCGCGGTAACGGGTATCATACGGTCGGCGATGTGTGGCGGCGCGCCGGTTTATCATCCAGTGTTATAACCCGGTTGACCGAAGCCGATGCCTTTGCGTCAACAAACCTCGACCGGCGCACAGCCCTTTGGGGGGCGAAAGCCTTGACCGGTGACGCACCACTACCGCTGTTTGCCGATGATCTCGATGGGGAGGTGATAACCGAACCCGCCACCCACCTGCCTCCCATGTCCTTGGGTGAAAATGTTGTCGAGGATTACATCGCCACGCGCCTGTCGCTTAAGGCGCATCCACTGGCCCTGTTGCGGGATCGTCTCACGCCGCGTCCCGATATGTTGGTTTGATCCAAAGGCGTGCGCACAGCGCACAACAGGTTTTCTCGTCACCGGCCCATGGCCGTTTCCTCGGGGTATTTGCACGTGTGACGTGACCCAATCGCGGATCAACACCCTGATAATGCAGGCGCGCCTCCGGCGGGGATATTTAAGAACAGAAGAAGCTATCTGCCTCTGAGTTCTTTCAGCAATTGTTGTGACGGATAGCCATCCGGAGGGAGGTCGCGCGATTTTTGATAGGAGCGGATTGCGCTGATTGTTTTAGGGCCGATAACCCCATCAATCTTTTCGATTTTAAAACCCTTTCGGCGCAGGCGGCGTTGGATTTCTTTTTTCTGTTTCAGCGTGGTCGACTGATACTGGCGAGGCCAGCTCGCTTGAATGGCTGGTCCGCCTTTTAAGCGGTCCGCCAAGTGGCCGACGCCGATCACATAAGCATCCGCCTTGTTGTATTTCTCAATCACCCCGAAATTGTGGAAAATCATGAAGGCCGCACCTGTGGAGCCGGCAGGTAACAGGATCGACGCTGCACCGTAGTTTGGCACGGGTTTGCCGTTCATGTCCTTGATACCTTCGGCCGCCCAGGCAGAGGGTGCCTGTTTCAAAGACCGTTTTGCACGCGAAGCATCAAATCCTTTAGGAAGGCGCACTTCGACACCCCAAGGCTGACCCGTTTTCCAACCAAATCGTGCAAGATACGCGGCTGTTGATGCAAGAGCATCCGTGGGGTTATCCGACCAGATATCGCGTTTTCCATCACCGGTGAAGTCCACCGCATAGGCCAGATAGGAAGTTGGAATAAACTGGGTATGACCCATAGCACCGGCCCAGGATCCGGTCATACGGAGCGGCGCCACATCGCCGGCCTGAATGATCTTGAGTGCGGCGATTAATTGTTTTTCGAAGAACCGGCCCCGGCGGCCATCATAGGCCAAAGTTGCCAAAGATTCGATCAGCGGACGACTGCCGCGCCTCACACCATAGGCGCTTTCCAGCCCCCAGACCGCGGTCACAATTTCCTTGTCGACCCCATAACGTGCTTCGATCCGATCCAGTGTTTTGCGATGTTTGCGCAGCGCTTTTTTGCCGTTGCTGATCCGCGTTTTAGAGACTGCGCTATCAAGATATTCCCAAATCTGCTTGGTAAACTCTGACTGATTCCTGTCTAGTTTCACCACATCCGCGTTGTAGTGAACACCGCGAAACGCCTTGTCGACAACTGAACCTTTGATACCAGCAGCAATGGCACGAGATCGAAACCCGACGACCCACTTACGAAATGCCTTGTCGCTGGCAGAAACCGTAGTCACCGAACCACCGACCAATCCCCGGGGGCGCAAAACGGGGCGCACAATCGGAACCAATGTTGCAACTCGCGTATCGGGTTCGATTACATCGGATACTGTTGGTCTGAGTTGTGGTCGCAAGGACGTTTCCACCGGGCCAGCCATCACCAAAGCGACTTGCCCAAACAAAAATCCTGTCACTGCGGCCATCAGAAAACCTGAACGCATTTCCTGGCCCTTTTTATCTGCCTCAAAGACCACCTTACCCTGAAAATGGTCGAATCGAAAGCATACATCATCACCAGTCGCGAGGAATTGCCGATCAGGTATGGTTGCGCATCTCTGCAAGGCATTGCCGCAGAAGTGGCACTCGGCGGGGTCGAAATGAGGTGTCTGTCACCACGAGGTCGCGCATCCGATCAAGGCGGAATGCTCTGAAATCACGACGTAAATGACACCAAGCCAGCAGGCAATGCGAGGCCTGCATATAGACAATCGATAAGGGGTCAACGTTGCGTGATGTTTCCCGCCCTTCAACATCAGAATATTTGAAATGGATTGTACGTTCATCCCAGGTGGCGTTGCGCAAAACCCTGACATCAACACCTGGTTCAGGGAGCGGAGTGTAGCGATGCGCGCTCAAAACGGCATGTTGCAACCTGTGTGCCTGTGGTGGCGGAAGCCGCGCGCGAAGCTTGCTCAATGCCGCTCCGGCGGCGGTTGCAAGCGCTGGATCACCTATCGCCTGCACTTCACGCAAGCCAAGTACCAGCGCTTCAAGCTCTTCGACGTCAAAATTCAGCGGCGGCAAGGCCGCGTCTTCAATCAATGTATAGCCAAAACCTGCAGCGCCATCGATAACGGCCCCCAACCCACGCAATGCATCAATATCCCGATAAATTGTACGCGGCGTCACATCCAGCGAAGCCGCCAGATAGGCCGCTGTCGCAGGAGGAGTTGCCATGCGTAGAGCCTGCATAAGTTGGAACAATCGATGCGTGCGTGTCATGATGACAGTATCTTTGCATGTAGTGACAGTTTTTGTCACCATGGCGTAATTGGTTCAATGAAACTCTACATTAAATCACGCTCTGTCTGGTAGGGTCTAAGTCCCGCCAGGAATGCGCAGAAAGACAAAACTACGCCATATGAACACCCCGCCCCTCCCCCCAGAAATCGTTACGATCATAGACGCCTATCCGATGCCTGCCCGCACCGGGATTCTGACTTTGCGAAATCTTATTTTTGATGTTGCACGCGAGCTACCTGAGGTAGACACGGTTCGCGAAGTAATACGATGGGGGCAGCCCGCATATATGCCCCAAAAGCCACGTGTTGGTACATCATTGCGATTGGGGCTACATCGCGACGCGCATTTTGCCCTGTTTGCCCATTGCCAGACAACCGTGATCGCCAGTTACGCGCAAGCCTTTCCGGGTTGGGATCGATTGGACGGAAACCGTGCAATATTGTTTGACGATCTGGATCAGATTGAGCCGGAACGGTTGCAATATTTGATCCGGTGCGCCCTGACCTATCACTTGAAGGAAAAACCATGAGCTCTCGCCAAACCCTGACAAGCACCGACCGGTTGCCGCTGGCCATTGGATCGATCGTCTTTGCGGTATTTGCACTTGCTTTTGGGGATGCGGTTATCAAGGAGTACAGCGTTGGGTTTGGCCTTTGGCAAATCTTTGTCTTGAGATCCCTGTTGGCACTTCCGGTTCTCGTAATCATTGGCACTTTGATCTTGGGTGGGCGTGCTCTTTTGCCCCGTAAATGGAGCTGGGTCATTCTGCGATCTGCATTCCTAACCTGCAGTTGGATCGCCTATTATTCAAGCTTGCCACACTTAGAGCTGTCTGTCGCTGCCGCAGTTTTCTACACCATACCAATGTTTATAACGCTCTTTGCTGCTCTGTTTCTGGGCGACAGGATAAATCAATTCGGATGGGCCGCGGTTGTGATCGGCTTTTTGGGGGTTTTGATAATTCTACGCCCATCTTCGACAAGTTTTAACCTAGCGCTTTTATTGCCGTTATTGGCCGCCATATTCTACGCACTGGCCATGATACTGACCCGTTCAAAATGCAAATCAGAGCCACCTTTGGCACTTTCACTTGGTCTCAATCTTGTTTTCATCGCAACCGGTCTTTCTGCAATGGTTTGGGTGAGTTTTTCCGCAGACGACACAACCGGATTTCTAAACAGCCCTTGGATCACAATGGGTAAAACAGAATGGATTGCCATGTCTGTACTGGCGGCTGCGATCCTGATCGGTAGCATTGGCGCTGCAATCGCGTATCAGAACGGCCCCCCCTCGATTATTGGGGTTTTTGATTTTTCCTATGTGGCTTTTGCCGTATTGTGGGGGTTAATATTCTTTGGCGAAGTGCCCGATGTGTGGTCTGTGATCGGCATATCGCTAATATGTGGTGCAGGAATTCTGGCATCCAAATACGGCTAGCTGATAAATCGAGTGGCTGCATCCCCCGTCATGTAGCTGATCCGCCCATTTACAATTGTCGCCTCCACAGCACGCGTTTGCGCATTCAGGACAAGCAGATCGGCGCGTTTGCCTGGCGCAAGTGATCCACGATCATTCAGTCCCAGAACCCTGGCCGGACCGCTGGAGATCAACGCCCAGGCACCATCCAAATCCGTCACCCCGCTGTCGGCCAACAAAAATGCTGCCCGGCGTAGCGAAGGATAATGATAATCGGATGCCAAAGCGTCAACGAGACCCATAATTACCATTTCCGCTGCACTGACGTTGCCGTTGTGTGACCCACCTCGCACCACATTGGGGGCACCCATGATAATCGCATCGCCGCCCGCACGAGCCGCTTCAGCAGCGTCGAGAGTTTCGGGAAATTCCGAGATGCACGCGCCTCTGCCCCGCCAAGCCGCTCGGTCCTGCG
>Ga0209344_10005594_pt1 | contig 10765 bp, 9 predicted proteins | sample Cruoilmetagenom6_FD_187293 | JGI IMG/M metagenome (GOLD analysis project Ga0209344, IMG submission 187293) | Oil polluted marine microbial communities from Coal Oil Point, Santa Barbara, California, USA - Santa Barbara Oil Seep Sample 6 (SPAdes)... | ecosystem: Environmental > Aquatic > Marine >...
CCCGGCGCTGGCGGCGAGCCGTGGCGCGAGCTGCGGCGCGAGGGGGACGTGGTCGACTACCACGCCGGCACCGTCCGGATGGAGCTTTTCCGCACCGACACAGAGGCTTATCTGACAACGCTTGCCGGGCGCACCCCGTCGGTCTGCGTGGTCATGCGCCCCACCGAGACACCGACACCGCCTGCGAACCTGAAGGTCGTGCTGGCCACCGCCTCGGCCTATGAGGCGCAGGATTACTGCGACAACGCTGAAGATATCGTCGAACTGGTGCCGATGCCCGAGGGGCTGATCGCCTTCATTCAGGACTTCTGCGACACCCATCATCAGGAAGATGTTTTCGTCAAACGCCGCCGCAACAAGACCCGCGTTGACCAGCGCGAGGATGGCAAGGGCGACAGCCGCATTCGGCAGACCTCGGACGTGTATCGTGCGCCCCGCACCGGCGTCGATGCGGGCCCCTCCCCGTCGGACGCTTCAGGCAAGGAGCCGGTGCAATGAGCGGGCGCGGCGATTTCTGGTCGCGCCGTCGCGCCGCCGTCCGCGCCGAGGAACAGGCGCAGGCCGAGGCGTTGGTCCAGCAGCAGCAGGCCCATGAACAGGCGGTTCAGGAACGTGAACAGGCCGAAAAGACCGACGAAGAGATCCTGGCGGAACTGAACCTGCCCGACCCCGACACGATGGAACGCGGCGCCGATTTCGCGGCCTTCATGTCCAAGGCCGTGCCCGAACGGCTGCGCCGCCGGGCGCTGCGGCGGCTTTGGGTGTCCGACCCGGTTCTGGCCAATCTGGACAACCTCGTGGACTACGCCGACGACTATACCGACGCCGCAACCTGCGTCGAAAACCTTCAGACGTCCTATCAGGTGGGCCGCGGCATGCTGGCCCATATCGAGGCCGTCGAGGCGCAGGCAAAAGCGAAAGCCGAGGCTGCCGAGGCCGCGCTTGCCGATGATCAAGTTGCTGATGCGGCGGGCACGGCAGACGACGCCTCCGCCCCAAGCTCATCCCTGCGCCTGCCCGAGGCCGGGTCGCGCACCGCGGCCCACGGGTCCATCGAGAACGCCATAGCCCGCGGCCATGAGACTGCCGGCGATCAGGCGAATTACGATGACGCCGCCGATGACCTTACCGATGACGCGGATGATATGTCGGGGGACGAGGATATGGCGGCAGACGGTGTCGCGCGTCGCGATGACGCAGAATTGCCCACGCGATCCTTTGACGAAACGGCAGATGCGGATAGGCTGATTCCCGCCAGTGCCACGTTTGCGACCGACGGGGACGCGCGTGACAGCATGGCCGGGGACCGGGGCGCGGCGGCACCCGCCCGCGATGCGGCATCCGATGCCCCGCGGGCCCAGCCCCGGCGCCATATGCGCTTTGCCTTCGCCGGGCAGGACGGAATGACAGGCGCGCAAGCGTCGAAAGGTAAGTGATGATGACCGACACCGCAGAAGAAATGATCGCGGAAGAGGACCGCCTGCGCGCGGATCTTTATAATTTTCTGGGGGTGCTGCTGGCCACGCCCCCCGACAAGGTTCTGCTGAAAAAGACCCGGCAACTGACCGGCGACGACAGCGAGCTTGGCCAATCGGTGCAGGCGCTGGCGCGTCTGGCCGGCGCCACCTCGCCCTCGGTCGCCGAGGCCGAGTTCAACGCGCTGTTCATCGGTCTGGGCCGGGGCGAGCTGCTGCCCTATGCCAGCTATTACCTGACCGGGTTCCTGAACGAAAAGCCGCTGGCCGCGCTGCGGGCGGACATGGCGCGCCAGTCGATCGTGCGTGCCCCCAACGTGTTCGAGCCCGAGGACAACATCGCCAGTCTCTTCGAGATGATGGCGGGGCTGATCATGGGTCGCTTCGGCATGCCCGCCTCGCTGGATGCCCAGAAGGATTTCTTCAACAAGCACATCGGCCCTTGGGCCGGTCACTTCTTCACCGATCTCGAGGGGGCCAAGAACTCGGTCTTCTACGCCCCGGTTGGGGCCGCCGGCCGGGCCTTCATCGAGATCGAAAAAGATGCCTTTCGCATGACGGCGGATTGATCCGCCACCACCGGCCCCCGCGGGTCACAAGACCGACAGGTCACAAGACAGGAGAGCTACTGATGAGCAACAGATCCGACGGCGAAAAAGCGAACCGCCGCGCCTTTCTCAAGCTTGCGTCAGTTTCCGCCCCGGCCGCAGCAGCCGCTGTGCTGACCGGCACCGAAGCCGAGGCCGCCGCCCCGACCGAGGAAAAGCGCGACGCGATGCAGGACACCGCACACACCCGTGCCTATTACGAAAGCGCCCGTTTCTAACGGACCCTTTTATCCAAGTTCTGGTTTCGGGCCCTGTTTTTCCCGTGACCGCCTTCAAGTGAAACCTGGCAAGCTGGCCAAGACCGGCGCGCTTATGGGAGGTAACAATGCTCAGGAAAAAGACCAACGGGGTGACACGACGCCCCCAGCGGACATCGCTCCTGTCCAATATTTCAGAAAGAGCCCTCGATCGCCGGTCGTTCCTGCGCGGATCGGGTCTTGCGATCGGCGGCCTTGCCGCGATTGCCGCAACCGGCGGCACCGTCACCCGCGCCTCAGCCCAACAGGCCGTTCAGGGCGCGGTCGAGACGGTGAAATCCGTCTGCACCCACTGCTCGGTCGGCTGTACGGTCATCGCCGAGGTCAACAACGGCGTCTGGGTCGGCCAAGAGCCCGGCTGGGACAGCCCCTTCAACCTGGGCGCCCACTGCGCCAAGGGCGCATCGGTGCGCGAGCATGCTCATGGTGAGCGTCGCCTGAAGTACCCGATGAAGAAAGAAGGCGGTCAGTGGAAACGCATCAGCTGGGAAACCGCGATCAACGAGATCGGCGACGGCATGATGAAGATCCGCGACGAGTCGGGGCCGGATTCGGTCTACTGGCTGGGATCGGCCAAGCACAGCAACGAACAGGCCTACCTGTTCCGCAAGTTCGCCGCCTACTGGGGCACGAACAACGTGGATCACCAGGCACGGATCTGTCACTCGACCACCGTGGCCGGCGTTGCGAACACATGGGGCTACGGCGCCATGACCAACAGCTACAACGACATCCACAATTCCAAGGCGATCTTCGTGATCGGCGGCAACCCCGCCGAGGCGCACCCCGTCTCGCTGCTGCACCTGCTGAAAGCCAAAGAGCAGAACAACGCGCCGCTGATCGTCTGCGATCCGCGCTTCACCCGCACCGCCGCCCATGCTGACGAATACGTCCGCTTCCGGCCCGGTTCGGACGTGGCGCTGATCTGGGGCATCCTGTGGCACATCTTCGAGAACAGCTGGGAAGACAAGGACTTCATCCGCACCCGCGTTTGGGGCATGGACCAGATCCGTGAAGAAGTCGCCAAATGGACCCCCGAAGAGGTAGAGCGTGTTACCGGCACCCCCGGCAGCCAGCTGCGTCGCGTGGCGCTGACCCTTGCCAACAACCGTCCCGGCACCGTGATCTGGTGCATGGGTGGCACTCAGCATACCAACGGCAACAACAACACCCGCGCCTACTGCATCCTTCAGCTTGCGCTGGGGAACATGGGCACCGCGGGTGGCGGCACCAACATCTTCCGCGGCCACGACAACGTGCAGGGCGCGACCGACCTTGGCGTGCTGGCCGACACCCTGCCGGGCTACTACGGTCTGGCGCCGGGATCGTGGGCACATTGGGCCCGCGTCTGGGAAGAGGATCTTGACTGGCTCAAGGGCCGCTTCGACGTCATGGAAGGCGCCGATGCCGAGGGCAAGGACCGCATGATGATGAACTTCACCGGTATTCCGGTGAGCCGCTGGATCGACGGTGTGCTTGAGGAACGTGAGAACCTCGATCAGCCCGACAACACCCGCGCCATGGTTCTTTGGGGTCACGCCCCCAACTCGCAGACCCGTCAGAAAGAGATGAAGACGGCGATGGAGAAGCTGGACATGCTGGTCGTGGTGGACCCCTACCCCACCGTCTCGGCCGTGCTGCATGACCGCACCGACGGCGTCTACCTGCTGCCGGCTGCGACCCAGTTCGAAACCCGTGGCTCGGTCACTGCATCGAACCGCTCGCTGCAGTGGCGCGATCAGATCGTGGCGCCGCTGTTCGAAAGCAAGCCCGACCACACAATCCTGGCCATGTTCGCAGAGAAATTCGGCTTTGCCGACAAGATGCTGCGCAACATCGCGATGGATGGCGAAGAGCCCAACGTCGAGGACATCACCCGCGAATATAACCGCGGCATGTGGACCATCGGCTATACCGGCCAATCGCCCGAGCGTCTAAAACTGCACATGGCCAACCAGCACACTTTTGACCGCACGACCCTTCGCGCGGTTGGTGGCCCGGCCGATGGCGACACCTACGGTCTGCCGTGGCCCTGCTGGGGCACTGCCGAGATGAACCACCCTGGCACGGCGAACCTTTACGACCTGTCCATGCCGGTCGCCGAAGGCGGCCTGACCTTCCGCGCACGCTTCGGCGTCGAGCGGGACGGTGACAACCTGCTGGCCGAAGGCGTCTATTCCGCCGGATCGGAAATTCAGGATGGCTATCCCGAATTCACCATGGCCATGCTGCAGGAACTGGGTTGGGACAAGGATCTGACCAGCTTCGAGCGGCGCGCGATCGAGTACGTGTCGGGCTTCTCGGACCAGCGTCCGACCCGGAACGACGAAGAGGTCGGCGAGACGACGTTCACCGGCGAGCGGCCTTCGGACTACAACGAGAAGGTCGGCGGCGTGAACTGGAAGACCGACCTTTCGGGCGGCATCCAGCGAGTCGCGATCGCGCATGGGTGTGCGCCCTTCGGCAACGCCAAGGCGCGTGCCGTGGTCTGGACCTTCCCGGATCCGGTGCCGCTGCACCGCGAGCCTCTGTACTCCAACCGCCGCGATCTTGTGGCCGACTACCCGACCTATGACGACAAGAAGTTCTGGCGGGTGCCGACCATGTACAAGTCGATCCAAGAGAATGACTTCTCCGAGGATTACCCGATCATCCTCACCTCGGGCCGTCTGGTCGAATACGAGGGTGGCGGCGACGAGACCCGCTCGAACCCCTGGCTTGCCGAGCTTCAGCAAGACATGTTCGTCGAGATCAATCCCCGCGACGCCAATAATCTGGGCGTTCGTGACGGGGCGCAGGTCTGGGTCGAAGGCCCCGAGGGCGGCAAGGTGAAGGTCATGGCAATGGTCACCGAACGGGTGAATTCCGGCGTCGCCTTCATGCCCTTCCACTTCGGCGGTCATCTGGAAGGTGTCGACCTGCGGGACAAGTACCCCGACGGTGCCGACCCCTACGTCCTTGGTGAATCGACCAACACCGCACAAACCTATGGCTATGACTCGGTAACCCAGATGCAGGAGACGAAAGCCACTCTCTGCAAAATCTGGGCAGCATAAGGAGAAATGAGAAATGGGAAGAGCTAAGTTTCTCTGTGACGCTGAACGCTGCATCGAGTGCAACGCCTGCGTTACCGCCTGCAAGAACGAGAACGAGGTGCCTTGGGGCATCAACCGGCGCCGGGTCGTGACGATCCAGGACGGCAAACCCGGTGAGCGTTCGATCTCGGTCGCCTGCATGCACTGCTCGGACGCGCCCTGTATGGCCGTCTGTCCGGTGGACTGCTTCTACCAGACCGAAGAAGGTGTGGTTCTGCACTCCAAGGATCTGTGCATCGGTTGTGGTTACTGCTTCTACGCCTGCCCCTTCGGCGCGCCGCAGTATCCGCAGGCCGGCAACTTCGGCAGCCGCGGCAAGATGGACAAGTGCACCTTCTGCAACGGTGGCCCCGAGGCCGACGGCTCGACCGCCGAGTTTCAGAAGTATGGTCGCAACCGGATCGCCGAGGGCAAGCTGCCCATCTGCGCCGAGATGTGTTCGACCAAGGCGCTGCTGGCCGGTGACGGCGATGTCGTCTCGGCGATCTACCGCGAACGCGTCGTGGCCCGCGGCTTCGGCTCGGGCGCATGGGGCTGGGGCACGGCCTACGGTCAAAAGGGCGGCTGATCGCCTGCAGATTGCACGGGGCCGGGCGTGTGTCCGGCCCCGGCCCACAGACTGGGCACATCCAACGGGCCCAAATAACGGGGGGCGGGCTAGCGCCCGCCCCGCTTCATATCCGACACCCCCTTCCGAGGAACACACGATGACGATGCTCCGAGCACTATTCATCCTTCTGGCGGCATTGATGGTCGTCCCCGCCGCTGTCGCGCCGTCCATGGCGCAGGTGGTCGAAGACGGTTTCGTCATCGATAACCGCGAGAAGACCGGGGGCGCCCAGACCCTTGAAGACATCATCGCGCGACAGAAGGGCGTCAAGATCGACGACAGTTTCCGCCGCAACGACACCGGGCGCGACGACGCCGCCCCGGCCGAACGCGCCCCGCTGGGCACGCTGGGCGGGGCCTCGGACCCCGAACTGTGGCGCGCGCTGCGCTATAATTCCGCCGACGTCATCGCCTCGTCGCGCACCCCCGGATCGACGGTGCTGGTGCAAGAGGGCGGCATGTGGTGGCTGAACTTCCGCGCAGGCCCGCTGCTGACCTATGGCGGCTGGCTGCTTTTGGGCGTGATCGGCCTGCTGGCGCTGTTCCTGCTGCTGCGCGGTCGCATCCGCATCGAAGGCCCCATCACCGGCATCACCCTGCCCCGCTTCAACGGGTTCGAGCGGTTTACCCACTGGATGACCGCCGTCAGCTTCCTGCTGCTGGGCTTCACCGGGTTGATCACCCTGTTCGGACGTCAGGGGCTGATCCCCTATATCGGCAAGGAAAACTTCGCCGCGCTGGCGCAATATTCCAAATGGGTCCACAACAACGTCAGCTGGGCCTTCATGCTGGGCATCATCCTGATCTTCGTGATGTGGGTGATGGAGAACATCCCCAACCGTCACGACGTCAAATGGATGATGATGGGCGGCGGCATCTTCTCGAAGGGCAAGCACCCGCCCGCCAAGAAGTTCAACGCCGGCCAGAAGATGATCTTCTGGGCCGTGATCCTGCTGGGCGTCTCGGTCTCGGCCTCGGGGCTGTCGCTGCTGTTCCCGTTCGAGGTGCCGATGTTCGGTGCCACCTTCGCTTGGATCAACAGCCTTGGCGTGCCGGGCTATCTTGGCATGGCGGACATGCCGGGCAATCTGGCCCCGCATGAAGAGATGCAGTATTCGCAGCTATGGCATTCCATCGTGGCCTTTGTCTTCATGGCCGTGATCCTTGCGCATATCTATCTGGGAACCGTGGGCATGCAGGGCGCGTTTGACGCAATGGGCTCCGGACGGGTGGAAAAGCAATGGGCCAAGGAACACCATTCCCTGTGGTACGAGGAACTGACCGGCGAGGACGCTCATGCCGGTGAGCATCCCCCCCATGTGCCCCCTCGTTCGCCCAAGGGCGGGCCCGGCGCCTCGACCCCAGCCGAGTGAGATGGCGCAGCCGAGTGAGATCACTCAGCGCGATCTGACAGGGCGGCGGCTTCTGATCGCCGCCCTGCTGCTGCTTCCGTCGCTGGCGCCTGCGATGGCGACCGCGCAAGCGACCGGCAGCGCCACCGATGCCGAGGTAAGCACAAAACCCGGCACGGACCCCGGCACGGACCCCGGCACAGAACCCGGCACGGAGCTTGGTGCCCAGTTCTTCACCCTCAAAGGCCACGGCGGTCCGGTCAAGGGCGTGGCCGAGGCCCCGGACGGGTCCTCGATCCTGACCGCCAGCTTCGATTATTCGGTGGGTCTATGGACCGACGGGCATCCCGTCTGGCTGGAAGCCCACCGCGCCGCGGCCAACGCCGTGCGCTACATTTCTCCCACCAAGGCCCTGTCAGCAGGCGATGATTTCGCGGTGATCCTGTGGGATCTGCCCAGCGGGACCGCGACCGCACTGGGCAGCCACGCCGGCAAGGTGATCGCGCTGGACGCGACCGCCGACGGGCGCATGGCGGCCTCGGCCAGTTGGGACGGAACCGTCGGTCTGTGGCCGCTAGACCCCGAAGGCGGTGCGCCGCGCTTCTTGCAGGGCCACGACGCGGGTGTGAACGCGGTGGCCTTCAGCGCCGATGCCACGCGGATCTTCTCGGGCTCGGCCGACGGCACGATCCGGGTCTGGGACGTGGCCAGCGGCGAGCCTCTTCGTCAGTTGGTCAACCATGGCTTCGGCGTCAACACGCTGGTACTGAACGAGGCCGCGGGCTGGTTGGCCTATGGCTCGGTCGACGGGGCCACGCGGCTGATCGATCCCGCCACCGGCAAAGAGCTTGCCGATTTCACCCTTGAACGCCGCCCCATCCTTGCGATGGCGGCCGATCCGGGCTTCACCACCCTCGCGGTCGGCGACGGCGAGGGCTACATCATGATGATCGACACCGAAAGCTGGGCGATCGTCAGGGACTTCCGCGCCACCCTGCGCGGGCCGGTCTGGGCGCTGGCCTTTTCCGCCGATGGCCGCAGCATCCATGCCGGCGGGCTGGACGACGCCATGTACTCATGGCCCGTCGCCGATCTGGAGGACCCAGAGCAGATGGTGCAAGGCGAACGCAGTTTCCTGCGCCCCCCCGACGAGATGTCCAATGGCGAGCGTCAGTTCCAGCGCAAATGCTCGATCTGCCACAGTCTGACCCCCGGCAGCGCCCGTCGCGCGGGGCCGACGCTTGCGGGTCTCTTCGGGCGTCCCGCCGGGGCCGTGACCGATTACAGCTACTCGGCCACACTGCGAAATTCCGACATCATCTGGTCCGATCAAAGCATTAATCTGCTGTTCGATCTGGGCCCGGACCATTACATACCCGGCAGCAAGATGCCGATGCAGCGGATCACCCGCGTGCAGGATCGCGACGACCTGATCGCCTTTTTGCGCAAGGCCACCGACGGTGCCAATGCCGCGCCCGGCCCTGCGCCGAAAGATCACATGAAGGCCGATAGCCAAGCTGTCGGCCAAAGCACGAAGGAACTGCAATGAAATCCTTTCTCCTGTCCCTGATCGCCATCGGCGTCATCGCCTACGGCGCGAATATCGCGCTGGACAACGCCGGGTTCTCGACCCGCGAAGCCACGACCAGCCCCTCGGTGCGCCCGGGCTGAGACTGGTACGACACGGGGCCGATACGGGGCCGATACGGGGCTAATCTTGGGCCACACCCCTCGCCATTCTTGATCTGGATCAAATTTGGCTGCGACCGGGCTTGCGGCAGATCAAGGCATGCCTCCCGGATAGGTTGCACACTGTCCTCATCGACCGAACACCCGACCGATGGAGGACCCCAATGGCCTATCGCACGATCACCACCTTGATTCACGACCCCGAAGCCGGCACCTCGGCGCTGGAGGCGGCGATTGCGCTGTCGGCGGCGCAGGGGGCGCATCTGAATGTTGTCTGTCTTGGCATGGATCGCACCGATCCCGGCATTTACTATGCCGGTGCGCAGGCCGTGGCGCTGCACGCCATTCTGCACGAGGCGCAGGCCACCGCCGCGCTTCTGGAAAGCCGTGTCACCGAGCGGCTGAACCACGAATCCATCCCGTGGGAGGCCAAAGCCGTCACCGTCCACGAAAACGGCCTGTTCACCACCCTTGCCAACCAGATGCGGTTTTCCGATCTGGTCGTCCTGCCCGCCCCCTACTCCGAGGAAAGTCTGGGCGAGGACGCCACAGCCGTCGAGGCCGCCCTGTTCGGCGCCGACATCCCCGTGTTGGTGGTGCCCGAGGGTGCCGAGATGCCGCATCGCTTCGCGCAGGTCATGCTGGGCTGGGACGAGGGGGACGAGGCACTGGCCGCCGCCCGCGCCGCCCTTCCGATAATCACCGAGGCGGACGTGGTCGAGATCACCATCATCGACCCGCCGCGCCACGGAGGCGATCGTTCGGACCCCGGCGGACGCCTTGCGCGGTTCATCGCGCGGCACGGCGGTCAGGCCGAGGTGGCTGTGCTGGCCCGCTCGGAACCGGGCATTGCCGATATCCTCAGCAAACGGGCGATGCAGAAGGGGGTCGACCTGATCATCATGGGCGCCTATGGGCATTCCCGTCTGCGCGAAGCGATCCTTGGCGGCGCCACGCGCAACATGCTGCGCGATGCCAAAGTGCCGGTTCTGATGGCGCGTTAGACGGTCAGCGGGGCGTCACCGGGTGTAACCCGGGCGCCTTGTCCGGTTGGCGGTTGCGGGATGCCGTGCCGCCGTCCGGTCCCTTTTTACAAGGACAGGGGTTCAGTGGACGACGTCGCCGGTTTCCGCCGCCAGCAAGCGCAGATCGGGCACCACCACCTTGCGCTGACTGGTCAGCTGGATGATCCCGGCGGCCTTGAGTTGCGACAACTGCCGGCTGACCGTTTCCAGCGTCAGCCCCAGATAATTCGCCATCATCTCGCGGGTGATCGGCAGGTCGAAATAGATCCCCTCGCCTTGCGCCGCCCCCTGCGCCGATCCCTGACCTTGGGCGTGAATCCCTGCCTGCGTCGCCGCATCCGTGCGCCGCGCCACAAGGCACAGCAGGCTGGCGATCTTCTCGCGGGCGGTCTTGCGCCCCAGAAGCAGCATCCACTCTCGGGCGGCATCCAACTCGTCCAGCGCCATCTCCATCAGGCGTTCGCCCACGTGGGGGGTGTTGCGGATCAACTCTTCGAACGGTTTGCGCCGGAAGCAGCACAGCGTCACGTCGCGCACCGCCACCACGTCATAGGCCGCGTGTTCGCTGCCCGGACGACCGATGAAATCCGACGGCAGCAGCAGGCCCAGCATCTGGGTGCGGCCATCCTCCATCGTTTGGCTGATCGTCGCGATC
>Ga0209344_10005595_pt1 | contig 10765 bp, 10 predicted proteins | sample Cruoilmetagenom6_FD_187293 | JGI IMG/M metagenome (GOLD analysis project Ga0209344, IMG submission 187293) | Oil polluted marine microbial communities from Coal Oil Point, Santa Barbara, California, USA - Santa Barbara Oil Seep Sample 6 (SPAdes)... | ecosystem: Environmental > Aquatic > Marine...
CCTGCTGATCCTGGATGAACCGATGGCGGGGATGAACCAGGAAGAAAAAGAATACATGGCGCGCTTTATTCTGGATGCCCGCGCCGAACGCGGGGTCAGCGTTCTGCTAATCGAACACCACATGGATGTTATTTTGGGAATTTGTGACCGGATGCTGGCGCTGAACTACGGCGAGATGATCGCCAGCGGCATTCCAAGCGAGGTTGTCAAAGATCCCGGCGTTATCAAAGCCTATATAGGAGATGGTCATGTTGGATAACACAGCCCCGGCCATAACTGGCGATGAGACGATAGCAAAACTGCTTGTTCGAAACGCAAACCTGTATGGCAGCGAGATTGCGATGCGCGAAAAAGCGCGTGGCATCTGGAAAGAAATGAACTGGGCGGACTACACCCAAGAAGTGATCCACTGCGCCGCCGGATTGCACGCTTTGGGCATCAAGCCGGAACAGGCGATGCTGATACTGGGCGACAACCGGATCCGGCTTTATGCGGGGATGGCGGCGATGGGATTGCTGCGCGCTTATGCGATGCCGACCTATACCGGGGCCACGCTGGAAGAGCTGCAACATTTCGTCGGTGAGGTTCCGATCGCGGCGGCACTGGCAGAAGATCAGGAACATGTGGACAAGGTTCTGGAGCTGCGCGAGAACGGCGCGGATATTGAATATATCGTTTACGATCAGGATCGCGGTCTGACGGACTATAAGGCACCGGGTCTGCTGTCATGGGGCGAATTGCTGGAAAAAGGCGCCGCGGCACTGGCGGGCGATCCGGATTTGCGTGACCGGCTGATCAATGCCTCCGGTCCGGATGATCCGGCAGTGTTCATGCATTCATCCGGAACAACAGGCAAGCCCAAGGGGATTGTCCTGAGCCAGAAAAACGTGATCTCGGCGGCGCGAAATGGATTTGTCGGTGGGGCGTTTGGAGAAGGCGAAGAGGTTCTGGCCTATCTGCCAATGGCCTGGGTGGGTGATTATGCCCTGACCGTGGCGGCCGCAGTCGCCTATCGTTTTACTGTCAATGTTCCGGAACGTCAGGAAACTGTTCTGCGCGACATGTGCGAGACCGCGCCAACGTTTTATCTGGCCGCGCCGCGCAGTTGGGACAATATTCTGACCACCATTCAGGTCGGGATCGAAAACTCGACCTGGCTGAAAAAGAAACTTTATCATTTTTTCATGGATCGCGCAGTCGAGGCTGAACGGCGCAAGCTGAATGGCCAAAGCGGCGGGGCGATGGAATGGCTGGGTCGCCTGTTTGGTGAATGGATCATATTCGGGCCGATCAAGGACCAGTTCGGCCTTTCACATCTGGAAAATGCCTTTACCGGCGGCGAGGCGATTGGCGAGGATACGTTTGTTTTCTACCGTGCTTTAGGCATTAAGCTGCGCCAGCTTTATGGGCAGACCGAAAACAGTGCCTTTAACGCAATTCAAGCCCCTGACGAGGTCAATCTGCATACCGTCGGGCGGCCATTGCCCGGTGTCGAGGTTAAGATTGCCGAGGATGGCGAGATACTGCTGAAAGCGGACTCGGTCTTTGCGGGCTATCATGACAATCCCAAAGCCACGGCCGAGACCCTGAAAGAGGGCTGGATATATTCCGGTGATGCCGGATATTTGGAAGATAACGGTCAGTTGGTTGTGCTCGGTCGTTTGTCCGAGGTTGTTTATACTGCCGGCGGCGAACGCTATGTGCCCAACTACATCGAGAACCGCCTGAAATTCAGCCCCTACATCAAAGACGCAGCGGTGATTGGTGCGGACAAGGATCAACTGACAGCGATGCTGTGCGTTGACGCCGAGGCGGTGGGTCACTGGGCCGAGGTTAACGGCGTGCCCTATGTGTCATACGCGGATCTGTCGCAGCGTCCAGAGGTGGCCGAACTGCTGAACGAGGCATTCGTACGGGTTAACAAGGCGCTGCATGAGCCGCTGCAACTGCACCGCTATGTCAGCCTGCACAAAGAATTCGACCCTGACGATGGCGAGATTACCCGCACCCGCAAACTGCGCCGCAAGGTTGTCGAGGAACGCTATAGTGGGGTGATCGACGCGCTTTATGATGGCTCTGAGCAAGTGCATGTTCAGGCAATCGTTGCTTATGAAAATGGCGAGAAGGGCGTAGTTGAACGCACCCTCGCAGTCCGGGAGGTATAGATGGACTGGATTTTTCTGGCCGAACTAACGGTCAACGGTGCCATAACCGGGCTTTCATATTCGCTTTTCGCGATCGGGCTGGTGCTGATCTATAAATCGTCTTCCGTGCCAAATCTTGCACAGGGTGGCCTGACGATGTTGGGCGCCTATGTGGTTCTGGCGTTTTCCTATGAACTGGGCTGGCCGCTTTGGGTCGCTATCCCGCTGGCGGTTGTGATCATGTTTCTAGTGGGTCTTGGCATTGAAAAGGTTGCACTGCGCCGTCTTGCCGGGCGGCCGATTGTAATGATCCTGATGATGACATTGGGGATCGATATTTTCCTGCGGGGCGCGACGTTGGCAGTTTGGGGCGGGGCACCGCGTCCGATGGGTCTGGGGGTCAGTTATGATCCGTTTTTTGTCGGGCCACTGCTGCTCAGCCGGATTCATATCGTCGGCGCGGTTGCAGCAATAGCCTTGTTCGTCGCCTTCATGCTGTTCTTTCGGTCCCGGCAAGGGATACGTCTGCGCGCCATTTCGGATGATTACATGGCGTCGTGGTCGGTGGGTATCTCTGTCGAGCGGGGCGTTGGCCTTTCCTGGGCATTGGCGTCGGTTGTTGCGGTTGCGACGGGGGTGATCTGGGGCGAAATTCAGGGTGTCGACCAAACCCTGTCGCTGTTGTTGCTCAAAGGTTTGACGGTGGCCATACTTGGCGGTCTGGACAGTATCGTCGGGGCAATCGTCGCGGGCATCCTTCTGGGCATCCTTGAAAATGTCGGGTCCGGCTATCTGGATCAGATGGTCGGTGGGGGCAGTCGCGATCTGGTCGTTGCAGCGGTCTTGATCCTGACGGTGATGTTGCGTCCGCACGGCTTGTTCGGCCGCCAAGATATCGAGAGGATCTGAGGCCCATGTTTTATCGCCAATCAGGTGTTCGCCATAACAGCTATTCGTCCGACCGCGATCTGTTCCCGATCCCGGCAGATCGCTATGCCCTGTGGTTTTTTCTGGCACTGGGGATCGCTGCTCCGTGGCTGATCGACGGGCTGTATCTGAACAGCTACATGTTGCCCTGGCTGCTTTGGACGGCCGCCGCACTGGGCCTGAACCTTTTGACCGGCTGGGGCGGGCAGATGCACCTTGGGTATGCAGCCGTTATGGCCGTTGGTGCCTATTCCACCGTTCACGCGGTGCGATTTGGCATCCCCTGGGAATTTGCCCTGTTGATCGGTGGCCTGTCATCGTCGGTGATCGGCTCGCTTTTCGCTGTGGCTGCGCTTCGGGTAAAGGGGCTTTATCTGGCCATCACAACGCTGGCGATGCAATTCGTGATGGATTGGGTTCTTAATCACGTGCCCGCTATCTCAGGCGGATCGCACGCCTCGCTGCAATCGCCAACTTTCGCTTTGCTGGGACAGGACATCACGTCGGATGCGGGGCTTTATTATGTTGCTCTTGGCTGGTGTGTGCTGGTTACGATCTTCCTGCTGAACATGCGCCGGACGGGACTGGGACGCGCTTTGGTGGCGGTTCGCGAAAAGGATTTCGCAGCTGCGATCCTTGGGGTGAACAGCTTTTATTACAAGGTCATCGCTTTCGCGACATCGTCGTTCATCGCCGGTGTAACTGGTGCTATTCTGGTTGCGACATTCTATTTTCTTGCCTCGCCGGAACAGTTTTCGGTCAATGTGTCTATTCAGGTGCTTGCAATGGTGATCGTTGGCGGATTGGCCAGTATCATTGGCAGCTATTTCGGCGCGGCCCTGATCTTGCTGATGCCCGGGATTGTGAACGGCCTTTTTGCAGCATTCGCCGACCAGATCGGATTGCAGCTTGGGCCGGAAACGCTCGCCCATATCCCAAATGCCGCCTATGGCGCGCTGATTGTGATCTTCCTGATGGTCGAACCAATGGGCCTTGGGAAAATCTACGCCAACATCAGAGACTATTTGCTGGTGTGGCCATTTGACCAGATGAAGAAGTAGGGCGCCATGAGTAGCGAACAAACAAATTCAATTCTGAGCCTCAACAGCATCGAAGTGTTGTATGATTCCGTGCTTCTGGCGATCAAGGGTGTTTCACTTGAGGTTCCCAATGGCGGCATGGTGGCGCTTTTGGGGTCCAACGGCGCGGGGAAAAGCACGACGCTGAAAGCGATCAGCGGATTGCTGAAATCCGAGCGCGGTCGCGTCAGCCGTGGGGAAATCCGGTTTGATGGCAAGATTATCGGCGACGTGCCCCCGCAGGATCGTGTGGACATGGGTATTTGCCACGTGATCGAAGGGCGGCGAGTGTTTGAACACTTAACGCCCGACGAAAATCTGGAAGCGGCAGCGCCGGTGTCGATGTCACGCCAGAAGATCAACGACGATAAGGCGCGGATCTACGAATACTTTCCACGGCTTGGCGAACGAAAAACATCACAATCGGGGTATCTGTCAGGCGGCGAGCAGCAAATGCTGGCCATTGGCCGCGCCCTGATGACCCAACCCCGCCTGTTGATGCTGGATGAACCCAGCCTTGGGCTGGCCCCGTTTCTGGTGGCCGAGATTTTTGACATCATCCAGAAGATCAACCGCGAGCAGGGCGTCTCGATTCTGCTGGTGGAACAAAACGCTCTGGCAGCGCTTGAGATCGTTTCTCATGGCTACCTGATCGAAAATGGCCGCGTCGTTATGCACGATACGGCAGAGGCACTAAAAGCCAACTCGGATATTCAGGAATTTTATCTGGGCGGCGGCGAAGGCAAGAATTTTCACGACATCAAACATTACCGCAGACGCAAACGCTGGCTTAGCTGACGGCCTGTGTCTGCACACAACACCAGAGGAGGAACCAATGAAACTTACAAAAATTCTGATGCAGGTGGCCGCTGTGGCCCTTGCCGGCACGGCGACCTTGTCGTCGGCCTCAGCACAGGACACGATTAAGTTCGGTATGTGCTATGACCTGAGTAAATCCTATACATTCATCACGCCGCAGATCACGCAAGGCGCGCGCGATCTGGCCGATCTTGTCAACATGAAGGGCGGAATTGGCGGACATCCTGTAGAAATCATCGTGCAGGATCACGGTAACGAGCCCCAGCGTGGCATTGAATGTTACGAGAAACTAAAGCGCGAAGGCGTCTTCGTCTTTGATACGCTGTCCACACCGGTTTCGATCGCTGTGCTGCCGCGGATCATGAAGGACGGAAATATCCTTTTGCAGTCGCTTGTTGGACGCGGCGACGCGGTTGATGGCAGCGTGTTCACCCAAGTCTTCCCGGTTGGGCCGACTTACTGGGGTCAGGTTGTCAACGATATCGAGTATATCCGTTTGCAAAATGGCGGCAGCCTGAAAGGCGTGAAGGTTGCGTTTTTCTATGTTGATTATCCGTTCGGACAAGAGCCGATCGAGATTCTGAAAACCCTTGCCGAGAAAGAGGGATTTGAGCTTGGTCTGTTCCCATTCCCACTGCCGGGAACCGATCAGGGATCTGCTTGGACGCAAATGCGTCGCTTCAATCCGGATCACATTATCAGCTGGGCTTTTGCCGGCATGCATGTTGTGGCTGCAAAAGAAATGAAGCGTAATGGCATACCGATTTCCAAATACATCTCGGTTAACTGGCTGAACGAAAAAGACATTGCGAGCATCGGCGCTGAAGCTGCAATTGGCCTCAAGCGCGGTACTAATGTCGCGGGTGGTCAGGACGTTCCGATCATCGCCGAGCTCATTTCCGAGCTTTACGACAAAGGTAAGGGTAACGGCGACCGCGCTGCGCTGAACGACGTCTATTACAACACTGGCGTTGCGATGTATTCGGCCGCATTTGAAGCTGCACGGCTTGCAGTTGAGCAGGGTGGCTTCCCTGTGACAGCCGAAACGATGAAGGCCGGTCTGGAAAGCATGGTTGATTTTGACGCCAATGGCCTGATGGCTCCGCTTACTGTGACGGCCGAGGATCATGGCGGCGGCGGCAAAACCCGCATCGACATGTGGGACGGCAAGACATGGGTAGGACAGACCGATTGGATCGGTGCTTACACTGATGTCGTCTGGGAAGTCGTCAAGGAAAGCTCCAGCAAGTTCAAACTGGAGTAATTATCAAAAAATGACCGGGGCGGGCGAGGCCTGCCCCGGTCTCTTTTCTGGTCGTTGGACCGGGACAACAAAAATTACAGGAAAAATCTGAATGTCAGAATCCCCGATCATAGTGTCAGTGGAGGATGGCATCGCGACCGTCACCATCGACCGTCCGCACCGAAAAAACGCACTATCCATTGCCGCCGCTAACGGGTTGGCCGATGCGTGGGACGAGATTGCAGCAGATGACAGCATCCGCGTGGCTATTTTGACATCTGCCGATTGCGGGGTGTTCAGTGCTGGACTTGACCTGAAAGAAGCCACCGAGGTCGCCCGCGACGAAGGTGTCGATATCCTTTCCAAGATGCGTGATCCGTTTCACGAACGCATGCATGCCTGCCCCAAGCCGATCATCGCCGCGATGACCGGATCACTGATGGCCGGGGGCATGATGATGACTTTGATGAGCGATTTAAGGGTCGGTCTGAAGGGCACCAAAGCTGGTATTACCGAAGTTAAAATCGGGCGCGGAACGCCTTGGGCGGCACCTGCATTATCGATGTTGCCCCAGCCAATTCTAATGGAGATTGTCTTGACCGGCGATCTGATGCCGATCGAACGGCTGCATGAATATGGCTTTACCAATTATCTGGAAGACACGCCGGACGCGGTGCGCGCCCGTGCCCTCAATCTGGCGACACGCATTGCAAGCGGTGCACCGCTTTCGGTCACGGCCGCCAAGGCCAGCGTACGCGCGACGATGGATCTGGGCTGTGCAAAGGGCCTGAAAGAAGGCCAGCGTTTGCACGAAGTCGTCTATGCCAGTCAGGACGCAATCGAGGGTCCCAAGGCATTTGCCGAAAAACGCGCACCTGTCTGGCAGGGGCGCTGAGCCCACTTCGCGCTGGCGTAAATGGGGTGATATGAACGACGATTGGAAAATTGAACGCTCTGAGGTGCTGGTCGATATTCGCCCGGCGCAGAAGATCGCGGTATTGACTTTGAATCGGCCCCAACTGCGCAATGCGTTCAACGCCTCTTTGATGGTTGCTCTAAGCGATACGGTCGCGCGGCTGGATGCTGATCCAGACATTCGCGCGATTGTGCTGACGGGTGCGGGCAAGGTGTTTTGCGCGGGCATGGATCTGGGCGAATTTGCAAATGGCGAGGGTGAGAAAGCCGTTTTTGACAGTGGCTTGCCAGAGTTTACGCGCCAAAGGCGCAAAACGCCGATCATCGCGGCTGTTCGCGGGGCAGCACTTGCTGGCGGGTTTGAGATTATGCTGGCCTGCGATTTGGTGGTTGCGGCGCAAGACGCAATATTTGGTCTGCCCGAGGTCCGCGTTGGTCTGATCGCCGGTGCGGGCGGTGTCGCACATCTGCCCAATCGTATTCCCGTTGCTCTGGCGCGCGAGATTCTGCTGCTCGGGGCGCCTGTTGATGCAAAACGGGCCTTTGAGGCAGGGCTGATAAACCGAATTGTCGATGCGGATGACGTGCTGCCAAATGCGATTGTCATGGCCCAGCAGATCGCCGCGAATGCACCGCTGGCGGTGGCTGCGACGATGGGGATTATACATCAGGCAATGTCTGGCGGGGCCGGGGCACTGAACACACTCAACGACGAACTTCTCCGCGACATCATGCGCTCGGATGATGCCAAAGAGGGCGCAATTGCCTTTAAGGACCGTCGCGCGCCGAACTGGTCGGGGGCGTGAGTACGATGAATCCGATGCTTTCAAGAGCAAGCGCGCTGATAACACAGACGTCCTTTGCCACGGTGCATGATTTGTTTCTGGAACGTGCGCGCGCCACACCGGATGCCAGTGCGATCGAGTTTGAGGGTAAGGTCCAAAGCTACGCCGTCCTTGCGGACCGTGCACGTCGTTTGGCGGCTGTATTGCGCGCCCGGGGGGTTAAGCAGGGGGATCGGGTGGCGATCCTATCTGAAAACCGGCCCGAATATATCGAGGCCGAACTGGCCTGCGCGATGTGCGGCGCAATCCTTGCCTGCCAGAACTGGCGGCTTGCGGCGGGCGAGCTTGGCCATTGTCTGGTGCTGGTGGCTCCGGTGTTTGCACTGGTGTCGCAACGCAGCCAAAAGGCCTTTGATGGTGCCCGCCCGGACGGTCTGGTAAGTTTGTGTTTTGGGGCCGCCTATGAAGACGCGTTGGCAAAAACAGAACCCGGCGATGTGATCCGCGACGCCGACCCGGAAAGCGGATTGTTGATCCTTTATACCAGCGGCACGACGGGCCTTCCCAAGGGTGCCTTGATCAGTCACCGTGCCCAGATTGCGCGAATGGCGGCGATGCAGATCGATTGCGGCGTGCGCCGAGACGACAGTTTTGTGGCATGGGCGCCGATGTATCACATGGCCTCATCCGATCAGATGCTCGCCACGCTGATGTCTGGCGGCACAGTGATTGTGCTGGACGGCCCGGATGTTGGCGCGATTGTGGATGCGGTCCAAAGCCGCTCGCTTGGCTGGCTGGTGATGATGCCCGGTCCAATCGGCGCGTTGATAGAAGAGTTGCGCGGGCGTGGATCAATTGGCGCAAATGTGGCCTGTGTCGGCGCCATGGCCGATCTGGTGCCGCGAAAGGAAATAACCGAGCTGACCTCGCTTCTTCAGGCACCTTATGTCAATTCCTTCGGTTCAACTGAAACCGGTCTGCCACCCGCAACGGCGGCAATGATCCCTGTCGGTGCTGCCGAATTTAGCCTTGATAAAGCGATCAGCACGATGTGTCAGGTCCGCCTGTTGGGCGAGGATGGCGTTGAGGTGGCAGACGGCGAGCCCGGCGAAATGGCAGTGCGCGGGCCAACGTTGTTTTCAGGATACTGGGCCAATGAGGCCACCAATATTAAGGATTTCTCCGGTGGCTGGTTTCGCATGGGCGATCTGTTCCGGCGCAACCCGGATGGCACGATCAGTTTTGTTGACCGGGCCAAATACATGATAAAATCCGGCGGGGAAAATATCTATCCGGCCGAGATTGAGCGCGTCCTTCTTGCCGACCCGCGGATCGAAGAGGCGGCGGTCGTCAAGCGCGAGGATGATAAATGGGGCGAGGTTCCGGTGGCGTTCATTGCCGCATCAGAGCCGCTGGAGCTGGACGATATTGTCGCGCTTTGCCGCGGCTCGCTTGCCGGATACAAAGTGCCCAAAGACCTGCGACGCATTGCGCTGGCGGATTTTCCCCGCTCAACGTCGGGCAAGGTGCAGCGCCATGAACTTGAAGCGACGCTAAAAGAATAGAAAGCCGGGTGGCCGGCAGGGCCAAAATTAGCGGCCAAAGCTGTAGGAGAGACAGATGACTGAACTGGTGACACTGGATGTGGAAAAGGGTGTTGGCATCCTGCGTTTCACCCAGCCAAAGCGGCGCAACCCTTATAGTCTGGTCTTTGTCGGGCAGTTGGTTGCGGCGCTGAAATCGGTCGAAGATGATGACAGCGTTCGCGCCGTTGTGATGACCGGTGGCGATCACTTTAGCAGTGGCGGTGATCTGGTTGGGTTCCGCACCGAAATCGCCAAAGGTACGCGGGCGACACAACAGTTGCTTGATACCGCCAATGCCGGAACCCGGGCGGCGTTCAATTTCCCTAAACCGCTGATCTCTGCGGTGAGTGGTGTGTGCTACGGCGGCGGGATGAGCCTTGCGTTGTGCGGGGATATGATTGTTGCGGCACAGGACGCCCGTTTTTGTCAGGTTTTCAGCAAGATAGGCGGCGTTCCTGACACCGGGTCCAGTTGGCTGTTACAACAGCGTATCAGCGCAGCAGCGGCGCGTCAGTTGGTGTTTACGGGCCGCGAAATAAGTGGCCAGGTGGCGTATGATATGGGGCTGGTCGAAGAATGTGTGCCAGCCGGTCAAACTGAAGAAGAAGCAATTGCATTGGCGCAGGAGATTGCCGCCAATCCGCTTTTCGCACTGATCAGTGCAAAGCGCGTGATGCGTGAAACGGCGGAAACCGGCTTTGAGCAGGCCCTGCAGATCGAGGGGCGGGCGCAAAACATCATGATGAACGCCCATGATTTCCCCGAAGCGATGGATGCGTTTACCCATAAACGCAAACCTCGTTTCAACGACAGGTAACGCGCGCGCTAAACCAGCAGGAAATGAAACAGGCCCTTGGCGACGGGTTTGTCTTCGTTGTCCTGCCAGGCGACGGTGGCCACGCTGGCCATGCGCCGACCTTTTCGCGAAATGGTTGCCTTGGCATTCAGCGTGCCAGAGCGGGCAGGGCGCATGTAGTCCACCGTCAGGTTGATCGGCTTTGGCGGCTGCGCATCCCAGTCATCTGAAACACTTAAAGATGCAGTTGCCTCCAGCAGGCTGGCAACGATGCCGCCGTGATAGTTTTCGGCTTCCGGATTGCCGATATGGCGATCAGCAAAGGGCATGGTTGTGGTGACACTGTCCGGGTCGGCCGTTTCAATTGTGAAATCCAGAAACCGGAAATACGGGATCTTGTCGCAGATCGCCTGAAGCTCATCTTTGGTCATTTTTCAGTCCCATCTTTAGGCCTTAGGGACCAGTGGCCCT
>Ga0209344_10005599_pt1 | contig 10757 bp, 7 predicted proteins | sample Cruoilmetagenom6_FD_187293 | JGI IMG/M metagenome (GOLD analysis project Ga0209344, IMG submission 187293) | Oil polluted marine microbial communities from Coal Oil Point, Santa Barbara, California, USA - Santa Barbara Oil Seep Sample 6 (SPAdes)... | ecosystem: Environmental > Aquatic > Marine >...
ATCCGAACTTACACCGATGACACAACAACGCTAGAACAAGCGCTTGCCTCAGGTGAAATGGTGGCGGCGATGACTTGGAACAGTTCGGCCACATTGCTTCAGTCCGAAGGCCATCCGGTCAAATTTGCCAAGCCAAAAGAAGGCGCCCTAACTTGGGTTTGCGGTGTGATGATACATAAAGATGCCCCAAATCTGGATCGTGCCTATGACGTGATCGATTCATTGCTAAGCGTTGAGTCAGGCAAATTCATGATCAACGATTATGGGTATGGCCATTCCAACGCAAAATCATTCGATGCGTTTGACGAGGAAACCCTTACGAGCCTTGGGTTGAGCAAAACCCCGGCTGACATTCTTGCTGCGGGGCATTTCCAGATCCCACAAACGCAAGAATGGGAAACACGTATGAACACGTTGTTTGAAGAAATCAAATCAGGTTTCTGATATAGCCTTCACTTCCCCGCTCTGGCCGTTTTGCCCGGGCGGGGCCATTCCACATCACCCATCTTTGGTCAACACTGAGGGCGGGAGAATGCCTTGAACCCAGTTGCATTGGGTGGAGCTTCATGAGCGACCAATCCGTTTACAATCATTCAACCGACAATACGTCACCGCCAGCCATTGGGTGGTTGCGCCGTCGGCTTTATAAATCCGAAAAGTTCCGCGCGTTTTCATTATTGTCCCCAACAATATTGTTCATGGGCTTCGCAATTCTGGCGCCATTTGGCATCCTTGTCGCGATGAGTTTCTGGACACAGTCCGGGTTTAGCTTTGACACAACACTTACGGTCGCAAATTACCAAAAAGCTGCTGAACGACCAATCTACGGCGCGTTATTACAACGGTCACTGTGGATTTCCGGGATAACCACAGTCGCCACAGTCATACTGTGCTACCCGATGGCCTACTTCGTCGCGTTTCATGTGCATCGTAACAAGATGATGTGGATCGTCTTAATGACCCTGCCATTTTGGACAAGTTACTTGTTACGGGTGTTCGCATGGAAGGTCGTGTTGGGGTACGAAGGCGTTATCAATTCAGCCCTGATATCGGTCGGGCTTATCGACGCGCCATTAGAGTTTCTACTGTACAGTCAATCCGCCGTCATTATCACCTTGGCACATGCCTGGGCGGCCTTTGCCATCCTACCCCTCTATGTTTCGCTGGAAAAAATTGACCGCTCCCTGTTAGAGGCCGCAACTGATTTAGGTGATGGCCCTATGATGCGGTTTTTCCGGGTCACCTTGCCGTTGTCCTTGCCGGGGGTCATTTCCGCCAGCCTTCTGATCTTCATCCCCACAACCGGCGATTATATAACGCCCACTTTGTTGGGCGGCCCGGATGGGTCCATGATCGGGATGCTGATTCAAAAACAATTCGGCGCCATCAACAATTGGCCGATGGGGGCTGCGTTATCAATAATCCTCATGCTGTGCATTGCCGGCATTAGCGCCCTTTTCATCCTGCTAACAATGTTTGTAAGAAAGCGGATTTCATGAGCTCTGGATCATATATCAAGCGCCCAAATCGCCCCCTTCAGGTATACGCTGCAATCTTTCTGGTAGTCCTCTATGTGCCGGTCTTGTTTCTACCCCTGTTCAGTTTCAACGATTCAATCTACGTCAAATTCCCGTTGTCTGGCTTTACGACCAAATGGTATTTTGAACTTTGGGATCGTGCTCCGGTTTGGAACGCTCTGGAAAACAGCCTTAAGGTTGGCTTTGTTGTTGCGACATTGTCCACTTTTCTCGGGATATTCGCGGCCAAGGCGATCACCCGCTATGAAATTCCAGGCCGTGGACCTTTGGTAAGTTTCATCATGTTGCCGTTGGTTGTCCCATTGATCATATTCGGCGTCGCATTGTTGGTTTTGCTCAGTCAGCTTGGCATTCCGCTTTCGCTATATACGGTGACGGTTGGACACCTGATCATCTGCCTGCCGTTTGCGATCGCCACCCTTATCCCAAGGTTCGAAGGGTTTGACCAATCCATCGAAGAAGCCTCGGCAGACTTGGGCGAAAACGCCTGGTGGACATTTTGGCGAGTGACGTTTCCGATGGTCGCACCCGGTGTGCTGGCTAGTCTGATGCTCACGTTCACCGTGTCTTTCGATGAATTCATCATGGCGTTTTTCCTAAGCGGAACTGAACCCACGCTACCGATGTACATCTGGAGTCAGCTGAGGTTTCCACAAGAATTCCCGTCCGTTTTAGCATTGGCCTCGCTCATCCTGGCGGTGTCATTCCTCATGGTATTTCTCGGCCAGTGGATCAACCGTGGCGCTTACACCGACGCGGCAAAAGGTAAATAACAAATGAGCAGCGACACTTTCATCTCGATCCAAAACGTCGAAAAGTATTTCGGTAAGTTCCAGGCCATTGACGATGTTTCGATAGATATCGACCACGGTGAGTTTTTCTCGCTTTTGGGGTCATCCGGTTGTGGCAAAACCACACTACTAAGGATGCTCGCAGGGTTTGAGAGCACCACATCGGGCGAAATTTTCATTGACGGCCAACCTATGTCGGATGTCCCGCCGCACATGCGACCGGTCAACATGGTTTTCCAAAGTTATGCAATTTTTCCGCATCTCAATGTGCGCGACAACATTGCTTACGGGCTTCGTAAACAAAAGCTTCCGAAAGCCAAGAAACACGCAATGGTGGATGAGATGTTGGAGCTGATCAAGCTACCGGAATACGGGGATCGTAAAGCATCCCAACTTTCTGGCGGACAGCGGCAACGTATTGCCTTGGCGCGCGCGCTGATTTTGCGGCCCAAAGTCCTGTTGCTCGATGAGCCCCTCGGCGCACTGGATAAACAGCTACGCGAACAAATGCAGTTGGAACTGCGCGCGTTGCAACGCACCGTCGGAATCACGTTTGTGTTTGTTACTCATGATCAAGAAGAAGCGCTGACACTTTCAGATCGTATCGCGGTGATGTCTGGTGGTCGGGTTCTGCAACTGGACACGCCGACTGGGTTATATGAAGCGCCCCTAAACCGCGAAGTCGCATCGTTTATCGGAACAATGAACTTCTTTGACGGTATTGTCACAAAAGTGAGCGGAGCTCAGGCAAGAATTTCGACAAAAGGCCTTGGCACTGTTAACGCGTCCATGAGAGATCGGGTATATTCACCCGGCGAAAAAGTTCAGGTCGCTATCCGCCCGGAAAAACTTCGTCTTAGCGAAACTGAGCCGCATGATAGTGACAATCAGGTCAGCGGTACTTTAGAAAACTCGGCTTACCTCGGAGAGCGCAGTCATTTCTACGTAATTCTCGAAGGAATCTCACAACCTGTTGCTGTTTCCAACCAAAACCATGACCGTGTTGACGTTTTGAATGACCAGAAAAAACCTGTTTGGCTTCGATGGAATGACACCGCCATTGTCATACTGGATGCCTGCTGATTCTGGCTGAAAGCCACCAGAAAACTTACAAACAAGAAAGCGCCCGAATGACTGAAGTTACTGCAAAAGCGGCAAAAACAAACAAGAAAGTGGGTCGAACCGCATCCAAGGAGGTACGTCGCCGACAGTTGATTGAAGCCACCATTGAATCAATCAGCAAATTTGGCATTTCCGGCACCACGATGACCACCGTCACTGGCTTTGCTGGGCTCTCGATTGGCATTGTGAATTTTCACTTCAAGAACAAGGATACGTTGTTTGAAGAAACACTTCGGTTCCTCGCCGAAGAACATCGTGACCAATGGCGCAAATCCGTTAAGAACGCAGCCCTGACGCCTGAAGCGAAATTACTGGCCATTGTCGATGCTCATTTTCACCCGAACATTTGCAATCGCAAAAAGCTCTCTGTTTGGTTTGGGTTTTACGGTGAAGCAGCGTACCGCGCCTCTTATCGTAAACTCATGACCGACATTGATGAAGAACGTTGGAACGTCTCCACCGACCTTTGCCGCCAGATTATCCAAAGTGGCCAATATGAAAACATCAATTCCGAGGATATCGCGAATACGCTGGAAGGGCTTTATGACGGGTTTTGTTTGAATATCCTGATCTACCCTGGTGATTTTTCGCGCTCTGACGCCAAAAAACAAGTGCGCGACTATCTGGCCACTGTGTTTCCAAATCACGTCAACACATCAATCCAAAAACCTCACAAAGGATAATCGTGTGCCTCGTGATCCGCGCTATGACATTCTGTTTGAACCGATAAAGATCGGGCCGGTCACTGCACCGAACCGGTTTTATCAAGTACCGCATTGCAATGGGATGGGGCACCAATATCCGTCCAGCATGGCCGAAATGCGTGGCATTAAGGCCGAAGGCGGTTGGGGTGTGGTCTGTACGGAAGAAGCTGAGATTAGCCACACATCAGAACTGAGCGGTACAATCGAAGCCCGATTGTGGGACGATACCGACATTCCAGCGCTTGCTAAGATGGTTGAAAAAGTTCACCGCCACGGCGCGCTGGCTGGTATTGAGCTTGCTCATCTGGGGGCTGAGACGGCCAACAACTATAGCCGTGAAATTCCGATGGGCCCCGCGGCGCGGCCCGTCGATGTATTGGTGCCGGTACAAGCACGCGCCATGGACAAGGCCGATATCAAAGCGTTTCGCAAAATGCATGTGGACGCCGCTTTGCGATCCAAAAGGGCCGGATTCGATATCGTTTATGTCTATGCCGGTCACGACATGACAACGCTGATGCATTTCTTGTCGCCGTCTCGCAATGATCGGATGGATGAGTACGGCGGTTCATTGGAAAACCGCGTGCGCCTGTTGCGCGAGGTGCTTTTGGACACCAAGGAGGCGATTGGCGACACCTGCGCAATTGCGATCCGTCTTGCCGTGGACGAAATGGAAGGCATCGACGGTATCACTTGCGATGGCGAAGGTCGCGAAATTGTTGAAATGCTGGCTGAGCTGCCGGATCTTTGGGATGTAAATGTCAGCGGTTGGGAAAACGATTCTGCAACTTCCCGATTTACCAATGAAGGGTTTCAGAACGAACAGATATCTTTTGTCAAAAGCGTCACAACCAAACCAGTTGTTGGCGTGGGACGGTTTACATCGCCTGATACGATGGCTTCTCTGATCAAAAATGGCACGCTGGATTTCATCGGCGCTGCGCGTCCGTCAATAGCCGACCCGTTCTTGCCCAAGAAGATCGAAGAAGGCCGTGTTGAGGACATTCGCGAATGCATTGGCTGCAACATCTGCGTGAGCGCAGACTTTGTCGCGGCGCCCCTGCGCTGCACCCAAAATCCAACGATGGGCGAAGAATGGCGCAAGGGTTGGCATCCTGAACGAATTGCGCCCAAGTCCAGTGATGACACTGTTTTGATTGTGGGCGCGGGTCCCTCTGGATTGGAAGCCGCCCGGGCGCTTGGGCAGCGCGGTTATGATGTGACTCTGGCTGAAGCGACCACAGAAACCGGCGGGCGTGTTGCCATCGAAAGCCGCCTGCCCGGCCTTTCGCAATGGCGGCGTGTCGCCGATTACCGTGAGTATCAGATCAGCCAGATGCCAAATGTTAATCTTTATCTGGAAAGTAAATTGAACGCCGCGCAGGTGCTGGAATTTGAAGCAGATCACGTAGTTCTGGCCACTGGATCAACCTGGTCACGAAGTGGAATCGGTCGCACGAACAGAAAGCCAATCGAAGTCACCGATGGCGCGAATGTCCTGTCGCCCTCGGACATCTGTGCTGGTGTCGCGCCCAAAGGCCCGGTCGTGGTGTTTGACGACGATTATTACTACATGGCTGGCTTGATGGCCGAAAAATTACGCCTCGACGGCCATGATGTCACATATGTGACGCCGGCTGCAGACGTATCGCATTGGACGCACAACACGTTGGAACAGGACCGCATTCAAACCCGGTTGATCGAACTTGGCGTCAAAATTGTGCCTTTGCATAACTTAGACTCCATCAGCGACGATCATGTTGAATTGGCTTGTGTTTACACGGACGCGATCCACACCATTCCCTGCGGAACGTCTGTGTTGGTTACCATGCGGGACGCCAAAGACGACCTGTTCCATGGCCTTACCACCATTGTGGAAAAAGGCATGTCCATCACGCCTAAATCCTTAACCCGTATCGGAGATTGCCTTGCTCCCGGCACCATCGCCGCGGCGGTTTACAGTGGGCACAGGTTTGCCCGCGAACTGGGTGAAACTGTGCCCACTGGTGTGCCCTTCCGGCGCGAACTCCCAACTTTGGCGATAGATTGAGACAATATGGCGCGTGATCCAAGATACGATGTGCTGTTCGAGCCGGTGAAAATCGGCCCTGTCACCGCGCGCAATCGGTTTTATCAGGTACCGCATTGCAATGGCATGGGACGAACTTACCCATCCAGCATGGCCGCGATGCGCCGCATCAAGGCTGAAGGGGGCTGGGCCGTCATTTGCACCGAAGAGATAGAAATCCACCATTCATCCGACCATTCCCCGTGGATGGGGGGGCGGCTTTGGGAGGATCGGGATATTCCCGTTCTCGCGCGCATGTGTGACGGCATTCACGAATTTGGCAGCCTTGCCGGGGCCGAGTTGAACTATGCCGGGATGATGGCCGCCAATCGCTATTGTCGTGAGGCACCTATGGCACCTTCGGCGATACCCGTTGCGTCTTATGATCCGCTGCAAGCCCGTGAAATGGACAAGTCCGACATCCAAAACATGCGGCGTTGGCATGTAAATGCGGCCCGTCGGGCCAAGGAGGCCGGGTTTGACATTGTCTATGTCTATGCCGGGCACCAGCTGAGCACGATTTCGCACTTTCTATCACCCTATCGCAATCGGCGTTCGGATGAATACGGCGGTTCGCTTGAAAACCGGGCGCGATTGTTACGCGAAGTTCTGCAAGACACCAAAGACGCCGTCGGCGATACCTGTGCCGTAGCGTTACGGTTCTCAGTCGATGAATTGATGGGCGACCTAGGTTTCACCAGCGTTGGTGAGGGTCGTGATCTGATCGAGATGTTGGCCGAAATTCCCGACCTTTGGGATGTGAACATCAGTGACTGGGAAAACGATTCCGCCACGTCTCGCTTCAAGGCGCAAGGATATCAGGATGATTATGTTTCATTCGTAAAACAGGTTACGTCAAAACCCGTGGTTGGTGTTGGCCGTTACACTTCGCCCGATGCGATGGTGTCGCTCGTAAAAAACGGTGCCTTGGACTTCATCGGCGCAGCGCGGCCATCGATTGCCGATCCCTTCCTACCCAAGAAAATCGAAGACGGCCGGATTGAAGACATCCGCGAATGCATTGGCTGCAATATCTGCGTGTCAGGCGATAGCAATTTCGTCCCGATCCGCTGCACCCAAAACCCTACTATGGGTGAGGAGTGGCGCCGCGGTTGGCACCCTGAACGTATCGCGCCCAAATCAAGCGATGACACGGTTCTGGTTGTTGGCGGCGGCCCTGCAGGCCTGGAATGTGCCCGCGCATTAGGACAGCGAGGATACCAGGTAACGCTTGCCGAACAATCTTCTGAACTGAGCGGTCGCGTCGCCAATGAACGTCGCCTTCCCGGGTTAGCGGAATGGGGTCGCGCAAGCGATTACCGCACGTATCAAATCAGCCAAATGCCAAATGTGAGTTGTCATTTGGACAGCCCCATGTCGGCCCAATCGATTGCAGAGTTTGGTGCAGATCATGTTGTTTTGGCCACAGGGGCCAAATGGGTAAAAACAGGTATTGGGCGTGAAAACCCAGTGGGGATTAAATCCAACAACGCCGCCACCATCCTGACCCCTGATGACATAATGGCGGGTCAAATCCCGGTTTGCCCGGTGGTCGTGTTTGATGATGATCATTATTACATGGGTGGTCTGGTTGCAGAAATGTTGACCCAGAAGGGTGTGGATGTCACCTATGTCACACCGGCAACCGAAGTATCTGCGTGGACACACAACACGTTGGAACAACACGCAATTCAAAGTCGTTTGCTCAGACTGGGCGTGACGGTCATCACGTCACACAATTTATCTGAGATACGGGAATCCCGTGCCGTGTTGCAGTGCGGGTACACCGGTAAGCAAATGGAAATTGCGTGCCAAAACTGTGTGTTGGTGACGATGCGAAATCCAGTTGGTGATCTGCATGCCACTTTGGATTCTTCAAAGTACAAATCTGTCACCCGGATCGGTGATTGCATAGCGCCCAGCACAATCGCAGCCGCGATTTATGACGGTCACAGGTTCGCTCGCGAATTGGGTGAACCACACACTGATAACGTGCCGTTTCGGCGTGAACTTCCCGCGCTTGCGGATGATTTTCTTGGAGAGACGTAGATGACCCGCGATCCACGCTATGATATTTTGTTTGAACCTGTGAAGATCGGGCCGGTCACGGCCAAGAACCGTTTTTTTCAGGTGCCACATTGCACAGGTATGGGATGGCTTCGCCCTCGGATGTTGGCTGCAATGCGCGGTGTGAAGGCCGAAGGGGGCTGGGGTGTCGTGTGTACCGAATACAATTCTATTCACCCCTCATCAGATGACCTGCCGGGGCCATCCGCGTCACTTTGGGATGACAGCGATGTTCGCGCCCATGCCTTGATGACAGAAAAGGTCCACGAACACGGCGCACTTGCCGGGGCCGAACTATGGTACGGCGGGGGTCGCACGGCAAACTTGATGACGCGCGAAATTGCGATGGAAACACAATCCATGCCGAATGCGGTCGGGCACCCACATCAGACCCGCGCCATGGACAAGACTGATATTCGCAACCTTAGACGGTGGCATCGTAAGGCGGCAATTCGTGCCCGCGACGCGGGGTTTGACATCGTTTATGTTTATGCCACGCACGCCTATTTGTTGGACAACTTATTGAATCCACGCACAAACACGCGCATCGACGAATATGGCGGTTCCCTCGAAAATCGCAGCCGGCTGGTCCGTGAGCTGATCGAAGAAACCAAGGATGCGGTCGGCGATCGCTGTGCCGTCGCGGTCCGGTTTTCCGCGGATGAAGAAGTTGGGGAAGACGGTGTTCCGATCCACGGGGAACGCCGTGACATGTTGGCCATGATGGCCGAAATGCCCGATTTGTGGGACATCAACATCGCAAATTATTGGGTTGAAATGGGGACGTCTCGTTTCACCAAAGAGGCCGCTCTTGAACCTTATATGGAGTTCGTCAAACAAGTAACGACCAAGCCTGTGGTCACGGTAGGGCGTTTCACCTCGCCTGATACAATGGTGGGGCAAGTCAAACGCGGTGTCACTGATTTCATTGGCGCGGCCCGACCTTCGATTGCCGATCCATTTCTACCTGCCAAAATCGAGCGCGGCGATTTGGGTGCAATCCGAGAATGTATCGGATGCAACATTTGTTATTCCGGCGACTCGCTTGGTGTACCAATTCGATGCACCCAGAACCCCACCATGGGCGAGGAATGGCGAAAAGGTTGGCACCCAGAGAAAATCGAACCCAAAGGGTCGGACAAAAAGGTTTTGGTCGTTGGTGCAGGTCCCGCAGGATTGGAAGCGGCGCGCGCCTTGGGGGCGCGCGGATATTCCGTCATGCTGGCCGAAGCCACGCGTGAAATTGGTGGGCGCATAACGCGCGAAGCAGCATTGCCTGGCATGAGCGAATATGCCCGCGTGCGTGATTACCGTGAACAGCAAATGTTTGAGATGCCCAATGTCGAAATCTTCCGCGAAAGCAACCTTGGGATCGCGGATGTTATGGCTGTTGAGGCCGATCATGTGGCAATCGCAACAGGTGCCAATTGGCGGAAAGACCGCTTTAACGGACAAAACTATGTCTCGATTGAGGTCCCCGGTACAACACCGGAGATCCTAACCCCGGACGACATCATGTCGGGAAAAATGCCTGTGGGGCCCACATTAGTGTATGATGAAGACGGGTATTACATGGGTGGGGTGATTGCGGAAAAACTCTGCGCCTCTGGCCTCGATGTCGCGCTCTGTACGCCGTCTGATGTGGTGTCTGAATGGGCGGGCAAAACGTCCGAACGTTGGCGCGTTCGCTCTCACCTCATGAAGATTGGGGTCGAATTTGTGCTGGCCCATGCCCTCAAACAATTTGATGGCCAAATCGCGACACTTGTTTGTGAATATTCAGACGCGGAAAAAACGATGCCGTTTTCATCCGTTGTTATGGTCACGCAACGGTCACCAAACGACGCGCTTTATCAGGAATTGATGGCCACCGTAGGCGGAGACACTGAAAAACTACCGTTCACCCTCAAACGGATAGGGGATTGCGAGGCGCCAACAATTATTGCGGCATCAATATATGCAGGCCACAAATATGCCCGCGAACTGGATACCGAAGTGGATATCGATCAGCCTCTTAAACATGACCGTATTGATGTGGGGCTTACTCTCGAAGGCAAACACCTAATGGAGGGGAATTAAATGGCCAATTCTGTCCCTACGCAGAAATACCTCGATACGCTGAAGCTCTATTACGAAGAAGAAATTGAAGGAGAGGCATATTTCGATGGCGTCGCCGAACGTCTTGAAGATCCGGATCACAAGCAAAAGATGCACCTGTTGGGTCGCATCGAGGAATACGCAGCAGCATCAGTTGTCCCATTGTTAGAAAAACATGGGCTAACACCCCGGTCTGCGCAAACGCTTTGCCAATCCGGTCAAGCGCAAGCCGACAATAGCACGGCTGATTGGAACAAATTGATCACAGGAATGCAAAAGACCTTTCCCGGCTACGTTGAAGATTTCGAAAGGCTGGAAGCATTGGCACCGCCCGAAGACCTGCCGCTTCTCAAAATTTTGACGGCCCATG
>Ga0209344_10005600_pt1 | contig 10756 bp, 7 predicted proteins | sample Cruoilmetagenom6_FD_187293 | JGI IMG/M metagenome (GOLD analysis project Ga0209344, IMG submission 187293) | Oil polluted marine microbial communities from Coal Oil Point, Santa Barbara, California, USA - Santa Barbara Oil Seep Sample 6 (SPAdes)... | ecosystem: Environmental > Aquatic > Marine >...
TACATAGTGCCCTATTAAGATTACAATACCAGCCATTACAACAAACCAAGGAATACGTTTATAATCACTATTCATTAGTATTAAGAAAGGAAATACTAAATTAAGTACTAACATCCCAAAGAATGGTAATCTATAGTCTTCAATTCTAGTTACAAAGTACGTTACTTCTTCTGGAATATTAGCATACCAGATTAACATGAATTGTGAGAACCATAAGTAAGCCCAGAAAATACTAAACCCAAACATGAATTTAGCTAAATCATGTAAATGACTATCATTAACTAACTCTAAGTATCCTCTAGATTTTAAGTATAGAGAAATAAATGCGATTACAGTAATACCGCAAACCATCATTCCTGCTAATACGTACCATCCAAATAAAGTAGAGAACCAGTGTGGATCTACACTCATAATCCAATCCCAAGACATCATAGATTCTGTATATAAAAAGAATACTAAGAATGCTGCTGAGATACGGAAAGTTTTCTTAAAGTTTTTGTCGTCTGTTGCGTTATCTTGAGCAATAGAGAATTTACGAGAAAATTGTCTGTATAATACCCAACCAGCAATAAAGATTAAACCTCTAATTGCAAAGCCCCAAGTATTTAACCATCCAGATTTCCCTTGTATTAATTTATCATGCGCTACTACTTCTGGATCCATCCAAACAAATATATTGTAATGACCAATGGTACCGGAAGCGACAGCAATTGCTAATACTATTAAAGCACCAGGAAGTAAATATGCTGTGATACCTTCCATAACTCTAAATAATACCGGAGACCAACCAGACTGTGAAGCCCATTGTACTGCGTAAAAAGCTAATACACCAAGTGCAATCATCATAAAGAAGAATGCAGCTACATATAATGCAGCCCATGGTCTGTTAGCAATTTGATGTTGTACATGTTCTACATGTTTTGTGTGCTCATCTACATGTGCTACAGCTTCTGTTCCATGGGAATCATCGGCATGTGCATTTTCTGTTGCATGCGCATCCTGTGCGTTTTCAGTTACTGCATGTGCAGTTTCTTCGCCATGATCACCACCATGATGTGATTCATCTGCTAATATGGCTTCAACGTCTTCAAAGGATTTATGAGAGGTCATAAAACCATATCCAACTCCTAATAATCCTAAAATCATTAGTGCGAAAGAAAATGTCTTTAATTTATTTGAGAATGTGTACATATCTATATATAAACTTTATCTAATCTTATTTTTCTAAATCAGCTTTCAACTTCAAAACATAAGCAACTACTTGCCAGCGTTCTTCTTCGTTAAGTTGGTTTGCATAAGAACCCATTGCATTTTTACCGTAATAAATAGTATGGTAAATACTTCCTGCGTTGATAGCTCTTCCTGCATCGTCATAACTTGGTATACCTAGTATCTTTTCACGTTTTACTAAGTTTCCTTGACCGTTACCTTTATTACCGTGACAAATACCACAATAAATATCGTATAATGCTTTCGCTTTATCTTCGTCAAATTCACCAGCTGTTAGCGGATTCACTAAGTTTGCTTTAGCTTCTTCGTAACCAGCTGTAGTATTATCAATTTCAAAAGGAGTATATCCTCTTGGAATAGTTCCTTCTACAGGTAATTGAGCTTCTACTCCATTTGCAAATGCAGCAGATTCGCTATACGCCTCATAAGGTACAGGTTCATACATGTTAGGCATGAATTGATAGTTAGGCCTAGAATCTTTTTTACAAGATACTATTGAACTTACTACAAGTACGAATACAAATATTTTTATTAAATGCTTCATATTAATGTTCATCTTCTTTATCAATAATATTTACTTCTACAGCTCCCGTTTTATTTAAAAGGGTTGTTAGTTCATTTTCATTACCATGAACAGCAATTTCCATTAAGAAATGATCATCTGTTGTTCTAGGATCTGGATTTTCTGCTTTCTTAAATGGCCACATTTTACTACGTAAATAAAATGTAATTACCATTAAGTGTGCTGCAAAGAACACCGTTAACTCAAACATAATTGGCACGAATGCTGGCATATTTTCGATATAACTAAAACTTGGTTTACCACCAATATTTTGTGGCCAATCTTCAATCATAATGAAATTCATCATTAATGTTGCTACTGCTAAACCAACACATCCATACATAAAAGATGCAATTGCTATTCTTGTTGGAGCTAATCCCATTGCCTTGTCTAGTCCGTGAACTGGAAAAGGTGTATATATTTCTTCAATGTGATACCTTTCGGCTTTAACGGCCTTAACGGCATTCATTAACACATCGTCGTCTGTATAAATAGCGTGAATTACTTTTGAAGCTTCCATATGCTACTTTTAGTTTATTAGTTGTTTAGCTTGTCCTGCCCAATCGTCACGTTCTGCTCTTCCTGGGAATGATTCTGTAATAGAATCTAACAAGTTATATTCATTATTTGTCATCTTACTTACTTGTAAGAAAGTATAAATACCAATGCTATTTAATACTTCTTCCATTTTTGGTCCAACACCATTAATCTTTTTAAGATCATCTGGCGTTTGTGTATTAGGGTCAAAGGTTCCTATCGTTCCTAAAAGGTTTGTTACTCTACTTGAATTATCTTCAGCTGAAGTATCTGCTACTTTTTCGACTTTAGGTTTAGAAGCAGTCACTGTATTTCCAGATGTTCTAGAATCTGTTCCTGTTCCAACTAAGCTATCTCCTCTTTCTCTAATTTTCTTATAACGTTCACCAGAAGATTTTAAAATAGTTTTCACCTCTGCTTGTGCAATTACTGGGAAAGTTCTAGAGTATAATAAAAATAATACAAAGAAGAATCCAATAGTACCAATGAATATTCCGATATCTACAAATGTAGGAGAGAACATGGTCCATGATGATGGTAGGTAATCTCTGTGTAATGAGGTTACAATAATTACAAAACGTTCAAACCACATACCTATATTAACTATAATAGAGATAAAGAAAGAGAACATAATACTTGTTCTTAATTTTTTAAACCACATAAACTGCGGAGAAAAAACGTTACATGTCATCATTGCCCAATATGCCCACCAGTAAGGTCCGGTTGCTCTATTCAAGAATGCAAATTGTTCATACTCTACTCCAGAATACCAAGCTATAAATAACTCTGTGATATATGCTACACCAACTATAGAACCTGTAATCATAATTACAATGTTCATTAATTCGATGTGTTGTACTGTAATATAATCTTCAAGGTTACATACTTTTCTCATAATAATAAGAAGTGTATTTACCATTGCAAATCCTGAGAATACTGCTCCTGCAACAAAGTAAGGAGGGAATATGGTAGTATGCCAACCTGGAATAACAGACGTTGCGAAATCAAAAGATACAATTGTGTGTACCGAAAGTACTAAAGGAGTTGCTAAACCAGCAAGTACTAAAGATACTTCTTCAAAACGTTGCCAATCTTTTGCACGACCAGACCAACCAAAACTTAATAAAGAATATATTTTCTTTTGAAAAGGTTTCACTGCTCTATCTCTAAGCATTGCGAAATCTGGTAATAAACCTGTCCACCAGAAAACTAGGGATACCGATAAATAGGTAGAAATTGCAAATACATCCCAAAGTAATGGAGAGTTAAAGTTAACCCAAAGAGATCCAAATTGGTTTGGTATTGGTAAAACCCAATATCCTAACCATGGTCTTCCCATGTGAATAATTGGAAATAATCCTGCTTGAACAACAGAGAATATTGTCATTGCTTCTGCAGAACGGTTAATTGCCATTCTCCATTTTTGACGGAAAAGTAAAAGTACTGCAGAAATAAGTGTTCCTGCGTGACCAATACCAACCCACCAAACGAAGTTAGTAATATCCCAAGCCCAACCAACGGTCTTGTTTAATCCCCAAGTTCCAATACCTGTAGATACTGTGTAGAGTATACATCCAATACCCCAAAGAAAAGCTACTAATGCAATAGAAAATACTATCCACCATTGCTTGTTTGCTTTCCCCTCAACAGGTGCAGCTACATCCACAGATACATCGTGGTATGATTTTTCGCCTGTAACTAAAGGTCTTCTAATAGGTGCTTCGTAATGAGACGCCATAATGCTTTATAATTGATTCTTAATTAATTTTTATGCTTCGGTTGTATTTCTCACTTTAGTATGATACTGCACATTAGGCTTAGTACCAACACTCTCTAATAAGTGATACATACGTTTATCTTCTAAAAGTTCTGCAACTTTAGATTCTTTATCGTTAATATCTCCAAACACCATTGCTCCACTACTACATGCAGCTGAACAAGCGGTTTGGAATTCACCGTCTTTAATTTCACGTCCATCACGTTTTGCATCTAGAATTGTTTTTTGTGTTTTTTGAATACACATAGAACATTTTTCCATTACACCACGAGAACGAACAACAACATCTGGATTTAATACCATACGTCCTAAATCATCATTCATGTGGTAGTCAAACTCGTCATTCCCATTATATAGGAACCAGTTAAAACGACGTACTTTATACGGACAGTTGTTAGCACAATATCTTGTACCTACACAACGATTATATGCCATGTGGTTTTGACCTTGCCGACCATGAGATGTTGCAGCAACCGGACAAACAGTTTCACAAGGTGCATGATTACAGTGTTGACACATTACTGGTTGAAAAGCAACCTGTGGGTTATCTGCTGCATGCTCCAATTCTCCGAATTCACTTAATGAACTGCTTAAACCAGATATATTATCTTTCTTTTCGTTATCTCCCGCAAAAGTAGTTTCCGAAGAATAATATCTATCAATACGCAACCAGTGCATATCACGACTACGTCTTATTTCTTCTTTACCTACAACAGGCACATTGTTTTCTGCATGACATGCAATAACACATGCTCCACAACCTGTACAAGCATTTAAATCAATAGATAAGTTAAAGTGATGTCCGATAGAACGATCAAACTCATCCCAAAGATCTGCATCCTTAGAGGTTACTGGAATTTCTTCATGGTTAAAAGAAACAACAGGAACTGCATTCCAATATTTCTTATCTTTCGTATTAAATACTTCTAAAGTAGTTTCCTTTATAATATCGCCACGTCCCATTAAGGTGTTGTGTAATTGTACACAAGCAAATTCATGCTCTCCAGGTACAACTTTTACAGATACATCACTTTGTACCCTATTAAAGTCTTGGTAGAAAGGGAATGCATTCTTACCCGTTTGCATTTCTTCTTTTAATCCGTTTTTACGTCCAAAACCGAAAGACATTCCTAAAGAACCAACCGCTTGCCCTGGTTGAATAATTACTGGAACTACTTCTGTTATACCGTTAACGGTTAATTCTACTAAACTAGAGTTTAAACCACCTGTTGCAACATGCCAATTTTTAACACCAAATTTCTCAGCATCTTTAGCAGACATGGTTAAGTAGTTATCCCAAGTTGTTCTTGTTATAGGATCTGGAAATTCTTGTAACCATGGGTTGTTGGCTTGTTGGCCATCTCCCATTCCTGTTTTAGAATATAAGGTTAACTCTAAATCGGATGTTTTAGCAGAAGCCGCTAAAGCTCTTGCTGCATCACCACCAGATTTAGCAGATATACCTGCTACAGAACCCGTATTGGAAGTTGTTGTAGAAGAGGTAGTAGTTGTATACGTATCTTTATCTTCTTCTTTTATCCCAACTCCAACAGCAGCATCATGAATGACACCACCAACCCAAGTTCTATCTTTTTTATCGTTTAATTCTGTAGAAGTAGAATGCACTGTATTAGATGAAGCACCATTTGCTCCTCCAATAGATGATCCTGCAACAAAAACACCATCATGTAATGCTTGGTTAAAAGATCCACCACTTACTATACTAGACTTCCATGTTTTCTTAATATAATCATGGAATGACTCGCTATTTCCTGTCCACTTTAATAAAGAGTCTTGAAATTGTCTTGTATCGAATAAAGGACGAATTGTTGGTTGCATTAAAGCAAACTGTCCTTTTTTCATTTCTACATCTCCCCAAGATTCTAAATAGTGAGGTGCTGCCGCAACATATGTTGAAGCGCTTGCCGTTTCGTCTGCTTTCATTGAAAAACAAACTGAAACTAAATTTTCATTATTTAATCCTTCAGCAAAATCTGAAGCATTTGGTAATGTATATAATGGATTTACACCACTCATGATTAAAGCACCAACTTTACCTGCTTTCATATCAGCAACTAAAGCATTTACTGCTTTATCATTTCCTTGTCTTGTTTGTATTGGCGAAGTAGTATCAAAAGCTCTAGAATTTAAAGCTTCATTTATTTCTAAAACTACTGTTTGTGCATCTACATCTTGTAACCCTGTTACTACAACTCCATTTCTTCCTGCTTTTTTAAGCTGAGAAGCTGCTTGACGTATTGCGGTATCCGTTGCTTCTGGTAATGTTCCTGAAACAGAACCCCCAACCACATAAGAATACAATTTAGCTAAAGCTATTTTTTGTAAACTTGGTGTTAAAGGAATACGCTTATCTGCATTTGCTCCAGATAAAGACATATTAGATTCAATTTGAATATGACGAGACATTTTTCCATGTGTTGGAATTTTGTTCTTTGCATATCCAGAATCGAAACCTCCTCCTTGCCAATCTCCTAAAAAGTCGGCACCAACAGATACGATTGTCATTGCTTTAGAAAAATCATAATTAGCTAAAGCACGTTCACCGTACTTTGCTTGGTAAGCATCTAGTGCAGCTGATTCTGAAACAGCATCATAAACTACATGACGAACATTACCGTATTTTTCTGTAAACTCTGAAATTAATTTTGAAGTGGATGGACTAGCGAAAGTTTGTGTTAATAATACGATATCTTTACCAGAACCTTTAACAGCTTCTAGTTTTTGCATCATTGCATTATCTAATTCTGTCCATGAAATGGCGTTTTCGCCTTGCATTGGACCTTGAACTCTTAAACTATCATACAACCCTAAAACCGAAGCATTAACTCTAGCATTAGCACTTCCATTAGAAGGAGCCATGGTATTGTTTTCGATTTTAATAGGACGACCTTCACGAGTTTTCACTAAAACAGATGCAAAATCATATCCATTTGCAATGGTAGTTGCGTAGTAGTTTGCAACTCCAGGAATAATCTCTGTTGGCTGCACCACATAAGGAATAGACTTAATAACTGGTCCTTCACAGGCAGCAAGTGAAGCTGCAGCTGTACTAAAACCAACATATTTTAAGAAATCACGACGCGTAGTTGAAGAAGACTCTAAAGTCTCTTTGTCTCCTAAAAATTCGTCTGTAGGAATTTCTTCAACAAATTCGTTTTGTTTTAGCGCCTCAACAATAGAGCTATTTTCGTTTAGCTCCTCAACACTTTTCCAGTATTTCTTGTTTGATGACATATTATATAATTGAATTACTTCTTATTAATTATTTTTAAATAAACCTCTTTTTAAGGAGATTACCGCTTTCGCGGAAATACTAAAATGTTGTTTTAGTAGTGACATTTACCACATTCTAATCCACCCATTTGCGCTGCAGTTAACTGCTCTACACCATATTTCTTAGATAACTCTTCGTGAATTTTTGTATAGTATGCGTTGTCTTTTACTTTCACATTTGTTTCTCTGTGACAGTTAATACACCAACCCATTGTTAATGGTGCGTGTTGGTACATAATTTCCATTTCTTCCACAGGACCATGACAAGTTTGACATTCAAGACCTGCAACTGTTACGTGTTGCGAGTGATTAAAGTATGCGAAATCTGGTAAGTTATGAATACGTATCCATTTTACTGGCTGCGGATCCCCTGAATATTTCTGATCTGCATCACTCCAACCTGCTGCTGCGTATAACTTCTGAATTTCACCATCGTAAAACTCTTTTGTATATTCTGCAGAAGTTTCCCCTGTATATTCATACACTGACTTATGACAGTTCATACAAACATTTAAAGAAGGAATACCTGATGTTTTACTTACTCTAGCAGAAGAGTGACAGTATTTACAATCGATACCGTTATCTCCAGCGTGAATTTTATGAGAAAAATGTATTGGTTGCACTGGTTGGTACCCTTGATCTACACCTACTTGCATAAAAAAGCCGTAAACAAAATAGCCACTTGCTAATAAAAAGAAAATAGCAGTAACCAATACTAAGAATTGATTTTGTGCAAACGCCTTCCATAAAGGAACACTTTTATCTTTTACAGCAACATCTACTCCTTTAGCATCTGCAAATCGGCGTAATGTTTTAGTTACTAAAACTAACGCTAATGCTAATAAACCAAACAATACAGCTAGTGCACCTAAGATTAATTTATTAGAAACACCATCACCACTTCCTGAAGCTGGAGTTTGCCCAACTTGTGCGGTAGCTCCTACTGGTGGCGCTTTTGCTTCTTCAGCAGTATATGCTAAAATATTATTAATATCATCGTCTGATAGTTGAGGAAAAGCAGTCATTGCAGCTCCTCCATACTCTTTATAAATCTTGTCTGCATACGCATCTCCAGATTTAATTACTCCTGAACTATTACGAATCCATGCAGAAAGCCATGCTCTATCTAAACCTTCGTCATCTGACAAACGTTGCTCTACATTACGTAAAGCTGGACCTGTCATTTTCTTATCTAGTTTATGACAAGCTGCACAATTGGCATTAAATAAAGATTTACCCTTAGCTGGATCACCTTCTTGAGCAGAAAGCGCCATGGAAAACGTTAGCAAAATAATTAAGCTTAAACGAAGAATAGTTGCACTTAATTTACGGTGAATCACCTGTTTCATATTATTTGTTGAATTAACTTCTAAACTTTGGTATGGTTTTTTCATTTACTAAAAGAAAAAATACAGTTATAAAATCTCAAGCAAAAGTAATATTAAAAGTCGATTTTAGAAATGTTAGGGAAGTGTTAATTGCTAATTTAGAGAAATTCTAAATAATAAAACAGCTAACTATTTAGTTTAGAACATTTACATTTGCATTAAACCTCATGAAAAATGAAATTATTAAAAATAAAACAAACCATTCTTTACACATTTATAACTTTTGCATTTACAGGTATTTGTAATGCACAACAGGGTACTGTTATTGTAAATCAGGATGCGGAAATTACCGAATTACTAGCACTGAAAAAAGAAATAAATGCCAATGAAGACGCTAGTGACCGATATAAAATACAAATCTATTCTGGAAGAAGATCTACTGCAGAGAGCAACCAAACCGATTTTAGAGGTAGTTTTTCACAGTGGTCTAGTAAACTAGTTTATGAAACGCCAAACTATAAGGTATGGATTGGTAGTTTTAGAAATAGATTGGAAGCAGAACGTGCTTTATTAAAAGTGAAAAAGAAATTTCCAAATGCTTTTCTCTTTAAACCGAAAAAGAAGAAAGAGTAATTATTTAATGATAATAAATCAAAAAGCGACTTTGTTAGTTAAAACTAATGAAGTCGCTTTCTTTATATAAGTAATTGTATAGATATTACTCCATAACAATTTTCTTTACCACTACTCTATCACCAATTCTTAAAGCAACAAAGTGAAGTCCTCCATTAAATTTTGAAACATCTATAGTATTTGTATTATTAATACTTAGTACTTGTTTTCCTAAAACGCTATATAGGGAAACATTATCTATCTTACTATGATCATACTCCATATGAAGTGTATTATTTACTGGATTGGGATATAAACTTATGGCATCTTCTAGTTGTACATTTGTACCACTTAAAATCACATCTTGAACATCTCCTGTTAACGTATTAATTATTCCGCAAAGGGATTGAGTAACCTCCGTATTTTCCATCCAAATACCTAAAGAGAGAACAAAGCTGTATAAGCTACAATTTGTAAAGTGCAACCATCAGATTCCATCCAATTTTGTTGCTCAAAATTAACTCCCACTAATTCAATATCTCCAAAATAGCAGTTTTATAATACTATAACTTAGACGAAGTAATAGCGATAAAAATCTAATCGTTCTTTTTCAGGATTTAATGTATTCTTAGCTTCTTAAAGAACAATAAAATCTATTTACAAGAATAATTTAAACAAAAAAAAGCGACCAATTGGTCGCTTTTTAGATATTTATACGTGTAAAGAAATTACTTCAATTTCTTTTTTACTTCTACTTCATGGAATGCTTCGATAACATCGCCTTCTTTAATATCGTTATAGTTCTTGATTTGTGTACCGAAATCATAACCTTTAGCAACTTCTTTCACATCGTCTTTAAAACGTTTTAATGAAGTTAACTCACCAGTATAGATTACTACACCATCACGTATTAAACGGATTGATGAGTTTCTAAATATTTTACCCGTTAATGCCATACAACCTGCAATACTTCCAATTTTAGAAACTTTAAAGATTTCTCTAATTTCTGCAGTACCTGTAATTTCTTCTTTAAGCTCTGGTGATAACATACCTTCCATAGCATCTTTAAGATCATTAATAGCATCATAAATAATCGAGTACATTCTGATATCGATTTCTTCTTTGTCCGCTATTTGACGTGCATTACCCATCGGACGTACATTAAATCCTATAATAATAGCATCTGAAGCAGTTGCTAATAATACATCACTTTCTGTTATTGGTCCAACACCTTTATGAATAATATTTATTTGAATTTCTTCTGTAGATAATTTCTGGAAAGAATCTGTTAATGCTTCTACAGAACCATCTACATCTCCTTTTAGTATGATATTTAACTCTTGGAAATCACCAAGTGCAATACGACGACCAATTTCATCTAGTGTTATATGACGTTGCGTACGTACAGATTGCTCA
>Ga0209344_10005601_pt1 | contig 10750 bp, 9 predicted proteins | sample Cruoilmetagenom6_FD_187293 | JGI IMG/M metagenome (GOLD analysis project Ga0209344, IMG submission 187293) | Oil polluted marine microbial communities from Coal Oil Point, Santa Barbara, California, USA - Santa Barbara Oil Seep Sample 6 (SPAdes)... | ecosystem: Environmental > Aquatic > Marine >...
ACAAGAACCACATCCAATAACGACAACCGTAGAGAGTCTATCCCATGCGGAAACAACTGCTTGCCACGCTGGCTACCCTAGGCATGCTAACGACGGCGCCGTTCGTCTTGGCGAATCCCATCGAAATCCAAGTTAACAACACCATGAGTAAGGGCGGTTCGGAAAGCGCAGCGGTGGAGCGCTTTGCTGAATATTTAGAGGAGCAGGCCCCCGGCCGCTTTGAAGTGCGTCCTTTTTTAGCGGGTTCTCTCGGCGGAGAGAACGCTGTCTTGGAACTACTTAACCTCGGCCAAACCCAGCTCTCACTCACCGGTGGCAACTGGCGGCAGCAGTATGCGCCTGAGTATGATGCCATTACGGTTCCTTTTGTGTTCACCACTTGGGACGAAGTCGACGCCTATATGGAAACCCCTTCCGGCCAAGCGCTGGTTGAGAAAGCAGAAAGCCAGGGCGGCCTGAAATATTTTGGTTTGCAGCACCGCGGCCCCCGCCACATGACGGCGAATAAGGAGATACACTCGCCGGCGGATCTGGAGGGATTCCGCCTGCGCCTGCCTTCGCTGCCGGTATGGCTGGAAGTGTGGGAAGAGATTGGCGCTCAGGTGGTGAACGTGCCCGCACCAGAGATTTATCTCGCCATGCAGACCGGCCAGGTGGATGGCCACGAGAACTCGCTCTCCTCCCCCTATACCCGTCGTCTATGGGAAGTGCAGGACTACCTGATTATGACCAGCCACGTACAGTTTCCGTGGAGCTGGGTGGCCAGTTCACGCTGGTGGGATGGCTTAGAAGCCGATGATCAGGCGTTGATTGAAGAGGCGATCGACGTAGCGCGTCAATACGGATCAGAGCAAGAGCGTGAACTTGACGAGTTCTATCTAGAAGCGCTTCAGGATGAAGGTATGACCGTCATTGAACCGGATGTTACACCTTTCCGCGAAGCGGCGTTACCGGCTATCGATCGTGTCATGGCTGACATGGCTGACGGTGTTCGTGAAGATGCGCTGGGTACCGACAGCGAGTAACAAGTGCTGGAAAGACATCTTCGACGGCCCATTGGGCCGTCGTTGTTTTACCAGTCAAGTAAGTTGTCATAGATGACCAAAAAGACGTCAGGGTAAGGAGTTTTCCTGTGGAAGACGCGGTAGCGCCCAATAAGGGCCTGGATCGAATTGCTTTCTATACGCTGCGCGGCGTTACTCGTCTTTGCGACGGGGTAGGCGTGGCGCTTATGGCGGCTATTCTGCTGTTGATCGTGGCGGCCGTGATTGCCCGTGACCTGCTGGGTCTAGGTATGCCCTGGACCGAAGAAGTGGCGTCAATGCTGGCGATTTACGCGATTGGTTTTGGCTCATTATCGGCGTGGGTGCGCAGCGAGCACCTGGTGGTAGATCTGTTTAGCCACAAGCTCTCAGGGCTGGGTAAAAATATCCAATATAGGCTCGCTGCACTAATTTCCTGTGGTTTTTTTCTGCTCGCGGCCTGGGGCGCATGGATCATGTCGGATATGAGTGCCAATAATAAAACGGTCTCGTTAAGCATCAGTTTTAGTTACCTCTACTACGGTGTTTTCTTCAGTTTTGCGGGCATGGCGCTGATTGCTCTGTGGCAATGCTTGCGTGGCCCAGTAGCGTGGTTGGACGCACCCCATAAAGAGGAGGCCTCTCAGCCATGACCGAACTACTGATTTTTGTGGGCGGCCTGTTAGTGCTAATGGCGATTGGTTTGCCGGTGGTCGTCGCTATTGGGGTCACCTCGTTTATCGCCTTGGTATTTACCGGGACTGGCGGTTTGCCTGTAGAGCTTTTGCCGCTACGCATGGTGCAAACGCTCAATAACTTTACGCTGCTGGCGATTCCGCTGTTTATTCTGGCCGCCAATATTATGAATATCGGCTCCACCACTACGCGGATTTTTGATTTTGCCACCGCCTTGGTGGGCTTTACCAAGGGCGGCCTTGGCCACGCTAACGTGGTGGCCAGCTCTATCTTTGCCACCATGTCAGGCACCGCCGTGGCTGATGCCGCAGGCCTTGGTAGCATCGAAATCAAGGCCATGAAAGAGCGTGGTTATGCGCTGGATTACTCCACCGGTATTACCGCTGCCTCCAGCGTTATCGGGCCGATTCTGCCGCCCAGCATCGCGCTAGTCGTCTATGGCTGGCTGGCCAATGTAAGTATTGGCGGGCTGTTTATGGCGGGGCTGCTGCCGGGTATTTTGATGGCGCTGCTGCTGATGGGAATGACCGTGCTGCTCGGTGCCACTGGCAAGGTGGTAATGCCCAAGCCAACACCCTTTGACGCCTGTGAAGTGGCCCGCACTGGTAAGCGTGCCATTCTGCCGTTGATGATGCCGGCGATTATTGTCGGTGGCATTTGGGGCGGCTTTTTCACGCCGACGGAAGCCGGTGCGATTGCCTCGCTTTACGCGGTTATTCTGGGTGGCTTGATCTATCGCGACTTGAATTGGCGGGATCTATTCAATGCCTTTCAGCGTACGCTGATGTTCAGTGCGGTGATCCTGCTGATTATTGCCGTCTCCAGTTTTTACGGCTGGATACTGGTGCGTATGGGAATTCCTCAAGCCTTGGCAGGCCAAGTCGCCAGCATCGATATGCCAATGTTTGCCCTGCTGCTCTGCTTTGCGCTGTTCTTTCTGCTTATCGGCTGCTTTATGTCGGTGATCGAAAGCATCCTGATCTTCACCCCCATTGTGGTGCCCGCGGCGCTAAGCGCTGGGTTAGATCCCGTTCATTTCGGCATTGTGATGGTGATCACGCTCTCGGTCGGGGTGATTACGCCGCCCTTCGGCACTGTGCTGTTTTTAATGGTGGGCATTACCCGGCTGCGCTACGGTCAGGTCGTTACGGCGATCATGCCGTTCTTACTGCCGATTATTGCCACCATTCTACTGCTCATCGCCGTGCCGGGGCTGGCTACTTGGCTGCCAGACGTTATGGGGTATTGATCAAGGTGTTTGCCTGGAGCAAAAGCCCCGCAGGGTTGTTTCTGCGGGGCAGATGGGCATAGCTATTAATACGCCTATTCGGCAGGCAAAATCCTGCCTGGATTCATCAGGCCCTTAGGGTCAAACAGCGCTTTAACACCGCTGACCATCTCACGCTCAACAGGTGATAGCCGTGCCAGGTAGGGCGCTTGCTTGGTGCGGCCAATACCGTGCTCGGCGCTGATGCTACCGTGAAAATCATCGAGCACTTCAAACAGCCGCTCCTCCAGGTCGTGCAGGTGGGCTTTCTTATCGCTATCCGCCATTGTCATGGGCGGTAGAATGTTGAAGTGCAGATTGCCGTCGCCCACATGCCCGTAGGCAATGATCTCGCACTCGGGTGACGCCGCCATGACCACGTCGCTGGCTTGCCTGACGAAGTCCGGTATCGCCGAGATAGGTACTGAAATATCGGTGCGCAGATGCTCGCCGCGCCGCCGCTGGCCTTCTAGCATGCTTTCGCGGAACTGCCATAGCTGAGCGGACTGGGTGTCGCTGGACGCCAAAGCGCCATCCAGCACCAGTTCGCGTTCCATGCCGTTTTCCAGTAGCGCTTCCAGCATCGAACCGAGATCCACCGGCCCCGTGGCGGCCACTTCCATCAGCACGTACCAGGGGTAGGCGTCTTCAAGCGGGTCACGCAGCTCTGGCGTCGCTTCAATCGCCAGCTCGATACAGCGGCGAGGAATCAGCTCAAAAGCCGTCAGTAGATCGCAGCACTCCCGGCGCGCCAGGCCATACAGATCGATAACCGCCTGAACAGAGGGCAGGCCCAGCAGCGCAGTTCGGCTCTGGGTTGGACGCGGTGATAGTTTCAACACCGCACAGGTGACGATGCCCAGTGTGCCTTCGCTGCCCAGAAACAGCTGCTGAAGGTCGTAACCGCGATTGTCTTTATGAAGCGCGTTAAGGCTCTCCCATACGCGGCCATCGGGCAGCACCACCTCAAGCCCCAGCACCAGCTCGCGCATCATGCCGTAGCGCAGTACATTCAGCCCGCCTGCGTTGGTCGCGATATTGCCACCAATCTGACAGCTGCCTTGGGCGCCCAGAGAAAGCGGAAAGTCACAGTCATGATCAAAGGCGGCCAGCTTGACGTTCTCGAGAATACAGCCTGCGTCTACGGTAATGGTGAAGTTAATCGGATCAATGGTGCGCACGCTATTTAAGCGCTCAAGACTGATCACCAGTTCCTGACCGTTTGCTGCGGGCAGTGCGCCTGCCACCAGACCGCTATGGCCCCCTTGAGGCGTCATCGCGACCCCTTGTTCGTAGCAGCGCTTTACCACCTCGGCGACTTCTTCTGTGCTAGCCGGGCGCGCTACCGCCAGCGGCGTGCCCAGCCTGTCCCCCGCCCAGTCGCTTGTGTAACGCGCCATGGCGTCTGGCTCGCGGACTAAACCGCGCTCGCCGAGCAGGCTGGATAACTCATTTAGAAAGGTGGTGGTGTCGGTCATTAACTCTCTTCCTGCCAGGCCGCGCCCTCGGGGAAGCGGTGCTGTGCTTGGGATTCTGCGTGCATGGCGATACTGTAACCTGGCGCTTCAGGCACTTGGTACCGGCCATGGTTGATGACTACCGGGTCGATAAAGTGTTCGTGCAAGTGATCCACATACTCAAGTACGCGACCTTCAAGGCTGCCGGATACCGCGATGAAGTCGAATAGGGAGATGTGCTGGGTGTACTCACACAGCCCGACGCCACCACCGTGGGGGCAAATCGGCACGCCGAACTTGGCGGCCATCAGCGTTACTAAAATCACTTCGTTAAGCCCGCCCAAACGCGCCGCATCTAGCTGGCAGTAGTCGATGGCATCTGCCTGGAAGAACTGTTTGAACATCACCTTGTTGTGGCAGTGCTCGCCAGTGGCGACGCCGATAGGCGCCACCCGGTGGCGGATCTCGGCGTGGCCAAGAATATCGTCAGGGCTGGTGGGTTCCTCTATCCACAGCGGATCAAACTCGGCCAGTCGGCGCATCTTGGTGATCGTCTCGTCGACTTCCCACACCTGATTGGCGTCCATCATCAGCACGTTGTCCCAGCCGATCTCTTCACGCAGTAGCGCCGCACGGCGGGCATCCTCTTCGATGTCGCCGCCAATTTTCTGTTTGAAGTGCGTCCAGCCTTCGGCCAATGCTTCCCGAGCCAGGCGGCGCACTTTCTCGTCGCTGTAGCCCAGCCAGCCCGCTGACGTGGTGTAGGCCGGGTAGCCGTCGCGGCGCATTTCGGCTTCGCGGGCTTCTTTACCGGAGGCCTGACGGCGCAGCAAACAGATAGCTTCTTCCGGCGTTAACGCATCGGTGACGAAGCGGAAATCAAGGCAGCGCACAAGCTGTTCCGGGGTCATATCCACCAGCAGCTTCCACACCGGCTTACCTTCGTTTTTCGCCCACATATCCCACACGGCGTTAACGATGGCGGCGGTGGCGAGGTGAATCGCGCCTTTATCGGGGCCAATCCAGCGCAGCTGACTATCGCCGGTAATTTCCCGCCAGAAGGTGCCCATATTGTCAGTAATAGAGGCCAGCGAGCGACCTTCAATCAGCGGTGCCAACGACTGTAAAGCAGTGACCACAATCTCGTTGCCGCGGCCAATGGTAAAGGTTAAACCGTGCCCCTCGGGGCTGCCGTCATCGGTGTGCAGGATGACGTAGGCGGCGGAGTAGTCCGGCGCGGCATTCATGGCATCCGAGCCGTCCAGTGAGCGCGAGGTGGGAAAACGAATATCCTGGATCTCGACGCGAGTGATGGTTGTCATGGTGCGCTCCTGGGCTGTGTTATGAGTGGCGTGTTGATTGTTACAATTAGCGGCGCGCCAAGTGGCGCATCAGTTCGCGAATGCCGTAGGTCCAGGGCGGCAGCTGATCGCTTCTACCTACCCGGTTGACCAAGGCGCCCAGGGCCGGGGTGGCGATGGTGACGCGATCACCCAGGTGATGGGTAAAGCCCTGGCCCTCCCCGTCGCGATCCTGGATGGGCGAAAACATGGTGCCGAGGAACAGCATAAAACCGTCCGGATATTGGTGGTGGTCGCCGATGGTTTGGCTTACCAAATCAAGAGGGTCACGGCTGATCTCGCGCATATCGCTCTCGCCCTGGAGCAGAAAATCGTCATCCTCTCCCTCAATGCGCAGCGATACCTGGCAGTTGCGCACGCTATCGATATCGAAGTGGTCATCAAACAGGCGAATGAAGGGGCCAATGGAGCAGGAGGCGTTGTTATCTTTTGCCTTACCGAGCAGCAGCGCGCTGCGCCCTTCCACATCGCGCAGGTTAACGTCGTTGCCCAGAGTCGCACCGCGCACCTGGCCGCGGCTGTCTACTGCCAGGACAATTTCCGGCTCGGGGTTATTCCACTTGGAAGACGGGTGCAAACCCACCGAGGTGCCAAAGCCTACCGATGAGAGCGGCTGGGACTTGGTAAATACCTCTGCATCCGGGCCGATGCCAACTTCCATATATTGCGACCAGCCACCGCGTGCCTGAAGCGCTTTTTTAAGCGACATCGCCTCGTCAGAGCCCGGCTTAATTTTAGAAAGATCTTTGCCGATCAGTGCCTGCAAGTCATCGCGCAGTTCCACTGCCCGCGCCGGGTCGCCCGCCGCTTGCTCCTCGATCACTCGCTCTAACAGGCTGACGGCGAAGGTGACGCCACAGGCTTTAACGGCCTGAACATCGCAGGGAGCGAGCAGGTAGGGCGCTTGTGGTTGGGGTAACTGAGAGTTTTCCAGCAGTGCCTCGACACTACCTAGGTTGGGGCCTTCCGCCCGCTGCACTACCGCTTGTAGGTCGTCGCGTTCCAGGAGGTCAGCCATGGTGGGGCCGAACTCGGTGATGTCGATCACCTGGCCGTTATTGACAGTCACCAGTGCGGGGCCAGAATGGCTGCCGTCCAGCCATACCCGGCCAACCAGCAGCGCGTTACCCAGGTCGGCGGGAAGTGTGTCCGTCGATGAAAGTGGATTCATGTACTTCTCCATTCGTTCTTAGAATTAGTTTAAATCGTTAGCACGGGGTGCGACTGGCGCTAAACACGCCATCGCCTATCATGTTATAGATGTCGCTTTGTATGACAGGTATGCCAGTTCATGGCTTACTTTAGCGCACCGCTCCATTTCGGGTCGATAGTTAAATCTATCTGGATAAATACGGTGGCGCTAAGCACAGCTCTCACCATAAAACAAAAAGTGGTAAGGAGAACTTCATGTTAGACGAGTGGAAAGGTAAGCGAGTATTGATCACTGGTGCTAGCCGTGGCATTGGCGCGGCGGTTGCGAAACAGCTGGGGGCGTTGGGCGCCCACGTAGCGGTGCACTATCACAGCAGTGAAGCGCCCGCGGAGGCAGTAGCCAAGGCGATTCGCGATGCGGGTGGGGAAGCTTTTACCCTTAAAGCAGACGTCAGCCACACCCGCGAGACCCAAAAACTTGTCGATGAGGCCGCCGAGCATCTGGGCGGTTTAGACCTGTTGATCAATAACGCGGGGGACATGCTGGGCCGGGTTGGCTTAGATGAGATGGGTGATGACCAATATGACCGGGTCATGGATCTCAATGTCCGCTCGGTGATCATGGCCAGCCGCGCGGCGCTACCGCATTTCCGGCGCGCAGGCGGGGGTAATATTATTCACACTACCTCGATTGCCGCGCGCAACGGCGGTGGGGGAGGTGCCGGGTTGTACGCCTCTGCCAAAGGCTTTGTAAGTACGATAACGCGTAATATGGCTAAGGAGTTGGCAGGGGATAATATCCGCGTCAACGCCGTTGCCCCCGGCACGATTGCCACCGATTTCCATGAGCGCCACTCCAGCGACGCCCATTTAGCCGCGGCACGAGCGTCAATTCCTATGGGGCGGTTAGGCACGGCGGAAGAGTGCGTGGGCGCGTACGTTTTTCTGGCCACCGATACGCTCAGTGGCTACGTCACGGGCCAAATTATCGAGGTCAACGGCGGGCAGTTAATGCCATGAATGTCTCCCCACGCTGTTATGAAATTGCGATCACCATGGGGGATCCTGCTGGCATCGGTCCCGAGATCATCTGCCGTGCACTGAGTGCTATGTCCGCCACCGAACGCGCCACCGCGATGGTCATCGGTGACCCGGCTATTTATCGCCGTGCGGCGGTGAGTGTTGGTGCCGCGCTGGAGTTCGTGCCATTGGAGCAGGCAGAAAGTGGTCAGGATCATGTGGCGGTCGGCGTGGTCGAGGTGCCGGAAGGCGTTGAGATTCCCGATGGTCAAATCAGCGCCGGGGCGGGTGACATGGCGTTTCGCTGCGTCCACAAAGCCGTGGAATTGGTTCAGGCTGGGCGGGCGCAGGTGATTGTCACCGCGCCACTGAACAAGGCGGCGCTGCATGCGGCCGGGCACCATTACGATGGCCACACGGGGATGCTGGCATCGCTGACCAGTGCATCCTCGTCGTTTATGCTGCTGGCATCAGAGACACTTTCGACACTGCATGTTTCTACCCACGTATCGTTGCGCGATGCGATTGATCGGGTCACCCCCGAGCGCATTATTGCCACCGTTGAGGCGGGGCATGCGCACTTGGTTGCGCTGGGGATGCGTGTCCCGCGTATCGCCGTCGCCGGGCTTAACCCCCACTGTGGTGAAGGGGGGATTTTTGGCGATGAAGATAGCCGCTGTATCGCCCCGGCGGTGGAGCGCTTACGCCAGAGCGGTTTCGATGTAAGCGGGCCTATCTCGGCGGACACGGTGTTTTACCGCGCTTCAAAAGGCGAGTTCGACCTGGTGATTGCCCAGTATCACGACCAGGGGCATATCCCCGTCAAGCTAATCGCCTTTGATACCACGGTGAATGTCAGTCTCGGCTTGCCGCTTCAGCGTACCTCTGTGGATCACGGCACCGCCTTTGATATTGCCTGGCAGGGCAAGGCCGACGCGACCAACATGGGGTCAGCAATTGCCTACGCCCGGCGATTAGCCAGTGGCGCAAAGGAATGAGTCGCTGCCGGTTGGCGATTATTGCCGACGACCTATCAGGCGCGCTGGACACTGCCGCACCGTTCGCAGCGCGGGGCGCAGATGCCCGCGTGGTGATCAGCCTTGGGGCATTAGCGACAACGCTAGAGGCGTGGCAAGGCCAGTGGCCAGAGATCATTGCCGTGAATACTCAATCCCGCCATCTGCCATCCGATGAGGCAGCGCTTCGGGTGAGTGAAGCAGTGCGTTTACTCAAGCGAGTAGCGCCGCAGCAGTGGTTCAAGAAAGTCGATTCAACCTTGCGTGGCCAGGTCGTCGCCGAGTGCACGGCACTGCGGGAAGCGCTTGGTTTGCCCCTGCTGCTGGCTCCCGCGGTACCGGCCCAGGGGCGAACGGTGCGTCATGCCGAAGTGTGGGTGGACGGCATTCCACTGGCCGATACCACCTACCAACAGGATGCTCTCTCAACACCCCTGGTCGGCCCCATTGATCAGGCATTTGCCGTCAGTGGTTTGCCGCTGCAGCGCTATCAACCTGAGCGTGACGTTCAACTCCCTAATGGCGACTGCATCGCCGATGCAGAAAGTGACGAGGAGCTTTCTGTGCTCTATCAGCTCGTGCTGAGTGCTGGTGGCCGCCGAGCGATGGCGGGGGCTGCGGGGCTGGCAACGGCTATCGCCCAGCAATTTTTCGGGCGCCCCGATGCACCGTTTCGAAGGTTGAGTAACGTAAATGCAGTGCTTTATGCCATCGGTTCCAGAAGCCCACGTGCTGCCGAACAGCTTCAACAGTTGCGCCGACATGTGCCCGGTTTGGCCGTGATTAAAGCGTGTACCAATCCCTTTGCTACTTCTTGCCAACCCAGTAACAGCAGCCCCGTTTTAAATGCTTGTGCGGTCGTGCCTGGAGAGGGTGAGGAACGCACGGCAAGCCAAGTCGCCGAGTCGATAGCGGCCAATGTGGCCGACATTACATCTGCCTGGCGGGAAGATGATGCGTGTTTGCTATTTTTAACCGGCGGGGATATCGCCATGGCCGTGTTGACCCAATTGGGGGTGAGCTATATCTCTGTCGAGACGGAGTGGTCACCTGGGGTGGCACTAGGGAGTATGGATGGCGATAGGCGAAAGCAAGTGATGACTAAAGCGGGTGGCTTTGGCGATCCTCAGTTGCTGGTGCGCTTACACCATCAGGTCGCGACGGCTTGAATCATCATCGGCACTACGAAAATCGTTACCTGGATAGTTGCGCGATTGCGGGTAGCCAACTAAGTTTGAAACTGGTGGTATGACACGTATACAGCACTACAATCGGTTACGCTGGCTGCCGCCGCTTAAAAAATAACCAATACACCACAATAAATAGCAGCAAATCACACTACCCAAAAACAAATCCAATGGTTGTGAGGAGTACACGATGAGCCACAAACGCCAACACTCGCTTAACATGGCCCGCCTGCTGACCGCTACGCTTATCGCCGGTGGTCTCTCAGTGACCGGTGCTGTGCATGCGCAAGAAGAACTCACCTTTGCTCACGTCTATGAGACATCCGAGCCTTACCACGAGTGGGCACTGTGGGCGGCAGATGAAATCGAGGAGCGTACTGATGGCCGTTATTCGATCGGTGTCCACGCGGCGTCGTCGCTGGGTAAGGAGGCGGACATCAACGAAGGTTTACAGCTTGGCACGGTTGATCTGATCTACACCGGCAACCAATTTGCCGGACGTTTCTATGGCCCGGTGGGTATCGCTGGCGCGCCCTATATGTTCCGCGATTTTGATCACTGGCAGGCCTATG
>Ga0209344_10005602_pt1 | contig 10749 bp, 8 predicted proteins | sample Cruoilmetagenom6_FD_187293 | JGI IMG/M metagenome (GOLD analysis project Ga0209344, IMG submission 187293) | Oil polluted marine microbial communities from Coal Oil Point, Santa Barbara, California, USA - Santa Barbara Oil Seep Sample 6 (SPAdes)... | ecosystem: Environmental > Aquatic > Marine >...
TCAACTGCAACTCAACAAGCTGGTGGCAAAACTGCGGCGAGGGCGTCTCGTGCTACGACGATGACTGCGATGTGCTCGAAGACCACAACGACTGGGCCAACATCAACTGGAACCGCTTGCGCGAGAGCGCCGACAGGAGAGCCCCCACCGAGATCAGCGTGTGCGACAACTGGCCCGGCAAGGAATAAGCCCGAAACCACGAACAGTTCGATGGGCAGGTTCTGGGCACCGATTTTCGCTGTTTTGATTCAAATCCGCCCGCGATACGGATGACAACCCTTGCAAAATGTGCTACATTCCCCGGAAGGTTAGGGGAGACTATCTATGGTCCGGATTCACCACATCACAATGGACGACCCGCTCTACGCCCAAGAGGTCGAACTCCGCACCGCGGTCCTGCTGGCGCCCATCGGGCTGAGCATCGAGGATTACTACGCGATGGCCCCTGGGCGCGAGGAAAAGTGCGAGCACTTCGTCGCCATCACACCCCACCCGACCGGCGACAAAGTCGTCGGCACCGCAACCCTCTTCATCGATCAAGACCCCGATACCGGCGAACCCACAGGCAAAGTCCAGCAGGTCTGCGTGGATAAGCAACTCCAGGGCGAGGGCATCGGGCAAAAGCTGATGATCGCGATCGAGGCACGCAGCTTCGGTGAGCTCGGGCTCTCAAGCCTCTACTGCCATGCCCAACTCGCGGCGTTGGCCTTCTACGACAAACTCGGCTGGTCCACCGTCGGCGACAAATTCATGGAAGCCGGGATCCCGCATCGGCGGATGTCGATCTCCGCGCCAAGGCCCGTCGAGACCCAAGATTCGTAGCCAAAGGCACGAGATTCGACCATTGGAGCCATAAATCAGCGTTTTACGCCGTATTGACTCGTCCACGACGCGTTTTCGTGCAATACTCAAGGAATGATTGTGATGCCCCAAGATCAGCCGCAAACAATGACGAGCCAAGAGGTTCGGGCGATCTTCGCGGATCATAAGCTCCGCAGCACCCGCCAGCGTGAGTTAATCTATCTGGCCTTGTGTGCCTGCAAGACGCATCCGACGGCCGATGAACTGCTCGCGATGGTCCGCCAGCAGGATCCGGAAGTCAGCCAAGCAACGATCTACAACTCGCTCGATGCCTTTGTCGAATGCAAAATCGCCACGCGGATCCCGAGCACGATCTCGGGCGGGGCGTGCCGATACGACCCCAACACCCACGAGCATGTGCATCTGGTCCTCGAGAACGGGCAGATGATGGATGTGCCCATGGACCTGAGCCAACAGATCCTCCAGGCGATCCCCGCCCAGACACTCCAAGAGATCAGCGAGCGCACCGGCGTCGAGCTCTCGGGGATCAAGGTCGAGCTGCTGGGTCACTGAACACAATCAGCCATTTATTGGCTTTGATATTGGCTCGCAAGCACACTGTCCGAGAGCTCTTCGCTCATCACGATCCCGACCGGCGAAGCCATGCCCGCGCCCATCGCGTGCTTGCGCAGCGTGCTGATCTGTGCTCGCGAGTACCCCCGCTGGTGGGCGATGGTGCGGAAGGCGAGCTCTCGGGGATCGAGCCGACGCTTGCGCCTGAAAACAAAGAGCCCATAGAGCACCAGCACTCCACCGCCCGTGAGCAACATCAGCACCGGCGAACTCGCCACCTCTGCGAGCCATCCCGGATCGCTCGCCGCCGCGTCGCTCAGCGGATTCACCAGCTTGGTCGGCTCGCTCAACTGCATTTAGATCGCTGATCCATTGGCCCGGAACTGATCGTCATGCGTCTGTTCTTGGTGCTCGTTGTGCATGATCTGCATGCGTGATTGGCGCTGGTGATCGAGATCGTGCACGATCCGCTGGATGCATCGCTGGGCACGGATCTGGATCTGCGGATCGCGCGGGTCGCTGGCGAGCGACTCTACCTCGCTGACCAAGGGCTTCCATGACGAGCCCAACTGCTCGCGTGCGTGCCCGGTAAGCGTGCGCTGGGCCGCCCAGGTCGCGGCCAGCCGGTGCATCGGGCGATCATCGTGGAGCATCTCAAGGAGCGCTTGCCCGCCGGCGTGGGTCTGCTTGGCTTCAACAGCGATCGACGATGGCGAGGCAGATGTTTCTGTGACACGCCCGGAGATCAATCGGCGGATCGCGCTGGCCCGCACGCGATGGTGCGCGTCGCCCTTGAGTTCGAGGAGCTGCCCAGCCGAGAACTCCACCGATTCGACGGCGTTGGAGCGGATCCGATCGTCGCGATCACTCAGCGCCTCGCTGAGCACATACCGGGCGGTGTTCGAGTCGATCGCGCCCAGTGCCATGACGGCCGTGGCTCGATCGCGGGCGCTGTCTTGGAGAGCTTGGGTGGTCTGGAGGATCGAGATCAGGTCGAGCTCGAAGCGGTGCTCGATGCCCATGATGCGGATGAGCATCAACGCGTCGCCGCGGGTGTTGGGGTTGGCGAGGTAATCCCGGATCGTGCGCACGAACGCGACCGGGTCGAGCTTGTAGAGCCGACGAGCTTGGGCACGCGAGGCCGGTGATGCAGGGTTGATGATCGTGAGCCGATCGGCTTCCTCGTTGGCGATGCGCCGGACCCACGCGTGGGGCGAGCGGGCGTTGACCCGCGCGGTCTGCAGGCGATGCTGGCCCGCGGGGCTCGTCGGCTTGGGCGCGACATGCCCAACCGACGACCAGTTGAGCCCCGCTCGGCGGGCGATCGCCGGCTCCGCGTCGTACATGAAATCAGGAAGGTCCATCGGCGGGCAGGCTTCACAAGCGGCCAGACGGATTCGCGGGCTCGGATCCGCGAGCGCGGGCTCAAGCAGATCGCGCTTGGTCTGCGGGTCGATGGTCACCAGCGAGGACATCGCGATGAGTCCGCGTCGGGCGTGCTCGCTGAGTTGGGCGGTTGTCTTTCGATCGGGGAGCACCCCGGGCTTTGGGCTAGAAAGAGAGCCAAAGCCGCCGGATGATTGAGTTGGTTGGGTTGCTCTCTGGGCGGGCTGCTTGAGCGAAACAAGCTGGGCGGCCCGGCGTGGGCGGATGGCCAGGTGCGCCTTGTTGAGCACGATCTCGTGCTCTTCGACCGATTCTGCGATCGCGAGCCGATCAAGGGCGGCCGACGCGATCGGCGTGATCGTCAGCCAACGGAATGATCGCAGACGCAGGATCGGGCACGGGGTTCGACGGAGCACCGTCCGCAGCGGCGCATGGCTCGGGTGGTTGCGCTCGCTGAGCAGGCGACGCATGCGGGCGGAAATCTCACGCTCCATCGGGGTCGCCACGGCCCGGTCCATCACCAGCAAGGCCGACAGCAAAGGCGATCGGCAGCGATGGGTCGCGAACGACCATGCGCCATCGGCGATCGCGCCAAGCAATATACAGCGTTCGAGCGCCATCACGCCCTGATCGGCGGGCAGGCGGACCCTCGGGGTGGCGGCGATACGAGCAAGGTCGTCGCCGAGGAGCGCATCGGGGAGGTGATCGAGCATCACCATGGTCATCCGCATCATCGCCTTGTCTGCGGCTTTGCGCACAGACTGGTGCTCGTCGCCCAGCAGGGTCGCAACAACCTTGCCCAATCCGGGGTCAGCCGTATCGTGGGCGAGGGTGCACGCGGACAAACGAGCACGGTGATCTGTTTCCCCAGCGATGGTCCGCGCGGCTTGGAGCCAGCGATCGCGACCAAGCCCCGCGGCCAGGGCCTTCATCGGGTCTGGCAGTAGGCTCCAGCAGCGGGCGATCGCCAGCATGGCCTCGCCCGCGTGGCGTGCTCGCCAGCGGGATGGCAGGCGTGTGAAGAGTTCGACTGGCCCAGCAGCCGAGGTCGAAGGTGCTGTGTTGCGGTGGGCATCCTGGAAACTCGCCATTTCGATGAGCATCAGAGCGATTTCTTGGCGTTCTTGGGGCGGGGCGACCAACAAAGCCTCGCCGAGCGCAGCGATCCGCTGACGCGCCGGCAGTTTGGCGGCGATCGTGATCGGATCATTCTGGTTGGAACGAGAACTGGACAAGTTTGCACCCTGTTTGTGCTTTTGGAGACCACTGGCTACCAAACGACCATGCTATCCGTTGTGGATGAGTGTTGCAAATACCATCTATGTTGTGGATGAAGTTCTAAAATTTGGGTAATATGCCCTCATTTGTATTTTATGCTACCAGAAACATGCATCGTCCTATAAGCTCTCTTCTTTGATCGGTTCATCGGCCCGTCAGGCACGAAAAACGATCACACACGCAATGCGGAGTTTCATCCACTTCGCGGGGACACATCACACACACGGCCTTTGGCATGGGAAGGAATCCATGGCCCAGACGAAAACCACACACACCGCACCGTCCTGTCTCCAGTCGTATCAGACAGTCCTCTATTCCCGCCCATTACACCCAGAACACTTCACGATTCATGACCATCGAGAGATCCGCTTCGGGCCCTATCAGTTCGAGGCTTGGATCATGGAAGGCCGGCACCTATGCCGATTCGAGATCTCGGGCGCGTGCGCCTGCGAGATCGTCTCCCAGGCCGATTCCGCCCTCCCGGACACCGGGATCGTCGAGTCGATCCTGTGTGCCGGCGAACGCGACTACGAGCACCAGTTTGCGCGTTCGGACCTCAAATACATGACCTCGGTGCAGACCGAGTCGCTGAGCTCGAATATCTACTTATCCACATTCGAGGAGCTCGATGAGTTCGCCCGCGAGGAAGAATCGCTCGTTCATCGCTGGGACGATGAGATGGGCCCGTGCATGAGCATCCTGGATATCCAGCGATACGCCAAGGAGGTCCATGTGCAGAGCTTCCATCTGATCGCCCGCGAGGGGCTCGTGCTGCGGACGCAGTCGCTCTTCGAGCATCTCTAAGAGCCAACAAGCACGAACCCCATAGGTCTCTTTCGAACCCGGATCCGTCCGGGTTTTTTCGTGCTTTGGGTGCGTTTATAGCGAGGAAACACCGATATTCGGGCTATGCTCTTGTCCATGTACACGAAGATGAACACAACGATTCGAATATCCATCCGAATTATGCTGCCCCGTTGAGGGTGCGGGCAATGGTGCTTTGCACCATGCCGCGGCTCACGGGGCGAAGGGCTGGTCGTCTATTCTGGCATGAACAGACTGGATCGGTCCACACCACGCGTTCAAACACAACCACCAAAGCCATACAATCCAGCGCGAAGCATCTGATTCGCCATTGGATCCATAGATGAACGCCCGCCGATCGATCCATGGCGGGCTGGAGATTGACCGATCATGTCCGATTCCAACACCACCGACGCACCGAACTATAAAAAGACACTCAACCTGCCTAAGACCGGATTCCCGATGAAGGCCAACCTCGTGCAGAACGAGCCGGCCTCGCTCAAGCGGTGGAACCAGCTCGGGGGCAAGCAGGGCATGTACCAGGCCATGCGCGAGAAGGCCAAGGGCTTCGATAAGAAGTTCGTCTTCCACGACGGCCCCCCGTACGCCAACGGCTCGATCCATCTGGGTCATTTGATGAATAAGTGCCTCAAGGACTTTGTGGTGCGCTCGAAGTTTATGGGCGGCTACAACACACCATTCGTCCCCGGGTGGGACTGCCACGGCTTGCCCATCGAGCACAAGGTGATGACCGATCTGGTTGAGTCGGGCAAGATCAAAAAGCTCGAGGGGCTCGACGACGACACCCGGCGCATGGCGGTCCGCAAGGAGTGCAAGAGTTACGCGTCCAAGCAGGTCAAGCTGCAGACCGGGCAGATGGAGCGCCTGCTGACTTGCGCCGACTACAAAGACCCGTACCTGACCATGGTGCCTCGCTACGAGGGCGCGGTGCTCGATGTGCTGTCCGGCTTGTGCGCACAAGGGCTGGTGTACAAGGCGCTCAAGCCCGTGCACTGGTCGATCGCCAACGAGACGGCCCTGGCCGACGCGGAGCTTGAGTATCAGGATCGTGAGGATCTGTCGGTCTATGTCGACTTTGAATCCGTCGATGGCGACGCGGTCTATAACGCGTTCGGGCTCGATGATTCCGAGCGCCCGGGCGCCAAGCCCAGCTTTATGATCTGGACGACGACGCCTTGGACCTTGCCGGCGAACCTGGCGATCGCGGTGCACGAGAAGTTTGAGTACTCGCTGGTGCGTGTGGACGGGAACATCACGGTGATGGCCAGCGAGCTGGTCAAGAAGGTGTGCGACAAGGCGAAGGCCGAGGATGTGGAGACCTTGGCGACCTGCTCGGGCGAGCAGCTTGTTGGGCTGCGCTATCTGCACCCGCTGCGTGAGCACGCCCCCACCCCTTCGGGCGAGCCCGACGCGGACACGAGCAACTGTTATTCCATCGTCCACGCGGACTATGTGACACTCGAAGACGGCTCGGGCTTGGTTCACACCGCGCCGGGACACGGTGCGGATGACTACCTGACGGGCCTGCGTGTCGGGCTGCCGGTCTATTGCCCGGTCCGTGGAAACGGGACCTATGACGAGACGGTGCCCGCGTGGATCGCGGGGATGTCGATCTGGGAGGCAAACGAGCTGATCGCCAATCGCCTGACCGAGTCCGGGCACATGTTCTTTGCCCACAAGTTCATGCATAGCTATCCGCATGATTGGCGGAGCAAGACGCCGGTGATCTTCCGGTGCACCGAGCAGTGGTTCGTGGATGTCAACAAGCCGACCAAACGCGATGGTCAAGGGCTGCGCGAGATGGCGCTGGCCGCGACGCAGGACGGCGGATCGGTCAACTTCGTCCCCGCCTGGGGCCAGAACCGCATGCGCGGCATGCTCGATTCGCGCCCGGACTGGTGCATCTCGCGCCAGCGCGCTTGGGGGCTGCCGATCCCGGCCTTCACCATGCCCGACGGCAGCGCATTCATGACCGAGATGTCATCGAAAGCCGTCGCCGATCTTGTGCGTACAAAAGGCTCCGACGCGTGGTTCAGCGAATCACCAGAAACACTGCTCGCCCAGTACGACCCGAGCGCCGATCCTGAAGCACCTGCTGAGCTCAAGGACGGCTCGGTCACCTTCGCTGATCTGCGCAAGGGCCAGGACATCTTGGATGTGTGGTTCGAGTCGGGCTCGTCGTGGAACGCGGTGATGCGCGAACGCTCAGACGGCGCGGACTACCCGATCGATCTGTATCTGGAAGGCTCCGACCAGCACCGAGGATGGTTCCAGCTCTCGCTGTTGCCGTCGCTGGGTGTGATGGGCGAGCCGGCGTTTAAGACGCTGCTCACGCACGGGTTCATGGTGGATAAGGATGGCAAGAAGCTCTCCAAGTCCAAGGGCGCGGCCCTCAAGGACCTGTTCGATCGATACGGGGCCGATGTGCTGCGATGGTGGGTGTGCTCGATCGCGTACGAGAACGATGTCAAGGTTGACGAAGAGTTCTTCAAACTCGCCGGCGAGAGCTACCGCAAGGTGCGCAACACCTTCAAGTTCATGCTCTCGAATCTCAACGACTTCACGCCCGATGACTCGATCACTTTCGAAGCCACGAGCCTCGAAGCCTGGGTGCTCGGCGAGTTCGACACGCTCACCGAGCGGGTCGCCCACGCGTACAACAGCTACGCATTCCACGAGGTGCACAAGCTGATCTACAACTTCTGCAACACCACGCTCTCTGGCGAGTACCTCTCGGCCGTCAAGGATCGGCTCTACTGCGATGCAGCCAGCTCGGACCGCCGGGCACGCTCGCAGCAGGCGTTGTTTATCTTGAGCGATGGTTTGGCCAAGCTGCTCGCCCCGGTCATGTGCCACACGGCCGACGAGGTCTACCGGAACCTGCACGGCGTCGACCCCAAGGACACCGACGCGTGTGTGCACCTGACCGCGTTCCCCGCAGCGACCAAAGCCCAGCCATCGGAACACTGGGCGACGGTTATGACCATGCTCGAAGACGCTCAGCGGGTGCTCGAAGTCTCACGCAATGCCCAAGGCATCGACAACCCGCTCGACGCGGGGCTGTTGATCGTCGATCCCGACGGCGTGATGAGCGGATTCAACATGGACGACCTCGCCGACTTCTGCGGCGTTTCTCGCGTCGAAACGACTCCCACCGGCGAGACCGGCGTGACCGATCTGCGGGATGAGCCGCGATGCGATCGCTCTTGGAAGCGGGACGGCACCGTCAAGCAGCGCAGCGACGGCGGGATGCTCTCGGATCGGGATGCCCTGGCCGTGGGCGTCGAGTAAGAAGCACAAACATGCACACAAGAACGCCCCGGAGACCCGGGGCGTTTTTCATGGGCTGATCGTCCGAGAACGCGCCGGGGCGTTTGGATTATGCCGTGTTGTCTAGACGCAACAGGTCCGAGTTGGGCGAGTGTTGCCAAATCGCGACATCGGGCGGTTTTGTGGATGGATCGGGCCGAACATGCTCTTATGAGCAGCGATCAAACCAACCCGAATCCCAACGAATCCAACCCGCACGGGACCCCCGAGAAGAAGACGATCCGCCCGCCGGGCGTGCTCGCTTCTCGTGATCCCAGTTCTGGGCCGGTTGCTGCAGACCAGCTCACGGTGCTGGCCCACGATCTGAGCAACATGCTCGACGGCTCGATGCGCTGGCTCGGGCTCGCGGCCGCCGCTTTGCCCGAGGACGATCGCATGCGGGATCTGACCAACCTCACCAACGCCCGTGAACAGATCAACACGGTGCTCTCGACGCTCGATCGGATGAGCACGATGGTCAACGCGGCGATGAGATCCAAGTCCGTGCCGATTGGTTCGCCGATGCTCGGGGTGTCGAGCGTGGTCACGATCGCGATGGTGATCGATCACGCGGTGGATGTGGTGCGCCCGCTCGCGAGCCAGGCGGGCGTGCGGATTGATGTCCGCATTGATCCCAGGGCCGGGCGATTGCCCGCGGGCCCGATGTATACGGTCGTGCTCAACGGCTTGTTTAACGCGGTGCAATCGATTGCCAAGACCACCAAAGCCGACTCATTAGATCCGGGCGGGCTCATCGAGATCGTCGCGCGGGTGGATTCCAAACGAGAAGACACCGTGATCGAGATCTTCGACGACGGCGTCGGGCTCGATTCAAGCGTGCGCAACAACCGAGCCTTCACCCACGGCGTGAGCACCAACGAGGACCACCCGGGCATGGGGCTCTCGCTGGCCCGCCAGATCGTCGAGCAGCTCGAAGGCGTGATCACACTGACCATGCGCGATGATCGGGCGGCGTCCAAGCGACCCGGAGCGGTGCTGCGGGTGTGCATTCCGAGCGTGTGCGAGCCCGAGGACGGGTGTGACCCGGGCGATTTGGAAGTTGGGTAAGCATGAGTACCGATCACCCACGCGTGCTGATTATCGACGACGATCCGATCGTCGCCGACTCGCTGGCGGAGTTCTTCAATACGGAGGGCTGCGTGGCGGTCTCGGTGTACTCGCCGTCGGCGGCGCTTCTGGAGCTTGAACGCGCCCAAGAGAGTTCGTCGGGCGCGTATCAAGTCGCGATCTGTGATATTAATCTGCCCGAGATGGGCGGGCTGGATCTGCTGCGCGAGATGATCAAGTCGCATCGTCAGACAGCGGTGATTATGCTCACAGGGTACGGCACGGTCGAAACCGCGGTACAGGCCCTGCGTCTGGGCGCGGTAGATTTTCTAACGAAGCCCGTGGTCGATGACGAGCTGCGGATCGGGCTCGAACGGGCGATGCGTCACCACGAACTCGCCCGCGAAAACACAACGATGCGCTCGCGATTAGAAACAACCTTCGGTCTCGGCAACATGGTCGGGGGCGATCACCGGATGCTCAAGATCTCCGAGACCGTGCACGCGGTGGCCAACTCGCGTACAACGGTGCTAATGACCGGTGAATCGGGCGTGGGCAAAAGCATGATCGCCAGCGCGATCCATCAGGCATCGAACAGACAGGCCAAGCCCTATGTCGAGCTCGCGTGCGGGTCGATCCCCGAGACCTTGCTCGAGTCCGAGCTCTTCGGGCATGTGAAGGGCGCGTTTACCGGGGCGCACGCCGACAAGGTGGGCAAGTTCCTCGCGGCTGATGGCGGGACGCTATTCCTCGATGAGATCAACAGCGCGTCGCCGGCGATGCAGCTCAAGCTGCTACGGGTGCTGCAGGAACGCAAGTTCGAGCCGGTGGGATCCAACGAAACCATCGAGGTCGATGTGCGGGTGATCCTGGCGAGCAACCAAGACCTCGAAGAACTGGTCGCGTCAGGCGCGTTCCGTCAGGATCTGTACTACCGGATCAATGTGGTGAAGATCGAGATGCCGCCGTTGCGTGATCGCGTGGGGGATATTCAATCGCTGGCCGAGCATTTCTTGGAGATGCAAGCGAACGAGCTGGGTCGTCGGTTCGGCGGGTTTAGCAGCGAGGCCCTCGACGCGTTGCGTCGGTATGCGTATCCCGGCAATGTGCGTGAGCTCTCCAACATCGTCGAACGCGCGGCCGTCTTGACACGCTCGCAAACGATCGGGATCGAGGACCTGCCCGCGCATGTGCTCGAAGATCAATCGCCGGGCCTGCGCCTGGGTGCGTCGCAGTCTTCGGACGCTCCGGACTCAGAATGGGTCCCCATGACCCTGAGCGATGCGATGCTCGAGCCTGAGCGCCGGTTTGTGCTCGGAGCGCTCGATGCCAACGACTGGAACCGTCAGCAGACGGCCGATGTGCTGGGGATCAACCGGACGACGCTGTACAAGAAGATGAAGCAGCTCGGGATCGACCCCGACGAGCACGCCCAAGCCGGCTGAGCGCTTACTGCGACCCCTTCATCCGCCCGACAAGCGACGCGGCTTTGACCTCGACGCCCTTGAG
>Ga0209344_10005604_pt1 | contig 10749 bp, 8 predicted proteins | sample Cruoilmetagenom6_FD_187293 | JGI IMG/M metagenome (GOLD analysis project Ga0209344, IMG submission 187293) | Oil polluted marine microbial communities from Coal Oil Point, Santa Barbara, California, USA - Santa Barbara Oil Seep Sample 6 (SPAdes)... | ecosystem: Environmental > Aquatic > Marine >...
AAGCCGAGTTTTTCAACACAATCAGCTCAAAGCCGTCAATGACGGCTCCAGTCAACCTCCAGCCCACGAAAAACTGCGGGCAGTTGTTCGGGCAGATCCTCGGCAATCAGGCCGGGGCCGAATTTTAGTGCGCATTCCACATGCAGCCATGCGGCGGTTTCTGCGGCCTGCATTGGCGCGAACCCACGTGCCAGCAAGCCAGTGATAAACCCGGCCAGAACATCGCCCGAGCCTGCCGTTGCCAACCACGGAGCGGACCGTTCGTAATGCGCTGAGTTGATCGAACAGCGCCCGTCAGGGTCCGCAATAACGGTGTCGGCCCCCTTGAACAGCACCACACAACCGGCGCGCGCTGCGGCATCGCGGGTTGCGTCGACCTTTGAATAGGCCGGGCCCTTGGTGGCCGGGGCGTTCAGCTTCTCGGCGATATCCGGGAACAGGCGGGCAAATTCGCCAGCGTGGGGTGTCAGCACGCAGTTTTCGTGCAGCGCTGCGAACAAATCCGGCGCACGCGCCATCAGGCTAAGCGCATCCGCGTCAAGAACCAGCGAAAGCGGGGCGTCCGCCGCGCGGGTGGGGGGTGAACGCATCCCGGATTCCGTCGGGTCCGACGTTTCAACGCCCAAAGCCACTGCGAGCAAATCGGCCGCATGATCGCCAACCCCCATCCCCGGCCCAAGGCACAGCGCATTGATCCGCGCGTCTTGCAGAGCTTCGGCCAGCCCCTCGCCGCCCTTAAGCGGACGCAGCATAATCGCATTCAACTGCGCCGCGTTTTCCTGCAAGGCCGCTGGCGGGCAGCCGAGGGTGACAACCCCTGCCCCGATGCGCAGCGCGCCCCGCGCCGCAAGACGCGCCGCACCGCCTTTTCCGGGGCCTCCAGATAGAATCAGGGCGTGGCCGTGGGTGTATTTGTGGTCATCGGAATCCTTTCGTAACCAACTTGGGTGACCATGACCGCAGACACCTACGATTTTCTTCCAGTTTTCTGTTCGCCAATTTCTTGGCGCTGTCAAACCAATATCCTTGACTACCGTTTTCCCGCAATATTCTGGGCCTGCGTCCAGGAAATGACCAAGTTTTGCGCTGTGAAATGATACTGTCAGATGTGCCGACGCTGCGAATCGATGGGGATTGTCATCGTGGGGAAAACTGCGGCCACTGTCGGCGCAAACGCCGCTCGGAATATCGACAGCAACGATCGCCGGGCGCCCAATCGCGTGGCCTTGTTCAATTGCGAAGCATTCAATCATGTGTTCCATGTTCCAAAAGAGATCGCCAAATTCTCGCAGTCCGCGTTTTAATCCGGTCCCGAACAAAGCATCAACCAACAGATCACAACCCCAGCCTTGTGCCATCTCATAATTGTCAACCGGCAGCACCTTCCCCATCTCCCGCCACCGCTCATAATTCACCCGCGCATCTGGTGGCAGCTTGTCGGCGTCACCGTATAGATACAACGCCACCCCCCAACCCTGCCCCTTTAGCAATCGCGCCACCACAAACCCGTCACCGCCATTGTTGCCCGGCCCGCACAGCACCACCGCCCGATGCCCCCCTTCGATTTTCCCTAAATATCGCGGGGGTGTGGGGGCAGCGCCCCCACCCGGGTTTGCCGCCAGTTCAGGCCATTCCTCAAATATCGCCTCGACCACACCGCGCCCGGCGCGTTCCATCAGCTCCAGCCCGGTCACCACGCCGCTGTCAATCGCGGCCAGTTCGATCGCCTTCATCTGGGCGGCAGTCAAAAGCTCGGTCATCGCAAAAATCCTTAAAAGTTTCCAAACCGCACACAAAATGCGCCATATGCACAAAAATTAGGCACACACAACCAATTCACCCCGCGCACGCGCACCCATCCACCCTAGCGAATTGCGAGTAGCAATGAGAAGTGCTGAGACATGGAATGTGAATTTTTTCAGGGAGTCGCCGGCAGATGAAAAAAATTGAAGCGATTATCAAGCCATTTAAACTGGACGAAGTTAAAGAGGCCCTGCAAGACGTAGGCGTTCAGGGTCTAAGCGTGATCGAAGTAAAGGGTTTTGGCCGCCAAAAGGGTCATACCGAACTTTATCGTGGCGCTGAATACGTGGTCGATTTCCTGCCCAAAGTTAAAATTGAGGTCGTGCTGGCCGATGATCAGGTTGATGCAGCGATTGAAGCAATCATTACTGCTGCTAAAACCGACAAAATCGGAGACGGGAAGATATTTGTCTCGACCATTGAACAGGCAATTCGCATCCGCACCGGTGAGGCCGGGGAAGACGCGCTTTAGAACACTCAAACATCACCAACTCAATTACAAAGGACAAGGTCATCATGAGCATAAATGACGTTCTCAAGACCATCAAAGATGAAGACGTGGCATATGTCGACATCCGTTTCACTGACCCACGGGGCAAGCTGCAACATGTAACCGTCGTTGCCGATCTGGTGGATGAAGATTTTCTGGAAGAAGGCTTTATGTTTGATGGGTCTTCCATCGCTGGCTGGAAGTCGATCGACGAAAGTGACATGAAACTGATGCCCGATACAGGCGCGGCTTACATGGATCCGTTTTATGCAGAAAAAACGCTTTGCATTCACTGTTCTGTTGTTGAACCGGATACCGGTGAAAACTATGAACGTGACCCGCGCGGCACCGCGGAAAAGGCCGAAGCCTACCTAAAATCTTCCGGCATTGGCGATGTATCCTATTTCGGCCCTGAGGCGGAATTTTTCCTGTTTGACGACGTGCGCTATCAGGTTGGAATGAACAAAGTCGCCTATGAAATTGACGCGCTTGATGCGTCCTGGAACACCGATACAGAATACGAAATGGGCAATACCGGGCACCGCCCCGGTGTTAAGGGCGGCTATTTCCCCGTTAACCCGATCGATGACGGTCAGGACATCCGTGGTGAAATGCTTTCCACCATGAAACGCATGGGTATGAAGGTCGATAAGCACCACCACGAAGTGGCGTCCTGTCAGCATGAACTTGGCCTGATATTCGGATCGCTTACCCATCAGGCCGATGAGCTGCAGAAATACAAATATGTGGTCCACAATGTGGCCCACGCCTACGGAAAATCCGCAACCTTCATGCCAAAACCGATTGCTGGCGATAATGGCACCGGAATGCATGTGAACATGTCGATCTTCAAAGATGGCAAACCCTTGTTTGCGGGTGATAAATACGCTGATCTGTCACAGGAAGCGCTTTGGTTCATCGGCGGCGTCCTGAAACACGCCAAGGCGCTGAACGCGTTTACCAACCCGGCAACCAACAGCTACAAGCGCCTGATCCCGGGTTTCGAAGCCCCTGTTCTGCGCGCCTATTCCGCGTCAAACCGGTCAGGTTGTGTACGTATTCCGTTTGCGGAATCTCCCAAGGCCAAACGGGTCGAGGCACGTTTTCCAGATCCGGCTGCAAACCCCTATCTGTGCTTTGCCGCCCTGCTGATGGCTGGCATTGACGGGATCAAGAACAAAATCGATCCCGGCCCAAGTTCAGACAAGGATCTTTACGATCTGCCACCAGAAGAACTGGCCGGTATTCCAACAGTTTGCGCGTCTTTGCGTGAAGCGCTGGACGAACTGGAAAAAGATCACGACTTCCTGCTTGCGGGCGACGTGTTCACCAAAGACCAGATCGAGGGCTACGCCGAACTGAAATGGGAAGAGGTTTACGCCTTTGAACACACACCTCACCCGATGGAATTCAAGCTGTACTATAGCTGCTGATAAAATCGGAACCAAACCAAAGGGCGCCCCATTCGGCGCCCTTTTTTTGTTGTTGATCAGGGGTTTGGGCATATGGTCAATTTGGTAACGTGATAATTCGCGCTATGTTTTGCGTTACAGCGCAAAGGGCAATAGGCCGTTCATCCACCATCCCCACGCCGATCTGCGCCAGATGCACGGCACCATAAGCTGGCTGCACCGCGATCACCTTGGCTCAGTCCGCCTGATCACCAACCCTGCAGGCACAACCGGGCGCACCACATCCTACACCCCGTTTGGCGAGGCGACCGAAACCGTCACCGACCCCGCCGTTGCGACCGAGACCAAAGGCTTTATCGGCGAACGATATGACGAAGACGCCGGGTTGCAATACCTGAACGCACGCTATTACGACCCCGAGCTCGGCTTGTTCATCCAGCCGGACTGGTTTGAAGTGACGTGGGCCGGAGTGGGGACGAATAGGTATGCCTATGCCGGGAATAATCCGGTTAATGCTATGGATCCGGGTGGGAATGAGGTTTACGATGAGGAAGAATGGGAAGGGAAAGAAACAGAGCGGGAAACGATTGAGGATGATTTTAAAGAAGCACGAGATTACTTAGATAGCATAATTTCAGAGCATGAAGATATGTCAATCACGTTGAAAGATGGTCGGCTTCTAACCAAAGATCAGATCAAAAGCAAATCATACAAAAGTATAAAAAAAGCTCTGGAAAAAGAGAATCTCGGGTTAGAAGATGTCGAGTGGGCACTTGCCGGAGCTAAAGACGTGCGAGAAAAAATTGGTGATTTTGGACAGGGCGTAGAAGTAGGATATCTCGAATACTCACTTACTGGCAATAAAAAAGCCAACGCTTCGATCCTTCTTGGTAAGAAGTATAACAATAGAATTACATTCCATAGTCCAAACTATAGTTCAATCGGGCTATTTCGAGTGCGATCCGCTGCGGATCGGCTCAAAACGATAATTCACGAATCTGCACATCTCACTCAACAACTCCCGGATTTTACCAAAGGAAAGGTCATAGGTCGAACGGGAATATCGGTGCAAAACGGCATTACATACTCAAACTTTTACGGTTGGAAGGGAGTGCGAGGAGCACGCAATGCCGGGATTACCATCAATGAAACCCTGGTTTGTGCTTTAGGCGTATGTTGAACATGAAACAGGTAGCAATTTTCTTTATTTTTCTGCTGTCAACGGGTTGTGGTGAACCTAACGCAAATGCCTCCCGCTCCGATCTTTCGTGGATTCAAGTCGAGCCTCCAAAAATTGTTAAGCAGAATCGAGATGGGATTTCATTTGAATTTTCGGTTATCAACACCACCGACTCAAAAATATGTGTCGATACAATGCCAAATACCTTTCCACAAATGACATTAACAAGGTTGACCGACGGACAGGTAGTGCAGCCTAGTTTCCTTGCTGAATTAGAGGAAACATCGGTAAATGAACTGAAACGAGAAATTTCGAAACTAACAACAATAGTTCCCGGACAGAGTGTAGTTTTGAAACGGCATGCTGATCAGAGTTCTTATCCGCTGTTTCCCCTATCAAAAAACTCGGAGCTCAAAGGTTTTCCATTGGTCACAGACACTTACTTCGCGATTGACGTCATGGCGTTTTACGATTGCGAAGTTCTGGGCAAGTTTGCTCGCTATTTGGGGGAGACTAAGTCGCCTCCATCTAAACCTTTTCGATTCAACCACTAGCGATTTCAGCGCAGTGTGTACATTTATTCGCGTCACTCCACGGCCATATCTTTTGATCTATATCCCACCTCAAATCCACCCTTACACCCGGTCAACACTACTAACTCCCCAGCTAAAGACGTTAAAACCATACTAAAATCTTTAAATTTTTAGAGAATCCATCAACTTTCCTCGAATATCGCGACGTTGCGGCCTCTGGCGAAAGACTCATCCGCTATCCATACCGCAAACGACACGCGCACTTTTTTCCTTTCAGCAACCGTGCCTCCACCTCTCGCCCGATAACCCCGCTGCCACCGCATGTCTCACATCCCGAACCACCACATTCCACACAGCATTTTGGCACCAACACCTGCGCCAAAACCCCGCGCAGAACCGAGTTGATCAGATAGTCCTCAACCCCCAGATCCCGAAGCCGGGTTACGGTCTCTTCTGCTGAATTCACATGCAGTGTGGACAGCACCGGGCGACCGATCAGTGCTGCGCGACACGCAATTTCGGCGGTTTCGGCATCGCGTATTTCACCGATCATGATGATGTTTGGATCCTGACGCAGCAGGGCGCGCAAAGCTGCGATTAGTGTCTATACGCCAGTCAAACGGATTATTTTGACATCTCTATCAACCTGGGCGCCGCGACCATTTCAGACCAAAGGCAACAGATCTGCACCAGATTTGTCGACAGTTCTGGCAACCCGACTAAAAGAACGAAACAACATCAAATACAAACAGCATTCGGGCTTGTTGCCCCGGTTTTGCTGCAATTATCCCCCATTTCCGCCACCTTCTGCCAGCATGGGTTAACTGGGATTCTGGGGTGATTGGTGAATGGAATGACAACGATCGAAACGGCACTTCTTTACGTGGATCACCCGACCCCCGAATTTGGGCAGGTCTGCGAAGAACTGAACGACCGGTTGAAACCTTTTGACATAAGTTTTTCCAGTTCCACGTCTGCCAAGGATACAACTGCCATACTTTCAGGTCCGGGCATGCAGATCGTAATCAGCTTGCGCCCACAACCACTAGCGGCCGACAGTTTTTTACATGCGTTGGAATCGCCTCTTTCCACCCCGTTCAAGGGCATGCTTGGCGACATGTTATTACGTCACAAGGCCCATGTAATGGTATCTGTGATACCAACAGATTCAACTGGTGAGGCATCAAAAACAAAAGAAATTCTTGCCCTGAGGGTCGCACATGCAGCAAGCACGCTGGTCGCTGAATGGCATCAGCCCGGCGCGGTTCATTGGCGACAGTCAAATCAGCTGATCACCGGGGCACAGTATCAGGGTCTGGCAGATGATGCGACACCCTGGGCACTGTTTGCGCAGGCGCGCGGGTTTTCCGCCACCCACGCACCCGAAGGTAAGCGCCGTGTTGGTGTGCGACTGGATGAAGCAACTGCACTGATCGGCCGCCCAATTGTTTTTCGCGAAAGTGACCTGCCATTTGATCGGTCATATGCCTGTGCGCTTTCGTTTTTGCGTCATGCCGTAGAAACCGGAAGTCCGATCCCGGACAGTCACACATTCGGCCCCGAGGGTGGCGATGTTATTCTGGTCAGCCATAAAGAGCCGACCGAAGAACTGCCCGATGGTTTCTTTGAACTCATCGCAATAGAAATCAAACCCGAAAAAGAACCGGAACTACTGGAAATGGCAACCAACACCCTGGAAACGAATATGACAGACCGGTCGCGAACAGAAAGCGACGGATACGACCCGGTTATCGTTGACCATCGCAAGGAACGCACGCGCAGCCTTGTGATAAGCTATGTGATGCTGGCGACCATTCCGCCTGTTGGTCTGTTTTTGCTCATTTCAAACCTGTTCTTTGGTGCCAACGCGGCGCGTACCGGTTTGATCGCGTCAACATCCGTCGCTGCTGCTTTGCTGGTCGGGGTGTTTACCTTCCTGAACATCGAAGGTCAGGCCGTCGCAAGTCTGGATAAGACGTTGCCGATCACAACCCTGACACTGCCGGACTAAAAATCCATTTTTTGATTTGGTAAGTATGAACCAATTGACGCTGCCTGTTCCTGTGTCAGATCCTGCTGGCGCACAATATATGTGTGAATTGAAAATATAACTGCATTACTTTTGGCCAACCGGATCATGGATTGGCGTTCTGAACGGACAAACAGGGCCGGATGCTGAACCCGCGTTCTTAGTGCGTTTTCAAGCTGAGGTGAATATAACGCCGGATCGTTATAAAAATGTGCGTTTGCCCTCCACATCGGGCGATCTGTGCGTATCGCATCAAACAGTCTCTGAACGCGGCGGGCGATGTTTTCATCGTAAGGTTTCACCACTTCATGAATGCCGATCAGCGGGCGCATGAATTTTTCCGCCAATGTCCAGCTTGCCGGAAAACACAAAATGGCCCCCGTCAGTACATGTTCACCTGCAATGTCCTGCATTATGCAGATATCTTCCTGCACCAGATGACCAAGGGTTCCGAACGGATCATTCATGTCGATCCGAACTGATTTCCCGTCGGGGCGCAGAACCTGTTCCGATCCGACCTTATAACCCGAAGCTTTTTCCAAATTGTTCAATACCAGCGACAGGGTTTCCTGCGCCGCCGGGATTGCACCTTTGTTCAGTTTCAGCACGTCATTGCGACGTTCATTCAACAACCGGCCACGTTCCGCCATCTGACCGGCAAATGCATCATCCACAATCAGCCATTCTTCCGGGTCAAGCGGTTGCACTCCGGGCAAGCGTGAGAGTTGCGGGTCAGCCCATGGCGATATCGGCAATCGGGATTGAAGCACAGGTTTCATAGGGCAAATCATGCCAGAAATACATAAAAAGCCAAGCTGAAAACGACCCCTGGTTTTGTCGGAAACAGAAGCGACACATCCTGAGTATTTGACATTTCTGATGTAAGAAAGAGAGCTGGCAAATGGCACAACACTATAGCGACACCCGCAAAATAGATCCCAACCGTGGCGCAACACTTGGCGATGGTTCTCCAAATGATCTCAATCGGATCGAAATTGGCCCGACGCAACTGGCCTTTCGGGAATGGGAAGCAGCGGGCCTGCAACTGCCCAACCTGCAAAAGATGCGTGAATACCGCTGGAAACGCCTTACCCAACATATCGTTGATCGGGGTTATGGGGGGTTGCTTTTGTTTGATCCCCTTAACATCCGTTATGCAACAGACAGCACCAATATGCAGCTTTGGAATTCTCATAATATGTTTCGCGCGGTGCTGATCTGTGCCGATGGATACATGGTTATTTGGGATTTCAAGGCTTCGCCGTTTTTATCAGAATTCAACCCATTTGTTAGGGAACAACGAACCGGCGCAGACTTCTTTTACTTTGTGAGGGGTGACAAAATTTCCCCCGCGGCAGATTTGTTTTCCAAAGAGGTTTCCACCCTGATTGGCGAACATAGCGAAGGCAATAAACGATTGGCCGTGGACAAAATGATGCTGCACGGATTGCGCGCCCTGGAGGCCCATGGATTTGAAGTAAAAGACGGTGAAGAAATCACCGAAAAAGCCCGCTCAGTCAAAGGCACGGACGAAATTCTGGCAATGAGATGTGCCTGCCAAGCCGGCGAAACGGCCGTTGCAGAGATGCAAGCCGCCTGCGCCCCCGGCCTTAGCGAAGATGAGATATGGGCGGTTTTGCATGCTGAAAACATCAAACGTGGGGGTGAATGGATCGAAACCCGTTTACTGGCATCCGGGCCACGCACCAATCCGTGGTTTCAGGAATGCGGCCCACGCATCGTTCAGAATAATGAAATTGTCGCTTTTGATACCGATCTTGTTGGTAGTTATGGCATCTGTGTTGATATTTCCCGAACATGGTGGCTTGGTGATCAAGCCCCGCGCCCGGACATGATTACTGCAATGCAGGTCGCACACGAACATATCATGACGAACATGGACATGCTGAAGCCCGGCGTAATGCTGGGCGAACTAAGTGCGAATTGTCATAAACTACCGGATATTTATCAAAAGCAGAAATACGGCTGTATGATGCACGGTGTCGGTCTGTGTGATGAATGGCCACTGGTGGCCTATCCCGATCAACTCGTGCAAGGGGCATTTGATTACCCACTTGAACCGGGAATGGTGATGTGTGCCGAAGCACTGGTCAGCCCGGACGGTGGGGATTTTTCGATCAAACTGGAAGATCAGGTTCTGATCACCGAAACCGGATATGAAAACCTGACCAAATATCCATTTGATGCAGCTTTGATGGGCCGGGTCTGAGATTACGATTTGTCACCTTGCCGTGACGAATGCAATTCCTGACTTGCAGCTTGCCAGGTGACGCCCCAGTTTGGTGTGACCATAAAAAGGACTGCAAGCACATGGTAACCGAACGTATCACATTCAAAGGTCATAATGGCGATGAATTGGCCGCGCGCTTGGATCTGCCCGATGGCCCAAATCTGGGCACCGCGCTGTTTGCACATTGTTTCACCTGTTCAAAGGATATACCGGCGGCAAGGCGTATTGCGGGGCGGCTGTCATCGATGGGACTGGCCGTTCTACGCTTTGATTTCACCGGACTTGGACACTCAGATGGTGAATTTGAAAACACCTCTTTTACGTCGAACGTAGAAGACCTGATTGCGGCAAGCACCTATCTGAGCGATCGCGGCATGGCACCTGGCTTGCTTATCGGCCATTCTCTTGGCGGGGCGGCCGTATTGAAAGCCGCAGCAAGCCTACCATCAGTCAGGGCCGTGGCGACAATAGGTGCACCGTTTGATCCCCAACATGTAACTCATAATTTTGCCCACGCCTTACCCGAAATTAAATCGGAAGGTCACGCCCAAGTCAGCCTTGGTGGTCGTCCGTTTCGCATTAGCCGCCAGTTTATCGAAGATGTGGCAGGTGAAAATCTTGGCCCTGCCATTGCGGGGCTGAAACGGGCGTTGCTGGTACTGCACGCCCCCCTTGACACAACTGTTGGCGTTGAAAATGCGGCACAGATATTTAGTGCTGCCAAACACCCCAAAAGCTTTGTAACGCTGGATAATGCCAACCACTTGATCACCAACCCTGAGGACGCCGAATACGCCGCCGAGGTTATCGCCGCCTGGTCGGCCCGTTACCTTGAACTGACCCCACCGGCCCCACCACCGGGCGCGCCCGAAGGCGTCGTGCGCGTGTCCGAAGCGGACCCGGATGGGTTTTTGCAAGACATCAACGCCGGGCCCACCCATCACCTGCTGGCCGATGAACCACTGGCCTATGGCGGCACTGACCGCGGGCTAAGCCCCTATGGGTTGCTGGCGGCAGGGCTTGGGGCCTGCACCTCGATGACGATCCGGAT
>Ga0209344_10005605_pt1 | contig 10749 bp, 5 predicted proteins | sample Cruoilmetagenom6_FD_187293 | JGI IMG/M metagenome (GOLD analysis project Ga0209344, IMG submission 187293) | Oil polluted marine microbial communities from Coal Oil Point, Santa Barbara, California, USA - Santa Barbara Oil Seep Sample 6 (SPAdes)... | ecosystem: Environmental > Aquatic > Marine >...
ATCCAATGGTAACCATGAATGGTGAAGAATGCCATAACGAATGGGAGATTACCTTTGAGGAGATCCACAGAAATGGCGCTATCGCTTTCGCTATTTTTAACTACTATCGTTACACAGGAGATTTTAGCTATATCCCAGAAATGGGATTAGAAGTCTTAATCGGAATTGCAAGATTCTGGCAGCAACGTGCAACCTTTTCCACAGAGAAAAATCAATACGTTATTTTAGGGGTTACTGGTCCTAATGAATATGAAAATAACATTAACAATAATTTCTATACCAACTATTTAGCAAAATGGTGTATCGATTACGCCTTAGAAAATATAGAAAAAGTAAAAGAAGGTTATCACGAAGACTATTTGCGTATTGTTGGTAAAACCAAAATCACACACGAAGAGCTTGATCACTGGAAAAAAGTAGCAGATAATATGTATTTCCCATATTCGGAAGAACACCAAGTGTACTTACAACAGGATGGTTTTTTAGATAAGGAATTAATTACGGTTGCAGATTTGCCAAAAGCAGATAGACCAATTAATCAGAAGTGGAGTTGGGACCGAATTTTACGCTCGCCATACATCAAACAGGCAGATACCTTACAAGGTTTATACTTTTTTGAAGACCAATTCTCCACCGAAGAATTAAAACGTCATTTCGATTTTTATGAGCCATTTACCGTACATGAAAGTTCGCTTTCTCCTTGTGTTCACAGTATTCAGGCGGCTAAGTTAAACCAAATGGATCAAGCATATACGTTCTATTTGCGTACTTCCCGTTTAGATTTAGACGACTATAATAAAGAAGTAGATGAAGGTTTACACATTACTTCTATGGCTGGAACTTGGATGAGTATTGTAGAAGGTTTTGGTGGTATGCGTATTAAAAATGACATGCTAAATTTTGAACCTCGTATTCCAAAAGAATGGGAAGCATATTCCTTTAAAGTAAACTTTAGAGATCAAATTTTAAAAGTGAATGTATCCCAATCCCAAACCACTTTTGAGTTAGAAGGAGATACCGATTTAAACATCATAGTAAATAGTAAACCGGTAACGGTTTCCACAAATAACTTTGTAAAATTTTAAAAGAATGGCACTAATTAAGATAAGAAAATTAATACATATTGCATTAGTCGTTTTAATTAGTGTTGTTTTTTCATGTCAAAAAAATGTGAAAAAAAATATCGTTTCAGAGGTGGTAACCGAAGTTAAAAGCGATATCGAAAGAGTAGAACCTCCTAATTGGTGGATTGGTTTTAAAAGCACACAAGTGCAATTATTGGTGAAGCATCCAAACATTTCGGAAGCAGTACCAAGTATTAATTATAATGGTGTTTCTATTGCAAAAGTCCATAAAGCCGATAGTCCAAATTACCTGTTTATAGATATAAGTATTTCAGAAAACACCAAAGCAGGACAATTTAATATCTATTTTGATTTTAAAAACGAAAAGGACCTCGTTCATACTTATTCCTTAAAAGATAGAGCACGAGATGCTTCCAGTTTTCAAGGTTTTGATAGTAGTGACGCTGTTTATTTAATCACTCCAGATCGTTTTGCTAATGGAGATACTTCTAATGATATCTATTTAGATACTTCCAGCCTAAACGAAAATGGTGAAAAAGTGAGCCTTTTAAAAGAAGCAACTATTAATAGAAAAGACGATTATGCTAGACATGGCGGCGATATAAAAGGAATCATTCAGCATTTAGATTATATCGAAGAGATGGGTTTTACGCAAATTTGGTCCTGTCCGTTATTAACTAACGACATGCCAGAATCTTCCTATCACGGCTATGCTATGACCGATTTTTATGAAGTAGATCCGCGCTACGGAACGCTAGAAGAGTATACCGAATTATCCGTAAAAGCAAGAGAGAAAAGCATTGGCCTAATTATGGATCAAGTAGCTAATCACTGTGGAAGTGGGCATTGGTGGATGCAAGATTTACCGTTTAAAGATTGGGTAAACCAACAAGAACGTTTTGAGAATGAACAACCTTTAAATAATTCCAATCACAGACGCACCAGCAACCAAGATTTGTATGCAGCAAAACGCGATAAAAAAGAAATGGCTGAAGGTTGGTTTGTATCTGCAATGCCAGATTTAAATCAGCGCAATCCGTTTATGGCAAACTATATTATTCAGAATAGTATTTGGTGGGTGGAAACGCTAAACTTAACAGGGATAAGACAGGATACCTATCCGTATTCAGATAAGACCTTTATGTCAAATTGGGCTGGTGCAATTATGAAAGAGTATCCTAGTTTTAGTATTGTTGGTGAAGAGTGGAGTACCAATCCGTTGCTCATTGCATATTGGCAAGACGGACATGAAAATAAAGATGGTTACCAATCTAATTTAAGTTCTACAATGGATTTTGCAATGCAAAAAAACATAGTAGATGCTTTAAATGAAGACGAAAAATGGGATTCAGGTTTGGTAAAAATCTACGAAGGATTAGCAAATGATTTTGCATACACAACCCCAAAAGACATTATGATTTTTCCCGATAATCATGATATGAGTCGCATCTTTACGCAGCTAAAAGGAGATGTGCCAAACACAAAAATGGCTTTAAGTTATTTGCTGACTTTGCCGAGAATACCACAAATATATTACGGAACAGAAATCTTAATGAACGACTTTGCTAAACCTGGTGACCATGGTTTAATTCGTACCGATTTTCCTGGTGGCTGGGAAGGAGATTCTGTAAATGCTTTTACCAGAGAAGGATTATCCGATGCACAAATAGATATGCAATTCTTCCTTAAGAAAATATTGCAATATAGAAAATCAAGTGCCGCCATTTCCGATGGAGAAACTATTCATTTTGCACCTTTTTTAGGAACGTATTTTCTTTTTAGAAGCATAGATGGAGAAACCGTGGTACATATTATCAATAAAAATAACGAGCCAATAACCATAGATTTAAAACGCTATGCGGAAATTGGTTTAAATGGAAAAACATTAAAAAATATAGTAACAGGTGAAACCTTTATTTGGAATGATAAAATTGTTTTATCAGAAAGAGGAAGCATTCTGCTTACCACAAAATTATAATTAGTTGTCACACTGAGCGCAGTCGAAGTGCTTGTTAAACAAAGAAAATGAAACAACTTATATACATACTATCCTTTTTACTATTTCAAGTAACAGTTGCGCAAGTCACAATAATTGTGGAAGCACTTCCAGATGATACTCCAAAAGACGCTTCAATATTTATTTCAGGTGATTTTGAAGGCTGGTCTGGAGGACATAAAGACTACCAATTGGAACAAATAAATGGTCAGTATCAAATCACGCTTCCTAAAACAGAACAACGTATTTTATATAAGTTTACTTTAGGGAATTGGGATACTTCAGAAAGTACAAATAAAGGAGAGGCTATAGATAATCGTATTTATAAATTCAATAAGTCAAACGATACAATACAAGTAAAAATAGCAGGTTGGGGTCATTTATTTGATGTTGAAGAAGTTTCTACTGCTTCAAAAAATGTAACCATTATTTCTAAAGCATTTAATATACCACAACTTAATAGAAAACGTCGTGTTTGGATTTATTTGCCTCCAGATTACAAAACATCCAACGAGGAGTATCCTGTGGTGTATATGCACGATGGACAAAATTTATTTGATGCTAAAACTTCTGGTTATGGCGAGTGGAATGTAGACGAAACTTTAGATAAATTATTTAAAGACAACCTTAAACTTATAGTGGTTGGTGTAGACCATGGCGATTCCAAACGCTTAGATGAGTGTTCTCCATGGACTAATGCTAAATATGGTGGAGGCGAAGGTGAAACTTATGTAGATTTCTTAGTAAACACATTAAAACCTTACATAGACACTAATTATAACACAAAAAAAGACAGAAATAATACAGCTATTTTTGGTAGTTCCATGGGAGGTTTAATTTCTCATTATGCAGCATTAAAATATCCAACTGTTTTTGGTAAAGTTGGTGTGTATTCACCTGCGTTTTGGTTTGCTCCAGAAGTAAATGCGTTTACTAAAAAACATGCTAATCTTCAAAATACTAAAATGTACTTTTTAGCAGGAGGGAAAGAAGGTGAAAACGCTGGTTATAATGAAATTAGCCAAACCGTTATAGATATGAATAGTATCATTTCTATTTTAAAAAACAACGGTTTTTCAGAAAAAAACATACAATCGAAAGTCGTTCCAGAAGGAAAACACAATGAAGCGCTTTGGAGTAATAATTTTGCAGAAGCCATTACATGGTTGTTTGAAGATGCTATTGAAAAAAGAGAATTTAAATCCGTTAAATTTCAAAACAATCAATTAAATATTCAAGTTTCAGATGGTAACTATTCTATGCATTTTTGCAATCCTGAAATTATGGAAACTACTTTTGTTCCAACGGGTGAAACATTTGATAAAAAGTCGCATGCTGTAGTTTTAGATAAAGCACTTTCAAATGTAAAATTTAATGAAACAACTTCAGAGATTAGTTTTCAATCTGAAAAATTAACAGTAAAAATCACGAAAGCACCTTTTTATATTTCCTATTTTAAAGACGGAAAAGAAGTCACTTCTGTGAAAAATGGCTATCAAAAAACAGACCAATTTGAGACCATTAGTTTCAACTTAAAACCCGAGGAAGTTTTATATGGTGGAGGCGCAAGAGCGTTAGGAATGAATCGTAGAGGAAACCGTTTAGAGTTATACAACAAAGCGCATTATGGTTACGAAGATAGAAGCGAGCTAATGAATTACACGATGCCAATTGTGGTATCTTCTAATAAGTATTTAATTCATTTTGATAATGCACCAATTGGCTTTTTAGATTTAGATTCTAAAAAAGATAATACACTGACTTACGAAACCATTTCTGGCAGAAAAACCTATCAAGTGGTGGTTGGTGATTCTTGGTTAGATGTAACTAAAAACTACACGCAATTAACAGGACGACAACCTATGCCGCCACGTTGGGCTTTAGGTAATTTCTCTAGCCGATTTGGCTATCATTCACAACAAGAAGTCGAAGAAACAGTACAGAAATTTAGGGACGAAAATATTCCGTTAGATGCCATTATTATCGATATTTTTTGGTTCGGAAAAACGGTTCAAGGCACTATGGGAAATCTAGCGTTTGATCGCGATTCGTTTCCTAATCCGAAACAAATGATAAAAGGCCTAAAAAACAACAACGTAAAAACCGTTTTAGTCACAGAGCCTTTTGTATTAACCACTTCTAGTCGATGGGACGAAGCAGTAAGAGAAGACGTTTTGGCCAAAGATGCAGCAGGGAATCCGTTTACCTACGACTTCTATTTTGGGAACACTGGATTGATTGATATTTTCAATCCGAAAGGAAAAAAATGGTTTAAAAACATTTATAAAGAGTTGTCAGATTTGGGTGTTTCTGGAGTTTGGGGAGACTTAGGAGAACCAGAAGTGCATCCAAAAGGCTTACTTCATGCAACCGGAACTGCCGATGAGGTACATAATATCTATGGGCATCATTGGGCAGAGTTAGTACAAGAGATGTATACCGAAAATTCGCCAAACAAACGACCATTTATTTTAATGCGTGCAGGAAGTTCTGGATCGCAACGTTTTGGGATGATTCCTTGGTCTGGAGATGTGAATAGAACTTGGGGCGGATTACAATCGCAACCAGAAATTGCACTACAAATGGGGATGCAAGGTTTGGCATATATGCATAGTGATTTAGGCGGTTTTGCTGGTAATAATTTAGACGACGAGCTTTATGCACGATGGTTGCAGTATGGCGTTTTTCAACCTATTTATAGACCCCATGCGCAAGAAGATGTTCCGGCAGAGCCTGTTTTTAGAAGTGATACAGCAAAAGCATTAGTTAAACAAGCCATAGAATTAAGATACAAATTATTGCCATACAATTACAACTTGGTGTTTGAAAACAACCAAATTGGAGCGCCTTTCATGCGACCGTTATTATTTGAAGAAGACGATAACAATACGTTGCAAACTATGGCGTCCACATATCTTTGGGGAAATGATTTTCTAATCACTCCAATTGTAAATGCCAATCAAAAGGAAGCAGAAGTTTACTTTCCGAAAGATAATAATTGGTATAACTTTTATACCGATGAAAAAGTAAAAGGGGGACAAAGTCTTTCCGTGAAAACGGAAGAAAATTCGATTCCAACGTATGTTCGTGGAGGTGCATTTATTCCAACAGCAAAATCCATGCAAAGTACCGCAGAATACAATGGAAACGTATTGGATGTACATTATTATTTTGATGCTACTAATTCAGAAAGTGAACGTAGTATGTATAACGATGACGGTGCAACAAAAAATGCTTTTGAAAAAGGTAAATATGAAATTTTAACGTTTGAAGCAGAAACCACCGAGAAGAGTTTGGAATTAGAATTTGAAGCGGAAATTGGCGCCAATTATGTGACATCTACAAAAAGTATAGATGTTGTTATTCATAATTTTCCTAAGCATCCAAAACGTATAAAATACGATAGCAAAAAAATAGATTTCCACTATAATGAAGTAACAAAAATAGTAACATTTCAAGTGCATTGGAATACTTCAAAAGAAGTAGAAGCGCAAATTAAATATTAAGTATCACATGAAAAATAACATACTTTTAATGGCAATAGCCATACTTACTTTCAGTTGTAAAACCGATAAAAAAGCAAATCAAGATGTAGCCGAAAGCCAACAAAAAGAAGCGATTAAGACGCCTTTTGTATGGGAAGCGGCGAACGTGTATTTTTTGTTAACCGATCGTTTTAATAATGGAGATAAGGACAATGATGTTAATTATAACAGAGATAAAGAAACAGGTCTTTTACGCGGTTTTGAAGGTGGTGATTTAAAAGGAATCACACAGAAAATCGAAGCTGGTTACTTTACAGATTTGGGAGTAAACGCTATTTGGATGTCGCCAATTGTAGAGCAAATTCATGGAGGAACAGACGAAGGTACTGGAATCACATACGGGTTTCATGGCTATTGGACCAAAGATTGGACCAATATAGATGCTAATCTTGGGACGGAAGAAGATTTAGAAAACTTAGTAGCAGCGGCACATAAAAAAGGTATTCGTGTTTTACTGGATGCCGTTATTAATCACACAGGGCCTGTGACAGAGCAAGATCCTGTATGGCCAAACGATTGGGTGAGAACTGGTCCGCAATGCGATTACAAAAATTTTGAAAATACAGTGACTTGTACCTTGGTTAAAAACCTTCCAGATGTTAAAACCGAAAGCAACGAGGAAGTGGAATTGCCACCTCATTTAATTGCAAAATGGAAAGCAGAAGGTAGATATGACGAAGAAATTGCAGAGCTAGACGCGTTTTTTGAAGCGAATGATTATCCGCGAGCACCTCGTTTTTATATCATGAAATGGTTGAGCGATTACGTGAGGGATTTCGGGATTGATGGCTACCGAGTAGATACGGTAAAACACACCGAAGCTTATGTTTGGCAGGAGTTTAAGGAGGTTTGTGATAACGCTTTCGCGGAATTTAAGCAGAACAATCCGGATAAAGTGGTAGACGATACTAATTTTTACTTGGTTGGCGAATTGTATAACTACGGCATTTCTTCGGGAATAGCTTTCGATTTTGGTGATAAAAAAGTCAACTATTTTGAGAACGCTTTTAATAGTCTTATCAATTTTGAATTTAAATGGAATGCTGCACAGCAATCCTATGAAGAACAATTCAAAAATTACGATAGTATTTTAAATAGCACACTGAAAGATTACGGGCTTCTAAACTATTTAACCTCTCATGATGACGGACAACCATTTGATAAAAACAGAGAGAAAACATATGAAACAGCAACCCGTTTATTGCTTTCTCCGGGAGCTTCGCAAATCTATTATGGAGATGAGTTGGCAAGAGATTTAACTATAGAAGGAACTGTTGGCGATGCAACACTTAGAAGTTTCATGAATTGGGAAGAACGATCTCAAAAACAAGACTTATTAATCCATTGGCAAAAGCTTGGTCAGTTTAGACGTAACCATCCATCGGTTGGAGCAGGAAAGCACCAAATGATAAGTGATTCGCCTTATGTTTTTAGTAGAAAGTACACTAAAGATGCTTTTAAAGATGAAGTTATGATTGGTTTAGACTTACCAAAAGGGGAACAGACGATTAATGTGTCTTCTGTTTTTAAAGACGGACAAGAAGTTACCGATTTCTATTCTGGAGAAACCTTTGAAGTAAAAAACGGAACCATCACCATTAGCATAGCTACAAACATTATTTTATTAGAAGAATTAAAATTGAGATAACCATGAAAAAATTAACGGTATTATTAGCAATCCTTACCATATTTGCTTGTAAAGAAGAAAAGAAACAAACAGAAGAAACAACTGTTGTAGAAGAAAAATCAGTTCTTAAACCTATATCAGCTTCCGATTTAGAAACTGCTGTAATTTATGAAGCAAACATTCGTCAATATTCTCCTGAAGGAACTTTTGAGGAATTCACAAAAGACATTCCGCAGTTAAAACAATTAGGAGTAAAAGTGATTTGGCTAATGCCTGTTTTTCCTATTTCAGAAACAAAACGTAAAGCGACTGGAGGAGAAGATAGCAAGTTTGCAACCGATTTTCCAGAAGCAGAACAAGGGAAATATTTAGGAAGCTATTATGCGGTTTCCGATTTCACGAAAATCAATCCAGAATTTGGAACCATTGAAGATTTTAGAAGCCTGGTCAATACTGCACATGAGAATGGGATTTATGTGATTTTAGATTGGGTACCAAATCACACTGGTTGGGATCATACTTGGTTAAAAACCAATCCGGAATATTATACACAAAACGACAAAGGAGAAGTGGTGCATCCTGTAGATACCGATTGGACAGATGTTGCCGATTTAAATTACGATAACCAAGAGATGCGTAAAGAAATGATTGCAGACATGAGTTATTGGTTAACAAATGAAGGGGTAGATGGCTTAAGATGTGATGTCGCAGGATCTGTACCAGCAGATTTTTGGGAACAAGCAATTCCGGAATTACGCGCACAAAAAGATATTTTCATGCTAGCAGAAGCTTGGGAACCAGAATTAATGAAAGAAGGTTTATTTGATATGGCTTATGGTTGGGATAGACATCATGCGATGAATCATATGGCACAAGGAGAAAAGGATGTTACCGGTTTTACTAATGTATTGCAAGCTGATTTGGATAGATACGAAGTAGATGATATGCTTATGAATTTTGTAACCAATCATGATGAAAATTCTTGGAATGGAACGATAAAAGAACGTATGGGAGATGCTGCAGAAACCATGACGGCTTTAAGCTACGTAACGCCTGGAATGCCATTAATCTATTCTGGTCAAGAATATGATTTAGACCACAGATTATTGTTTTTTGAAAAAGATAGTTTTCCGCATACCAAGGGTAAAATGTGGCCAGTTTTAGAGAAATTAGGAAAACTAAAAAGTACAAGCTCTGCACTAAACGGAGGAAAAGATGCTGCTTCTTATGAGAAAATAGAAGTTGCAAATAAAAATATTCTAGCGTTTAAAAGAAGCAAAAATGGAAGCACAATTCTATATATAGCAAACGTTTCTAATGAAGCTTTAAAAGCAAGTGTGCCACAAAAAGGAAAGTACATCGATTATATATCTAATACGGCATTCGAACTGGATGGCAATGCAATTACATTAGGTCCTTGGGAATATAAAATATTACTACAATAAACCTCGAAACATGAAAAATATTCTAATTATATGTTGCTTTATTTTTGTTAGTAGTAACTGTTTTTCGCAAGTGGGTGTTGGTACAACAACTCCTAAAAGTACTTTAGATATTAATGGGAATCTTTCTGTAAAGCATATCACTTTAATAGGAAATGGGACTGCTACAGATATTGATGGAGGTGTTTATTTGTCTATCAATCCGCAAGCTACAGATCAAGAATTTAGGCTTCCAAATCCGGTCACTTTTCCTGGAAGAGTATATATTATTAGAAATATTAATAATTCGAATACTGCAAAGTTAACCACGATTTCTGGGGCTTTGTTTCCTAAAGGATCCACAACCGGAAGTTCAGAAATTTATATGTACGAAAACAACTTGAGAACCATCACGGTAATTAGTGATGGTGTAAATTGGACGTATATGGATTAAGTATAAAATCCTTACGTATAAAAAAATCTCTTGGTGCATTACTACGCTAAGAGATTTTTTGTTTTAAATAGATTTTAAAAACAATCCTTTTAAGAATATCGGGATATGGTATTATATTTTTATGATTTTGATTGTTTGGCTAACCTGCGAAGCATTTTTTACTTGTATAAAATAAATGCCTTTTGAAAGATTAGAAATATTAAAAGAATGCTCCTTACTAAAGTCACCATAAAATACTTTTATAGATTTTCCTGTAATATCAAACACGTTTAATTGTATACTTTTTGTATTCAGCTGGAATGTAGATTTTGTAGGATTTGGATATACCTTAAGTGTTTCTAAATCGTCGGGATTAGCAATAGATAAAGTTGGGTTTAAAGTTCCTTCTAAAGCAATATTTAAAGTGGAACTATTATTATAGGTTACTTGCACATTTCCTGTGCTCATATTTTGCGATGTATCATTTAAAACCGCTTCAATAATGATGTCTTGATTCGCGCCTAATAGTAAATTACTGTACGCAGCATTTAAAGTGTAATTTGCTCCCGAAATGGTAATATTATCAATATAAGTTCCAGTGGTTCCTGCGTTATTGGATAGCGTGATAGGAATAGTTACAGA
>Ga0209344_10005606_pt1 | contig 10748 bp, 9 predicted proteins | sample Cruoilmetagenom6_FD_187293 | JGI IMG/M metagenome (GOLD analysis project Ga0209344, IMG submission 187293) | Oil polluted marine microbial communities from Coal Oil Point, Santa Barbara, California, USA - Santa Barbara Oil Seep Sample 6 (SPAdes)... | ecosystem: Environmental > Aquatic > Marine >...
TCGCATCATACATACTTACCGGTTCCCGATAATTGTTTTTATTCATTTTAAATGAAGGAAGCTTGTTTGAAATCTTTTTCGAAAAATCTGAATTTGAAGTTAATAGTGAAGTGCTCATTAAACTTTCAACTTCTGGTAAGTTTACAAAGTCCAATTTTAGTTTATTGGACTCAAAATCCAACTGTGCCGAGGCAATCAGCGGAAACAGAAAAAGAATAAATAGCAATTTTTTCATCACGACAAAGGTAACAAAAGTTAGGCCAAGTTTAAACCCAATCTAAATTCAAAACGTTGCGAAAGAATTGTTATTATAAACTCAAGTTTTTGGCGGTATTTTTAGGTACTGCATCTTGGTGAACCGTAATGCTTATTGCCTTTAAGCGCATATAGGCCTCGCTAAAATATACATATCCACCGTTGGCTACGCGGGTTTCGTCTGTTCCCCAACTGTTTTTTACTTTGTAATATTTTGTTCCGTTTTGGTCGCGGAGCATGCCTGTTACGTGCATTAAATGATCGTCTGTGGTATTATAGTTTTCAAACTCTTGCTGGCGGTATTCTTGTGTGATTTTCTTTTCTGAATAGATACCTTGTAGAGCTTTTATATTATTCTCGGTAGTTTCAGGAATAACCGCTACGCCGTCTTTTGAGGAAAATGTTTTTTCGCTCACATCACAGTCCAATTCAACGGTAAAGCCATTTTCCAAAGCATTATCAATAGCTGCCATCATTTCATCCATTGGAATATTGTAAAAACTTCCGTTGCTCCAGTTGTCTGGTATGTTCAAGATAAATTTTGAATAGAAAGGAGCGTGGGTAAAACTGGTTAGGTTCACGTAATCTGTAGGCTGGATTTTGGTCATTGCCAAAAAGGTTTGTGGCGTGTATTGTTTCCCTTCATAAGTGAAGTTGGTTACGTTTTTTCCCAAATAAACATCAAGTACACTTTCTATTGCGGCGCGCCATTTTGGGCTTAGTTTTCGGCCGGGATTGTCAACATAGGTTTTCAACATTGCTTCCAGCACGGCAACCATTTCGGCGTGATTGTGGGTGGTTTCCCCATTATCCAAACCGTTAAAGACCATTTCAGGCACCAAACCATTTCTTTGAACAGCATTCATTACATCGTGGGCCAAACCTCCTTCGCTAAATTGCGTTTTTCCTTGGCGCATAATAAAGTTTTCAGCTTTTAAGGGGTAGGTGTTTCGCACTTGGTACATTTCGCTTAGATCTATTTTTTTCCCCGTAAGGCGAATTATTTCACTTTCCAAAAACGAAGTGCTGCTAAAGCTCCAGCAGGTTCCGGTAATTCCCTGACTTATGACTGGAGTTGCTTCTAAATCTACAATTGTAGTGAATTTGTAAGCTTCTTGTGCGGTTAGGGTTACAGTGAAAAGGATTGCAATTAGAAAAAATACGTTGCGCATAATGTTTGAAGTTGTATTAATGATATTCCTCCTTCGCGGGAATTATTATCTTTGAAAACAAAAATAATAATTATGCCTTCACCCAACTGGAAAACAGCCAAAGAATATATCGATATTACCTATAAAAAAGCTAACGGCGTTGCTCGAATCGCCTTTAACCGTCCCGATATTCGCAATGCGTTTCGTCCAAAAACCACGGCGGAATTGCTTGATGCTTTTCACGATGCCCAGGAAGATACCTCCATTGGCGTGGTGTTGCTTTCTGCGGAAGGACCTTCTAGTAAAGATGGTGTTTATAGTTTTTGTAGCGGTGGCGATCAAAAAGCCCGTGGACATCAAGGCTATGTAGGCGATGATGGTTACCATCGTTTAAATATTCTAGATGTACAACGTTTGATTCGCTTTATGCCGAAGGCTGTTATCTGTGTGGTACCGGGATGGGCCGTAGGGGGCGGGCACAGCCTGCACGTGGTTTGCGATTTAACTTTAGCAAGTAAAGAACACGCAATCTTTAAACAAACCGATGCCGATGTAACCAGTTTTGACGGCGGCTATGGAAGTGCCTATTTGGCAAAGATGGTAGGGCAGAAGCGGGCGCGTGAAATCTTTTTTCTCGGAAGAAATTACTCTGCGCAGGAAGCTTTTGAGATGGGGATGGTGAATGCTGTGATTCCGCACGATAAATTGGAAGATACTGCTTATGAATGGGCGCAGGAAATCCTTGCGAAGAGTCCAACTTCCATTAAAATGCTAAAGTTTGCAATGAATTTAACTGACGACGGAATGGTAGGCCAACAAGTTTTTGCGGGGGAAGCTACGCGGCTTGCCTATATGACGGACGAAGCCAAAGAGGGGCGTGATGCTTTTCTCGAAAAACGCAAGCCTAATTTTGATAAGAAGTGGTTGCCGTAATCACTTTTCTTGGGTGAGTTCGCTGTTTGCCAATTCTTTTTGCACCCAGGCCATGGCTTCGCTTAGGGTTTCAAAGATTTCAAATTTCTTTTTGTAGAACATGCTTTCCAATTTGGCATTTGATTTTGCCAAATCAGTTTTCGCCACTATGCCCATGGCCACAAGGTTGTGGATTTTTGAGGTATCTAGATAGGTGAGGGGGTCTACGGCGTAGTTAAAGACTCTGTTTGAGATGTAGACCATTTTTTTGTTTGCAAAATGTTTGTCTATCACTTTGCGCAGTTTGTCATTATGGGCAGGGATAACCGTAACTCCTTCCTTGACCTGGTTAACAAGAAAGTTATCAAAGATGAAGACTTCTGACTCTTTGAAATCATAATAGTGGAACATGCTCATGATGAAAATTATTAGTTATTTTTAAAGATAACGAATAAATCCGTTTGTTGTCAATAGGTGTCTTGGATTAAAAATCCATAAAACCCCAAAAATTAAGAAAACAAAGTTCGCACTTTGATATTTAATCTTCTTTATTAAATACCAAAGGGGTAAGTGTCTGGCATATCTCCGCTTCGGGATCTTTTTATAAATGGATGTAGGGCAGTTGTGTGGGGTATAAAGATAAAGGCATCATAACGGTTACGAAGTTGGGTTGGTACATAATTTCCCCTTTCGTTTTCTGGGTGGTAAACCACTCCTATGGCGCGATGGCCTATTTTTTCCAGCGAAATGTTTTCTTGTGGCCAGACCAAAAGGTTGGTTCCTTCTGTATTATTATTTAATATAGCTTCAACCGTTCCGGTAGGTGATTCAGGAACATCCATTTTCTGCATAGGAGCGCCCCAAGCACTGCCCGCAATTACACTTCCGCTATAACTGCCGAATCCCAATAAAACCACACTTTCATCTCCATATTGCTCACGCGCCAATTGACCTATATTTATCATATTATTTTCTGCCATGTCGGTGGCACGGGCATCACCCACATGAGTGTTATGTGCCCAAACAATAATCTTTTTGTTGCCGTGAGACTTTATCTTTTCCAGAACTTGTATCATATGCCGATCACGTACATTCCACGAGGAATGGTTAAAGTCTGACATGGCTTTGTAATATTTTTCGGCATTGGCTATAACCAAGGAATTTATTTCAGCATTTAATCCCGCTTCGGGTTGTGTATTATATTGTGGTGTCTTACGTCGAATTTCTGAAAGTAAATGAATTACCTGTTCCCGGCAATTGGCGCGATTGTGAAAAACGGCCGAAGCATAGGAATCATCACTTTCATAGGGCTCGAAACAGCGGTATGCATCTTTGGCTATGGATGCTGCCTCTGGATCTTCTGCTTCCAAATAATCTATCATGGTTTTAAGTGAATCCCACAGACTGTAAACATCCAATCCGTAAAAACCCACTTTTTCTGCAGTTTGTTTTTGGTCGTTGTGCTCAGTGAGCCATGTGGCAAGGGCAGCAACCTCCCAATTGGCCCACATCCAAGTTGGCCATCTTTTAAAATTGGAAAGTACTTCTTCGACGGAATCCGGACTCCCGGAGTAATCTTTTATATAGTTGTTTATTGCCATACAATCTGGCCAATCACCCTCAACGGCTATGCAATTAAAGTTTTTTTCGCTTATAAGCCTTTGGGAAATTTGTGATCGCCAAGTATAATATTCGTGGGTACCGTGGGAAGCCTCGCCCAAAATTACAATTTCAGCATCGCCTACGCGCTCCATAAATAGGTCTAGATCTTTTTTTGAGTGTAGCGGATGTATGTAGTCTTTTGTTATTTTGAGTTTCTGTAAATTCATTGTTTTAATGAAAAGTTACAAAAGCTGTAGCGGTTTTTGCCTTAAAAAAATTATAAAAATGGAAGTGAATTATATTGAAATATTATAAAACGTACTTTGATTAATAACGGAAAAGTATGATGAAATTTTATAAATTTGAAATAAATAAAAGCGCCAGCAAATAATTTTACTGGCGCTTGTTTTAAATGAGTTTGATCCCACTCTTAGTGACCTTCGTTAGTACCGACTTGATTGCCTTTACCAATACTTTTGTCATCTTTTTTAATAGTAGATTTAGGATCCGAGGTTTTAGATGTAAGACCGTTTTTCTTGTTCTGATTTTTTTGATCTTGTGTGCTCATAGCTTTTTTGTTTTAAATTAAAAGGTTTTAAATATTCTTTTTTTATTTGGCATAAGCATCTGCATGTACATTCTTCACAGCCCTTCCACTTGGGTCGTTCATATTCTTAAAGCTAGCATCCCACTCCAAAGCAATGGGGCTGCTACATGCTACTGAGGGTACACTGGGCACACTTAGGGCAGCGGTGTCACTGGGGAAATGTTCTGCAAAGATGCTTCGGTAGTAAAACTCTTCCTTGCTGGTGGGGGTTTGGATGGGGAACTTGTATTTGGCGTTGGCAAGCTTCTCATCAGTTACCTGCTCATTAACCATTTCTTTTAAAGTATCGATCCAACTGTAGCCCACGCCATCGCTAAACTGTTCTTTTTGGCGCCACGCCACGCTTTCGGGAAGCATATCTTCAAAAGCTTTTCGCAAAACCCACTTTTCCATGCGTTCACCATTTATCATCTTATCCTGTGGGTTGATGCTCATGGCAACATCCATAAATTCCTTATCGAGAAATGGCACACGCCCTTCAATGCCCCAACTGGCAAGACTCTTGTTAGCTCGGAGGCAATCGTACATGTGGAGTTTGTCTAACTTGCGCACATTTTCATCATGAAAATCTTTTGCAGTTGGTGCTTTGTGAAAATATAGATAACCACCAAATATTTCATCGGCACCTTCGCCGCTAAGCACCATTTTTATACCCATAGCCTTTATGGCGCGTGCCATAAGGTACATGGGCGTGCTGGCACGGATGGTGGTAATATCATACGTTTCAAGATGATAAATTACATCGCGTATGGCGTCTATGCCTTCTTGGATGGTAAATTTTATTTCGTGGTGAACGGTCTTTAAATGATCTGCCACTTTTTGTGCGGCTGCAAGGTCGGGGCTACCCTCAAGACCTATTGCAAAACTATGGAGTTGTGGCCACCAGGCGCCTTCGGTATCTTCGCTTTCGATACGTTTATCGGCATATTTTTTTGCAATGGCCGAGGTAATTGAGGAGTCCAATCCGCCTGAAAGGAGGACGCCATAGGGTACGTCGCTCATTAACTGACGGTGCACGGCAGCTTCCAAGGCCTTGCGGAGTTTGGCAATTTCGGTAGCATTGTCTTTAACGTTTTCATAGTCCATCCAATCGCGGGAATACCAGCGTTTCAGCTCGCCTTCGCGGCTGTCTAGATAATGGCCGGGAGGAAAGAGTTCAATTTTGGTGCAAACGCCTTCCAAAGCCTTTAATTCGGAAGCTATATAAAAGGTTCCGTTTTGGTCCCAACCCATATAAAGAGGAATAATACCCATATGGTCGCGGGCAATAAAATAGTTGTCGTTTTCAATATCGTAAAGCGCAAAGCCGAAGATGCCGTTCATTTCATCTAAAAAGCTGGCGCCTTTCTCTTTATATAAAGGAAGAATTACCTCGCAGTCGCTTTTGGTCTGGAATTCATAATCTTTGAATTGCTTGCGGAGCGCCATATGGTTATAGATTTCGCCATTGGCGGCCAAAACCAGATTGCCATCACTACTGAAAAGCGGTTGCTTCCCGGAAGTGGGATCAACTATCGCAAGGCGCTCGTGGGCCATAATAGCTTTTTCGTTACTGAAAATTCCGCTCCAGTCTGGGCCGCGATGCCGGATACATTTTGCCATTGACAATACCTGAAGTCTGAGGGCCTCTGCGGGCTCTTTTAATTTGAATGCACATACAATTCCACACATAATTTCTATAATTTAAATGGTTAGTTTTACGTAAAAAAAAAGCCCGCCAGGTAAAAAACCTGACGGGCTATATATCGCGACAAGTTTTTGTTACGGCAGCTCGTTATTATTATTTAAACTGATGAAATACATAAACTTGTTTTTGTTTGTAATTGAATTGCTAATTTAAAGTAATTAATGTGAGACTTCCAAATATTTATTGAATAAAACGCAAATAATAGTTTAAACTATTGAATATTCGGTAAAGTGTAGCATTCTATAGGTTCACAGTGAATTGTAATGAAGCTATTCATAATATCTATTAATTAGTTTTCAATTCATCAATAATACAATCTCCTCAGGAAGGGAATCTTTAGGAATTTTATTGCCTGCAGTATTATAAAACGCATACCTAACGTTGATGTCATCTAAGAGTTTTATCATATATATTTCCCGTTTTGGATTGTAAAAGGTTATAAAGTCTGCATGGCGAATAGTATAATCTTTATAATCACTATCTACTTTCAGCCTAACCTCTGCAGGAATAATTTCGCTGGGCATAAATTCGGAATTGAAAATCAAGATGCCATTGGGAAGGTAGGAAGCTGAAAAGCCCGGACGACCGTCTTCTTCAAATTTGGCAATGTAGCGTATGTTTTGCGCATCCTGCATCCCATCCATTTCTTGCACTTGCCATTCAGAAATAAAATTTGTTGGAAATAACTCTTCTTGACGATCCAATACGGATTGGGGCACTTGTGATTGGGGGATAAAACGTACATTATCGTTTACATCTTGCGAATTAACGAAGGTTGTAAAAATAATACTTAGCAGTAGCGTAAAAATCTTTCTCATAGCGGTATGTTTTTAAATTACGCTATAATATACGTTGCATAGCTGAAGAAAAACAGGACTTTAGCGTTATCTTAACTTCGGAAAAGAAGAAGGGTTCGCCTCGTGCATAATTTCATAGACCTTTTCATAAATATCTTCTACCGAAGGCTTGCTGAAATAATCACCATCAGTGCCATAAGGTGGACGGTGGTCTTTTGCAGAAAGCGTTTGTGGCTTGCTGTCCATATATTTATACCCGCCCTGTACTTCAATAATATGGTTTAAAATGTATGCCGAAGCGCCGCCCGGCACGTCCTCGTCAATTACCAGGAGTCGGCTGGTCTTGGCTATGCTCTTTACCATATCATGGTTGATATCCAAAGGCAATAAGGATTGCACGTCAATAATTTCAGCATCTATACCTGTCTGTTGCAGTTCCTTTGTGGCTTCTTCTACAAGTCGTAATGTACTTCCGTAGGAAACCAATGTAATGTCGGTTCCTTCCTTAATTGTTTCCACAACGCCTATTGGGGTCTTGAACTCCCCAAGGTTGGAAGGCATTTTTTCCTTTAAACGGTAACCGTTTAAGCATTCTATTACCAAAGCGGGTTCGTCGGTTTCCAATAAGGTATTGTAAAAACCTGCGGCCTTGGTCATATTGCGAGGTACGAGAATATACATTCCGCGCAATAAATGTATCAAGCCGCCCATTTGTGAACCACTGTGCCAAATACCTTCCAGCCTGTGGCCACGGGTACGTACTATTAATGGAGCTTTTTGGGTTCCATTTGTTCTATATCGTACGGTAACCAAATCGTCACTCATAATTTGAAGGCAATATAAAATGTAATCCAAATACTGTATCTCTGCTATAGGACGGAGCCCTCGCATAGCCATACCGATTCCCTGACCGAGAATGGTGGCTTCGCGAATTCCTGCATCGGCTACCCGTAGCTTACCATATTTTTCCTGCATTCCTTCGAGGCCTTGGTTTACATCGCCAATTTCTCCACTATCTTCACCAAAGATCAATACCTCCGGATGTTTGCTGAAAATAGCATCAAAGTTATCTCTAATGATTACCCTTCCATCCACTTCCTCGGCATCAGAGGCGTAGGAGGGAAGTACTTCTTTTATGGTCTTGGCATTTTCTTTAGCCTCGCTATAAAGGTGGGCGCTGTATTTGGGCTGGATTATTTCATAATAATTCCCGATCCAATCCTGTAGTTGTTTCTTTTCGGAAGAATCTTCTCCAACCACATAGCGAAGTGCTTTCCGTGCGGATGCAAGAATATTTCTACGTAACGGCTCTTTTTCGGAAACCAGTTCGTTCTTTATTTTTTCAATGAAATTTTTATTTGCGCTATTCTCAGCTAGATTTCCCAACAATAGAACTGCTTCTTCCTGCTCCTTTTTTTGGGGGGCAAGGAAAGCTTCCCATGCGGCTTTTTTGCCATCGCGCACTTTTTTCTTGATCTCCTTTTCAATTTCAGAAAGTTGCTCTTCCGTGGCAATGTCACTGGAGATAATCCATTCACGCATTTTTACATTACAATCGTACTTTGCCTCCCAATCCAGACGTTCCTTGCTTTTGTAGCGTTCATGTGAACCGCTTGTGCTGTGGCCTTGCGGCTGTGTAAGCTGCTGTACGTGGATTAAAACAGGAACGTGTTCTTCTCGGGCAATTTTTGAGGCACGGTTGTAAACCTCGATAAGTTCTGGATAATCCCAACCTTTTACGCGGATAATTTCATAGCCATCTTCTTCTTCGGTGCGTTGGAATCCTTTTAAAATTTCTGAAATATTTTCCTTGGTAGTTTGATATTTTGCGTGGACGGAAATACCGTACTCATCGTCCCAAACACTCATGACCATAGGTACTTGCAATACACCGGCAGCATTAATAGTTTCCCAGAAAAGACCTTCACTGGTGCTGGCATTCCCGATGGTTCCCCAGGCAATTTCGTTACCGTTAATCGAGAAATTGGTTTTGTTTTCAATACCCTTTACATTTCTAAAAATTTTGGAAGCCTGTGCCAAACCCAATAAACGGGGCATTTGGCCCGCTGTGGGAGAAATATCTGCGCTGCTATTTTTTTGCTGGGTAAGGTTTTTCCAACTGCCGTCTTCGTTAAGACTGTGGGTTGCGAAGTGACCGCCCATCTGCCTTCCGGCACTCATCGGGTCAGCTTTTATATCGGTGTGGGCATAAAGCCCTGCAAAAAACTGTTCGATGGTGAGTTTGCCAATAGCCATCATAAAGGTTTGGTCGCGGTAATAACCACTGCGCCAATCACCATTTTGAAATGCCTTTGCCCAAGCTAGTTGCGGTACTTCCTTCCCATCTCCAAAGATTCCAAACTTTGCTTTTCCTGTAAGTACTTCGCGACGGCCCAACAGACTACATTCACGGCTGGTCACAGCTATTTTATAATCTTTTAAAACTGTTTCTTTGAAATCGTCAAAAGAAATCTCGCCGTTGGTCTTTGGGTCTGTCTGCATTTCAATGGGTTTTAGTTTTGCAAAAATAGCGAAATTGGGGGTGTTTCGCAACGCTTAGTTATCCACAGGCAGTTTTTGGAGCCCCATAGATTATTTTGATTAATCCATTTTGGAAGGAATTATCCTAATTATCAACAATCTAAGCAACAAAATAAATGGAAAACCGTGCAGCAAAACATCAAACCAATCGGCACCCTGCATTCCTTCGGCACCGCCTGCAATCCATTTCAGTTTTCCCCAAATGTGTGGTTCAGGAAAGAAAGGGGCCAAACCAAGGGTAAGGCAGAGTAAAAAAATGATTCGCCAATTGTTTAATAGTTGCATTTTGGAGATTGTTGTTTAAAGTTAAACATTAATACCACCTTCTGGTAAACAAGCCAAGCAGGGTTTTTGGGCTTAAAGTAATAATGAACCTTACTTTTTCATCATAATGCGGCAGATTTGGCTCAAAACCTAGGTTTGAATAGATTGGGAAATAAATTTCGAAATAATCTGCTACCAAGCTTACGCGAATTCCGCTGTCGAAAACCGCATTCACGCCCCGGTCCTTATTCCCTACTAGCCCTACATCACCGTAGGCGTAGATCCACCTCCAAATATTAGTACTGGCATTGACCGTAGTTATCCAGCTATTGGCATAGGCCGGCTCCAATTGTGATTTAAAACCTCCTTCGGCAATGATTAGCTGCTGGCTGAAAAGACCAGAATCCTCACTTCTCCCGTAATAATTGTAATCAAAGAGATAATCGTTGGGGCGGTCCAGTGCAAAACTGAAAAAGTCTTCATTTTCTCGTGTGTCATTAAAGAGGAATACGCCCGCAAAAAAACGGAGGTTCAATTGGCGGTTGCTCAAGAAGAGCTTACGATATTCTAGATCAACGGAAAGTTTGCTGAATTTTGAAGAAATTTCATAATCTGCAACTCCTCTAAAGTAATTGATAAGGTTGGGGTTTGAATATACATACTGCATATTGAAAACGCTGTAATTAGGCTCTTGGTCTGGATCATTGGGGTTTTCATCTCTGTAAACGTTCACATTCCGAAGGTTAATGAATTGTTTTTCATTGTCTCTTAAATCTTCATTTCTGAAAGCGAAAGTGATGTAGGGTGTAAAGCGTTTGTAAAAAAGACCGCGATCATACGAGTAATAATTTCCAGAGAAACCATAGCGCATTGCGTACAGATTTTCTTGGTCCAAAGTTTGTGTATAACTGATGGAGGCACTTCCCACAAGG
>Ga0209344_10005607_pt1 | contig 10748 bp, 10 predicted proteins | sample Cruoilmetagenom6_FD_187293 | JGI IMG/M metagenome (GOLD analysis project Ga0209344, IMG submission 187293) | Oil polluted marine microbial communities from Coal Oil Point, Santa Barbara, California, USA - Santa Barbara Oil Seep Sample 6 (SPAdes)... | ecosystem: Environmental > Aquatic > Marine...
CACATTCTGGCTCCGGGCACTTACAAAGTAACTGCGCTTAACGACGGGCGAAAATTCGAACAAGAATTCAAGGTCGAGGACAATCAACTGGCCCGTGTCGAAGTGCTGGTTCAATAGCAATGGCCGCTTAGAAATCCGTTAGCACCCAGTCGGTCGGGCAGCCGTTCCGCGCCATCCGGGTTTCGCAAACGCCAGCGTCATTGGCGCGCCGTTCGCCTTCGAACAATGATCGCGCCAACTGCCAGTGCTCGCAGGCGGTAATAAGATCTCCCTCTGACTCCGCCATGTCGCCGAGCTCTAAACGCGCAAGTGCGTGCAATTGGTCGTTGCGTATGGTCGAGGCAAGCTTGATTGACTCGCGCAGGTGCTCGGCAGCCGATACGTCATCGCCTGCGGCGCGAAAATTGAGCGCCTTGGTCAGCAAGTCGCGAGCCTGCACCGCGCGTGGGTCGAGGTCAGCCGCATCGGGGACCGGCAATGGTCGAGTCTGGACATCGTTATGCGGCGATTGAGTTGACAACGGGCTGGCGCTTTCATCGCGAGCCATTCCGTTGTTCTTTGATGTGACAGTGCCAGGGGTATAAAAGATGTTAGGTTCCTGTTCTGCCCGGACTTCGAGGCCGCGCGTTCCGATTTGATCCGACTTCAGGGACAGTTCCCCTCTATCTGGCACAAGGCCGGACGCCGACGCGGTTTCCGGCGATACAGGGCCGGCCGCAACGGGCCAGACTAGGGCCAAGAACAACGCAAAGGTCAACAAGAGGAGAGGTGCGGCAAGCACCGCCATACCGGCGAATCCGCTGATTTCCACAACAGAGTTCATGTCCCCTCAAACCCGACGCCGTACCGGCGATACGCTCGATGTACTCACTTGCGCCAAAGCACGCGGACGATAGTCCCGCCAATGCGTTTGTGACACATTATCGAAGCCGAACAGCCATTTCGGCAGGTGATCGTTGCGTGTGGGTCGCACCTGTGCGCAAAGAGTGCGCATCTTTACGCCTCTTGTCCTCTTGATCCGACACTTCGGATCAGCGAAATGCGCGATTCTAAGGCCGCCAACGGGTAAGCGATGACCGACAAAAATGATCAGATCCCGCAGCAAGGTTCCGCAAGCCTCGTGACGCATGGTGGCCGAGACCCCTTCGCGGCACACGGCTTCGTCAATACGCCCGTGTATCGCGGCTCGACGGTTTTGTTCCCGTCACTCGAGAAACTGTTGACTTACGACCAGCGCTACACCTACGGACGCAACACGACGCCGACAACGGATGCCCTATGTGAGGCAATCCGGCTTTTGGAGGGTGGCGAATACACGGTTCTTGCCACCTCCGGTCTGCACGCCGTGACCACCGCCATCATGTCGTTCGTCGAGGCCGGCGACGAGATCTTGATGACGGACAGCGTTTACTTCCCGACGCGGAGATTCTGTGACCAGGTCCTGTCGCGGATCGGCGTCAAGACGGTTTACTATGATCCGCTCGTTGGGAACCGCATTGGCGAACTGATCAACGACAAGACACGGCTTGTATTCACCGAGTGTCCTGGTTCGCAATCCTTTGAGATGCAGGACATTCCCGCGATTGCGGCGGCGGCTCGCAAGCGGGGCGTCTGGGTGTTGTTGGATAACACGTGGGCAACACCGCTTTATTTTCGTGCCTTCGAGCACGGTGTTGATGTCTCAATACAGTCCGCGACCAAGTACATCGTCGGCCATGCCGACGCGCTCTTGGGAAGTGTCACCTGCAATGCCCGCGCGACACCACAGGTCAAGCGAACATCAATCGCGCTTGGCAACGCTACTGGATCGGAAGAGACGTTCTTGGGCCTGCGGGGTCTGCGCACACTTGAGGTTCGGCTGCAACGGCACCAGCAATCCGGGCTTGAGATCGCCTGCTGGCTTGCGCAACGGCCTGAGGTTGCCGAAGTACTGCATCCGGCATTGCCCGGCGCACCCGGTTACGAGATCTGGAGACGCGACTTCCTCGGCGCGACCGGACTCTTTTCGATCATACTCAAGCCAGTATCGAATGAAGCGCTCGCGGCGATGCTCGATCACTTGAAGTATTTTGGCATGGGCTATTCCTGGGGCGGCTATGAAAGCCTGATCGTGCCGTTTGATTGCAGCTCTTACCGCACCGCGACCACCTGGAGTTCGGCAGGACCGGCTCTACGATTGCACATCGGCCTTGAAGATGTCGCTGACCTGAAAGCCGACCTAGCCGCCGGATTTGAACGAATGAGAGCTTCTTAACCCGCGCGCGAAAGTCTCCGGTGGAGTCTACGTGAACATCCGTTTTCGAACTTAGTCGCCGTCTTTTTTCGGTGTTGAGGACTCGCGGTCGCGAAGATCGAAAACCCACTGCACCACGGCAAAGACCAACGCTGTTGACCATCCAAACAAGAACAGTCCATTGGCTGCCTCGAAGGACGCGAGGAGGCGCCAGTCCTTTTCCAGAACGATATCACCGTAGCCAAGGGTGGTGAATGTGACGGTCGAGAAGTAAAGCGCTGTTTCGAAGTCATCCAAGGCTCCGATGACGACGTAGAGTATCGACCAGGTCCAGACTTCTAGGACGGTTGCCAGAAATAGCCAGAGCACGAAAAACGACAAAACCACGGAGGCTTTCCAATCGGAAGTGATCCTCCCCCAGTCGTTGAACTTCTTGGTCAAATAGGCGATGCCAGCCGCTGTGAAGATCCCGTGTATAACGGTGGTGGCGAGGATCATGAGCGACCCCAAGGTGAGTTCGGGTAGCATCAGGCAATCACGTCACTGGCTTCGGAACCGTCTACGGGTTGTACCGGTACGTTCATCTTGTGCTGTTTCAGCTCACTCAGCAGTTGCGGTTTTCTCTGGCAAGTCCGGAGTGGCTGGACCGGCGCTGCCGAAATAGCCCTTTACGGTTTCTCGTGTCGACTGCATCACGACGTACAGCATTGGGATCAGGAAGACGCCGACGGTAGCTGCCGCCAGCATGCCGCCGAACACGCCGGAGCCGACGGACTTCTGCGTTGCTTCACCTGCACCGTTGGCAATGAGCAGAGGAATAAGCCCCAGCAGGAACGAAAAGGCCGTCATCAAGACCGCACGTATTCTCAGGCGCGCAGCCGTCTTGGCGGCATCGATGATGGACAAACCCTCGTCTCGTTTGGCCATCGCGAACTCAACGATCAAGATCGCGTTCTTGGACGCAAGGCCAATAAGAAGCACGATGCCGATTTGCGCGTAGATATCATTGGCAAGTCCGGTCAGCCAAATCGTCAACAGGGCACCGACGACGGCGACGACGACCGAAAGCAGAACAGCGGCCGGCATGCTCCAGCTCTCATAAAGGCCGACCAGGAACAAATAGCCAAATACGACTGCCAGAATGATCGCCACGACAGTTTGTCCGCCGGCGAGTTTCTCCTGGAAGGCAGTGCCGCTCCACGAGAAGCCAAAGCCGGCCGGAAGGGTTTCTTTGGAAACTCGCTCCATTGCGTCCAGAGCTTGGCCTGAACTGAAACCGGGTGCCGGACCGCCGTTCACTGTTACGCTTCTTTGGTTGTTGAAGCGCATGATTGCCTGTGGCCCAACGATCAGCTTGTTTCGGACCAAACCCTGCAGCGGCACCATCTCGCCTTTGGCATTCCTGACGTGGATTCGGCCTATGTCATTAAGCGAGTCTCGATCGATTGACTCGCCTTGGATATTGACCTGCCAGACGCGCCCGAAACGGTTGAAGTCGTTGACGTAGAAACTGCCCAAGGTGGCCTGCAACGCAACGAAGATATCGTTGATCTCGACACCAAGAGTACGGGCCTTGGCGCGGTCGATATCAAGATAGACCAGCGGTGTGTTGTTCGACCATAGGGTGAAGATCGCGCCGATTTCGGGTGCATCGCGCGCATTGACAATGAGGCCGCGCAAAGTCTGCGCCAGTTCGTCCGTCGGCCGGCCTGCGAGATCTTGTAGTTCGTATTCGAAACCGCCCGCATTGCCCAAGCCGGAGATCGGAGGCAAATTGAAGAGCGAGATTGTTGCACCGGGAATCGCAAATAGCTGTTTTTGCAATCGGTCAATAGTCTTGTGAACCTTCAAATCGCTAGTGAGGCGTTCTTCGAAAGGTTTTAGACGGCCGATTACGACACCGCTGTTGGATTGCGACAGGCTGTTGAGAAGGCTGTACCCGATTACAGTGAACACCTCATCGACGGCCGGATCGGCACCGACCACTTCCTCGACCTTGGTGACGATCTCGGACGTACGTGCGACGGAGAGACCATCGGGCAACTGGATCTCGCCCATGAATAAGCCCTGGTCTTCGGATGGCAGAAAGCCAGACGGCGTCACCTTGAAGAGCAGGACCGCACCGCCCATCAGCACCCCGACGAGAACCAAGGCAATCACGGAGAACCTCAGAACGCGCGTCACAAGGAAAGAGTATCCGTCAGTAACGTTATCTATCCGGTTGAGCATCCATTTGATCGGGCCCTTGGCTTTTTGGCCCGGCTTCAAGACCAGCGAACATAGCGCAGGGGAGAGGGAGAGCGCGTTTATAGAGGAAATCACGACCGCAAAAGAAATGCAGATGGCGAACTGCTGGAAGAGCGCGCCGACGATGCCGGGGATGAAGGCAACCGGTACAAACACCGATAGGAGGACCAACGTTGTTGCAATAATCGGAGCCGTTAGCTGCTCCATCGCCTTGATCGTCGCCTGATCAGGCGGCAGGCCTTCTTCTTCCATGATGCGCACCACGCCCTCGACGACCACGATGGCATCGTCAACGACGACACCGATCGCCAGCACGAGGGCAAGCAACGAAACCGTATTCAGCGAAACGCCCATCGCGGCCATCGCCGCGAAGGTCCCGATGAGCGAGACGGGAATCGCCACGGCTGGGACAAGTGTCGCCCGCGCAGAACCCAGGAAGAGGAAAGTGACCGCGACGACCAGAATGAACGCGATAATCAGCGAAGAGTAGACGTTCTCGATACTTGCCTTGACGAATACCGTGGTGTCGTAAGTGACCGAATAGGTAAGGTCCTCGGGAAAACGTTCTTTCAGCTTTTGCATAGTCTCAAGGACCGCATCGGCGGTCTGGATGGCGTTCGATCCGGGCGAACCGTAGATCCCAATCCCAGCAGATTCCTTACCGTTCAGACGCGTGAAAGTGTCCGAACTCTTGGCCCCAAGGTCCACGCGGGCAACGTCCTTGACGCGAACGGTTGAGCCATCCGGATTCGCACGTATGATGATTTGCTCGAATTCACTGGTTTCGGTGAGGCGTCCCTTAGTGGTGAGGTTGTACTGCTGATCGACGTCATCGCTTATTGGTTGCGCCCCAATACGGCCAACTGCGGCCTGGACGTTTTGCGAGCGGATCGCATTCACTACATCCGCCGGTGTGAGATTGAGAGCGGTCAGGCGATCGGTGAAGTACCAGATCCGCATCGAGTAGTCTTGCAGGCCAAATAGCCGTACGTCGCCGACACCTGGAATACGCGCAAGAGTATCCATGATGTTGATCTTGGCGTAGTTGTTCAAATACAGGCTGTCGAAAGATGCGTTGGGAGAGAAAAGCGTCACAACTTGGAGTAGCGCGGTTGACTCCTTCTTCGTGTTAAGACCCTGGCGCTGGACCTCATCGGGCAGCTGCGGCACCGCCAATGAAACGCGGTTTTGCGTGTTGACGGTGTTGATATCGGGATCGGAGCCGACTTTGAAGGTGACGTTTAGTGAGTATGTGCCGTCGTTGCCGCTTGTCGACTTCATGTAGATCATGTTGTCGACGCCATTGACCTGTGACTCAATGGGCTGGGCCACCGCTTGCTCAACAACCTCCGCGTTTGAACCGGGGTAAGTGGCGGACACGCGAACCTGTGGCGGAACAATGTTTGGGAACTGCTCGACCGGCAATGCCATCTGCGAAATGAGCCCCGCGATCGTGATCACGATCGAGATAACCAACGCCAGTCTAGGACGCCTAACAAAAATCTCTGAGAGCACGGCCTAGGTCCCCTGCTTTTCAGCTGCGACAGGATTGACCTGCATGCCGGGCCGCACTTTCATGCCGCCCTGGATGACAACGCGGTCGCCGGGCTCCAATCCGGAAGTCACACCGATATCGCGCCCGAAGGCCTTACCGGTTTGAACCACGCGTTCCTCGATTTTATTCTCGGCATTCACCATCAAAACGAACTGTCCGCGCTGATCGAGGCCAAGCGCACTTCGAGGTATAACCAGCCGCTCTTCCGGATCAGCCGTCTCCACAATTACGACAACAAACTGTTGATCGACGAGTAAGCCGTTCGGATTGGCGAACGTGCCGCGAATGAGGATCGTATCCGTGGTTGGGTTTACTTGGACGTCGGTGAAATCGAGTTTGCCCACTTCACCGTATATTTCTCCGTCCGAAAGCCGCAACTTCATTTGCAGCGTTGCGCGAGCATTTTTCTCGGTTGACCCCATTTCCGCAACTCTCCGGCGAAAATCAAGGACGGTGCGCTCAGTGACGTTGAAGGCAACGTAGACCGGGTCCTGCTTGACCACTGTCGCCAGGACGCCGGACTCCGGTGAGACCAGATTGCCGGGCTTGATGTTGGAGCGGCCGATGCGCCCGTTAATCGGCGATATAATCTCAGTGTAGGAATAGGTGATATTAGCTTGCGTGAGCGCCGCCTCCGCCTGCAGCACCGAGGCATCCGCGACGCGCTTCTCCGCAAGGCGGTCATCCGCGGTCGCTTGAGACACCGTCTTGCGCTCCACCAGAATCTCAGCACGTTTGAGAGACGTCGTCGCGTTGAGCGCCTGTGCACTGGCGGCCGCGAGATTGGCTTCAGCTTGCTTTACTGAGGCCGCAAAAGGCTCTTGCTCAATGACGAAGAGCAGTTCCCCTTCCTTCACCACCTGGCCGTCTTGAAAGGCTTGTTTATCTAGAAATCCGGTGACGCGAGCTCGCAGGTCAACCCTTTGAACGGCCTCGACACGGCCAACAAACTCCGACGACGGCGTGACATCTTTATTTGCTGCCTGTACGAAGGTCACGGCAGGCAGCGGCGGGGCTTTTGCAGCGTCGGCTTTCTCCTCGGAGCGGGCCGGTCCAACCATGGCCGCGAGCAAGGCGAAACAGCCGACTGGGACAAAAAGACTTCGAAGGCACCGCGGAGTTGGGGAAAGCATACCGAACCCGATCCATATACCATTGATATTACCAAACTTCTCGGACTACCCGGAATTCTGGCTCGCGCCCTCGGACAGGACACCTCGATTCCGCGCCGTCCACGGCAGGCGTTGTGTATTTTTCGAAATCGTCGCGGCCTTGGGCAATCTGAAAATGAGCACCCTCCACTCAATGGTCCAATCGATCGGATAGGTCAACACAAGCCGTGGACTTGGCAGTTGCATGAGCATTGCGACGGCAGCCGGGAATAACAATGCGTTTTAAGCCTTCTGAGAAGGACATCCGCAGTGGCCCAGCCGAGTTGCCGCGCGCGTTGCTTGGAATGTGGGCAGAAACGCGGATCGTAATCTCACAACCCAACCAGAGCGTTGAGATGCGTATTTGCGACACGATTGCAGATCAGCATCTGTGCATGGCCTGCATCTTTTCGCCGTAATGCTCCGAGACTAGGTTTGGATGAGGAGACCCTATTTGCGAACCCGCGAGCGATCCACAGGCCGGGCCTTGCTCCCGGCTCTGACAGCATTGGTCGTCCTGGTGGGCCTGATTGGTTGCGCCTCGACCATGATGCGCGTGCCTGTGCCAATGGGGCTCGCTGACAAGGTCGAGGTCGCCGGGGTCGGTCAAGTCCGCAGCTGGGGTGATGCGCCGATTAAAAACATCAACGCGCTGGCCAAGCTTCGCAGAGATCAGATCCGCGCTAAACGACCTAGTTTGCTGAAAAAGCGCCACCGTACAGTGTCATATCTAGCGTTGTCGGGGGGTGGTTCCAACGGCGCTTTTGGAGCCGGCTTACTCAACGGGTGGAGCGCATCTGGCAAACGTCCACAATTTGAAATCGTCAGTGGGGTAAGCACCGGCGCCCTGATCGCGCCGTTCGCATTTCTTGGCCCCGAGTACGACAAACCGCTGCGCGAAATTTACACACTCTATTCGACCAAGGACATTCTTGAGCCGCAGGTCCTGGCCGGTCTACTCGGCGCCAACGCCGTTTCCAGCACGAAGCCCTTGGAGAAGTTGATCGCTCGTTACGTCGACCGAGAATTCATGGCTGCTATTGCCCGTGAATACGCCAAGGGGCGCCGCCTCCTTATCGGCACGACAAATCTTGATGCGGAGAGGCCGGTGGTTTGGAACATGGGCGGCATCGCCCAGCGCAATTCCAATGCGGCCTTACAGCTTTTCCGGGACGTGCTGCTTGCTTCATCGGCCCTGCCAGGGCTATTCCCGCCGGTCTATGTAAAGGTCACCTCGGACGGCCAAATATTTGAAGAGATGCATGTTGACGGAGGCACGACCGAAAACGCATTCCTGCTGCCACTAGACCTAGACCTCAGGCGTTACGACAAACAAAACGGGGTCAGCTGGAAGCGCAAGATCTACATCATTACCAATGACAAGACGGATCCCAGTCCGGAGGAAGTCAATGGCACAGCACTCGATATTGCTGGGCGCTCTATCTCAACGCTCATCAAACAGCAAACCGAAGGCGATCTGATCAAACTCTACCTGAGAGCGAAGGAAAATGGGATCGATTACAACATGGCCAGCATCCCGGTGGATTTCTCAGCCAAGAGTTCCGAAGCGTTTGACAAGGCCTACATGCGCAAGCTCTACGACTTGGGGTTCAAGCTCGGGCAAGAGGGATACGGCTGGCAGAAGAAGCCATCAGGGATCTAATCCCTATCTCAATTGCATGGAGAGGCAGGAAAACATGGGCTCGCGAGTTTTATGGTTCTTCATTGGAGCGGCCGCGGCGAGTGCCGTCTGGCTTGCTATCTTGAACGGCGCCAATTTGATGCTGCTCGAGAAGCTTCTTGGAGCACCTTGAAGTTGCTGCCCTGCCGAAAAACTTAAAACAACAAGCCCGTCTCTTCTTTGTGCTCCCATTCAAAACATGCGCGCAACAACAAACGCTTAGCGCATTATTGCGTCGAAAGATGCACTGCGAGAAATTCCATGATAATAACCGGCGCTGTTGTAATAAGAGGGACATTACAAATGCATTCTCACCGAATCCGTAGAATTGTTTCGTCCGCGCTTTTGGTTGCGTTCGGATTGCTCGCCAGTCAAGCCGCGCTTGCAGAAACAGCGAAGATGAAAGTCGGAACGTTGACCTGCCAAGGCAAAGGCGGCGTGGGACTGATCCTGGGCTCCAAGGAACAACTGTCGTGCAAGTACACACCTTCCGACAACCAGCCGCCGAGTTACTTGGCAGGCAAGATCACTCGGATCGGGCTTGATATAGGGGTTCGCGGGAAAAGCGTCATGGTTTGGGGGGTTCTAGGATCCACTACAAAGTTGCCGGCCGAAGCACTCGGCGGCAAGTTCGCTGGCGCTTCGGCCGACATCGCAGCCGGCATCGGCGCCGGCGCTAACATACTGATTGGCGGCAACAGTAAATCCGTCGTCTTGCAACCGCTCAGCGTGAAGGGTCAAACGGGTGTCAACCTGGCTCTTGGCGTCGCCGGGCTGACCCTGACTCCCATTGCCCGGTAGCCATGCGCCCAACTGCAGGTTCGGCTGCCTGGCTGTGAGCCACATTGCAATGTTACCGCCGACCGAAGGTTCTGGTGCGCCGCGCCGATCCTTCGGACTGCGCCCCTTGGGGCCACCGAGTGGCGGCTTTTCCGTTGGAGAGAAATGATGCGATTTGTATCCGGCCCAACACTGGTGTTGTTGGCGGCCTTATTCCCTTTCGGCCCAGCAGCAATCGCGGGCGAAAATGGTGTTATCACGGTCGCCGGCCAAGCCGACAAGACGACCGATGAAGATGGTTTCCTTTTACACCTTGAGCCGCTGCCTTCCGAACTCGAAACGTCGAAAGACTTCGATTCCAAACCGATTGGCCGGCGTCAAAAGTGGCAGTTCGACACCGGCTATTTCGACTTCGACGACCGTCAATCAGGGTTGATACCGCCTGGAGACGATACGCAGAATTACTCCGGCATTCGCCTCAGACGGCCAACTGGCAACTGATTGGTTTTAGAGACTGGCGAAGAACTTGATGATGACTGCATTCGCCAGGTCGACAAAAAATGCCGAGACCAGCGGCAAGATGATCAATGCCAAGGGAGCTGGTCCGTAGCGCTTGGTGACGGCGGACATGTTGGCGATCGCGGTCGGAGTCGCTCCGAGCGAAAACCCCGCAAAACCCGCGCTCAGCACGGCGGCGGTGTAGTCGGCGCCCATGAAGCGGTAGACGACGAGCAAGATGAAGGCGGTGGCCGCCAGGACCTGCAGGACAAGGGTGCCAACAATCGGTCCGCCGAGTCCTGCGAGCGTCCAGAGCTGCATACTCATCAGTGACATCGCCAGAAAAACCGACAGGCAGAAGTCGGACAGAAGAGCAAGTGCTTTTGTTCGCGCCGGCCAGGGGAGCTTTGGAAAAATATAGGGTATGGTGTTCGACATCAAAATGCCGGCCAGCAGGCAAGGCACGAACAGTGGCAGTTTCAGGCCCATGGCGGCGATGCCCTGGTTGGCAATGTAGCCCAGGATCACCGCCACGTTGGCTGCGAGCATTGCGCGCATTAGGTTGATATGGTCAATGTCATCGTCTTTGGTTAGCTCGGTTTC
>Ga0209344_10005608_pt1 | contig 10748 bp, 4 predicted proteins | sample Cruoilmetagenom6_FD_187293 | JGI IMG/M metagenome (GOLD analysis project Ga0209344, IMG submission 187293) | Oil polluted marine microbial communities from Coal Oil Point, Santa Barbara, California, USA - Santa Barbara Oil Seep Sample 6 (SPAdes)... | ecosystem: Environmental > Aquatic > Marine >...
TACTTGGTTTCGGGAACCGGCAGGCTGGATGGAAAAACGTATTCGTGAACATGAAGCGATACGCGATGGACTACTCAGAATTTTCAGGGCAGCTGATTTCCTGACAACAACGCCACAAGCCGGGAGCTATCTCTTCCCGCAACTGCCATCCCTTGATGTTGAAGCAAATACCTTTGTACGGCTACTTCGCCATCAGGCAGGTGTGACAGTTACGCCTGGAACAGAATTTGCGCCGGGTTATAGTGAGAGTATCCGGCTCAACTTTTCACAGGACCACGCAGCAGCAGTCACGGCAGCGGGGCGGATCGCAAAAATGGTAAGGGTTTACCGTAAATGAGCCAGAAAATGGAACAACCTATACCGCAAGGTAAGTATTTACCTTCAGTTCGGCATGCAGACTTGATTTATACTTCGGGAATGACCCCACGCAAAGCTGGACTACTTATCTATTCCGGAAAAATCCGAGTCAGTGATCCGATAGAATTCCATAGGGACGCTGTACATTTGGCAACTTTGAATGCTTTGGCTTCCGCACAGGATTTATTGGAGGAAGGGGAGAAAATATCTGTAGTTCTTCAACTCAGCGTTTTCTTGAATGCGGAGCCGGAGTTTACAGCTCATCCCAAAATTGCGGACTATGCATCCGAGGTTCTCATTGAAATTCTGGGACCTGGAAGCATCGGAAGCCGCGCCGCAGTTGGTGTCGCTTCGCTACCTTCAGATGCCCCAGTTGAGATAGCATTAATTGGGAAAGTGGTTTAATTTTTCAAGGCATTCTTCTCGGGTTTCACAAATATCCTAGAGACTGACCCTCTCATCTAACGATGAAATCTTTAGAACCACCGATTTGTTGCCGCTACCGAATTTGCATGCAACAATTCACAAATGCCGACCTCGTTTCTTGGCGGCTTCGTTCCACCTTTTGGCCAAACCAACTTGTTTTGAAGAAAAGATGATCCCGATACCCTCCCTCATCCTCTGCGTGGTCTTTCTGACCCTCTCCGCAGTTCATATTCGCTGGTTGTTCGGTGACCGCCACGCCTTCGAAGGCGTGGTCCCAACTCGGGATGGCGAACCGCTGTTTCGACCCGGAAAGGGTTCAACTCTCTTGGTAGCGGTCGCGCTTGCCTTCGCCGCGGTGGTTTCCATGTGGCGGGGCATCTGTCCCCTCGTCGAACCGGCCTGGGTCCCACAACTTGGTATCTGGGTGTTGGCCGCAGTCTTCGTTCTCCGTGCAATCGGCGACTTCAGATACATCGGTATCTTCAAGCGGGTTCGTGACACCAGGTTCGCGCGGAATGACTCTTTGTTTTTCTCGCCTCTATGTTTGGGCATCTCGGGGCTGGCTGTGTGGCTTGCTCTAGGGTATTGATTCAAGCCGCTGCGACACAACTGTTCGCCGAGATGTCCGAATAGCCGCGCGCTACCGAGTTCCCATTGCGAGAACGGTCGTCGGCTCGCGTGCTAATCTCATTTCGGATGGCGAATCCGTGGCTTTATCAACCGGGGAGCAAGGTCGATCACTTTATGGTGGTGCGCCCCATCGACCGCGGCGGAATGGCCGAGGTTTATCTGGCTCGGGACACAACACTCGGTCGCAGGGTCGCGCTCAAAGTCATCCAACCCGGCGCCTTCGAGTCGGACGATGCCGCCGAGCGCTTTCTTCTCGAGGCGAGAACCACAGCGCAGTTCAACCACCCGAACATCGTCACCATCCACACCGTCGGGCAGCATCAGGGGCAGCCGTATCTTGCTCTCGAGTTCCTCGAAGGCGAGACCCTGCGCGAACGGATGCGCCAGGGCGATCTCGGTCCGGGCGAGTGCCTCCGTTGGGTCTCGGCCATAGCCGACGCTCTCTCGGAGGCCCACGCCAGCGGTGTCCTTCACCGGGATCTCAAACCCGAGAACCTCCTCCTGGCCAAGGACGGTCGTTTGCGGGTGCTCGATTTCGGGCTCGCCCGGCCTCTAGCTCAACTCCCTGACAATTCGGCCCTGGACTACGACTCGGGCAAGACGATCACGCCCGCCGATCACGGTATCCAAGCCGCCATCGGCAGATCCGGCCAGGAGACCGGCCCCGATTCGCGAGAACTTGCCATTGCCATTGAGACCGCGGGCACAAGCGGCACACCGGCCTATATGGCGCCCGAACAGTGGACCGGAGGCGAACTCACCGGCGCCGCCGATATCTGGGCCCTCGGGGTCATCCTCCACGAACTGCTCGTCGGGCAGCGACCCTACGCCGGTTCGGGAGGCATGGAGGAGATTCGTCTGGTCCGTCTTCCGGACCCCGTGACCGAACCCGAGCTCCCGACAGCGGTGCCCGACGATGTCGGCGAGCTGATGATGCGGTGCCTCGAGAAGGAGGCGTCCAGACGCCCGTCCGCCGTCGAGGTGAAGGCGATCCTGGACGGCGCGTTGGATGTACGGCGCAGTCTCAAGGGAAAAGAAGAAAATCCCTTCCGCGGACTACTCCCCTTCAACGAGAGCCATCGCCACATGTTCTTCGGGCGAGACAGCGAGATCGGCGCATTTGTCGAGCGACTCCGCGATGTTCCCGTCCTGGCCATCGTCGGACCCTCAGGCGCCGGAAAGAGCTCCTTTGTTCGAGCCGGCGTCATTCCCCGTCTTCGTGAGGGCTCGTCGATCACCCTGGTTGACGTGCGACCGGGCGCGAGGCCCTTCCACGCCCTCGCCCGCCGGATCATCGCGGCCCAACGAGATCTCTCGAGCAACGCCAAGACCTCGGCGTCGATCATCGATGCCGGCGCCGTCGATGAACTCGCCCACGAACTCGAGACTCAGCCCGGCCGACTCGCCCTCCTGGCAGCGAGCCTCGCGGAAGAGCGATCCACACGGGTCGTTTTCTTTGTCGATCAGTTGGAGGAGCTCTACACCCTGGCGGCCGATCCAGCCGAAAGGGGCCGGTTCCTTCGCGCCCTGGTCGGTGCGGCGGACGACGCCGAAGGGCCCGTGCGTGTGATCTTCACCGTCCGCGAGGAGTTTCTCAGCCGCCTCGCGGAGGGTCCCGAGCTCAGGGAGGCCCTGGCTCACATCACCATCCTGCGCAGCCCGGACGGCGGCCAACTCCGTGAGATTCTTACCCGCTCCGTGGCGAGAATCGGGTATGGCTACGATGATCCGGAGCTGATCGATCGGATGGTGGCGGAGGTCTCGGGAGAACTCTCCTCGCTACCGTTGCTTCAGTTCGCCAACCAGAAGCTCTGGGAGGGTCGGGATCGAGACCGCAGATTGCTGCTCGAAACCGTGTATGAAGAAATGGGCGGTGTCGCAGGCGCGCTGGCGACCCACGCGGACGGGGTGCTCGCAGCGCTGTCCGATCGCCAGGTCGGCCTCGCTCGCACGATTCTGCTGCGGCTCGTGACACCGGATGAGACCCGTCGGATCTCGACCCGTTCACAGGTTCTCCAGGATCTGCCGGAGACCGCGGGCGAGGTCCTCGATCGTCTGGTCGAAGCACGTCTCATCAGCGTTCGCCGCTCCTCGGCCGGTGACGCCGCCGATCTCGAACTGGTCCACGAATCGCTGTTGTTCGCCTGGAAGCGCTTCGCCCGGTGGCTCGAGGGAAGCCAGGAGGAACGGGAGTTTCTCGAAGAGATCGAGCGCGCCGCCGGACTCTGGCAACGGCGGGAGCAACGATCAGACGAACTCTGGCAGGGCGAGGCCCTGCGGGAGGCGGAGGCGACGGTCAAACGGCTCGAGATGGATCTGCCCGAGACCGCACGATCATTCCTCGATGAGAGCCGCCGAAAAGAGAATCGGCGGGGACGACGGCGACGCTGGCTCGTTGCCGGAACCCTCGCGGTCCTCAGCTCGATCTCGGTCATGCTCGGAATCCAGCGTCACGAGGCTCGCTCGGAACGGGATCGCGCCCAACGCGGCGAGGCCGAGGCCTTGCTCGAGGGGTCTCGATCGGCGTGGTTCCAGGGAGACATATTCGAAGCACGGACAAAGCTCAGACGATCTCTCGAGATCATCGACTCCAAGGTCGGCCGCGCCCTCTGGTGGCGGCTCGAGGGCGACCCGCTGCGCTGGCGGGATCCCGGGGACACGCATCACTACCAGGTCGCATTCGCAGCCGACGGACGCACTCTGGCCACTTCGGGCCCGAGCGGTGTCATCAGCCTCTTCGACACCCGAACTCGTGAAATGCAGAGGCTCCGCGGTCACCAGGAGCCCGCGCTCGGAGTGGCTTTGTCACCCGATGGACAACTCGTGGCAGCCGGCGGCTACGGAGGAGACGTGCTTCTGTGGTCACTCGCAGACGGTCAGCTGCGTAGGCTCCCGGGACACCAGTTTGTGCCCTGGTACCTCGTGTTCTCCCCTGACGGCAGCGAACTCATCTCGGCGAGCTATGACCACACCATCCGTATCTGGAACGTGGCCGCGGGGAGTGTCCGGGCCGAGCTCATCGGTCACGACGGACGAATTCGCAGAGTCCGTCTGTCTCCGGATGGCAAGACTCTGGCATCCGGGAGCTACGACGGAACCATCCGCCTATGGGACCTCGAGACCGGAACACACATCAAGACACTCGAGGCCGACGCGGCTGTACTCGCATTCGCCTGGAACACCGATGGATCGCGAATCGTTTCGGGTGGTCTGGGCAGCCCGCGAATCCAGATCTGGGATGTGGCGCATGGGGAGGCGATCTCGACTCTGGATGTGGGTCACACCGGACCCATCGAAAGCCTCGACTTCAGCCCCGACGGTCGCTTTGTCGCCTCGGGTTCGCGCGACTGGACGGTTCGGGTCTGGGAGGCGGAAGGTGGCGCGGTTCACCGGGTCTTTGACGGTCACGAGGGTGAGATCCACATGGCCCGTTTCAGTCCCGATGGCTCCAACCTCGCCGTGACCAGCGCCGACAAAGGGCTCCGTCTGTGGAATCTCGATCCGCCCGCGAGGCCCGTCCCGATCTCGGGCCACACCGAGAGTGCCTACCACGCTGTCTTCAGTCCGGACGGCAATACTTTGGCGACCTCGAGCGAGGACGAAACGGTACGCCTCTGGGATGTCGACACCGGCGAGGTCGCCCGAGTCATCGACGGTCACGAATCCAATCTCTTCGGCCTCGCGTTCTCTCCCGATGGGAAGCTGCTTGCGACCACGGGCGCCGACCGCACGGCGCATCTCTGGGATGCCGGGACCGGCGAACTGATTCGGGTGCTGCGAGGCCATCGGCGCGAGGTTCTCGCCGCAGAATTCACCCCGAACGGCAGCCTGGCCACGGCCGGCGTCGACGGGGTCATTCGCGTGTGGGACCCCGAAACCTGGGTTGTTGCCGGGAGCGTCGATCATCAAGCACCGGTCCCGGACCTCGATATCAGCGCCGATGGCCGATGGCTCGCCTCGGCCGGCTATGACGGCAATGTGCGGCTGTGGAGCATGACGACGCTCGAAGAGAGCCGGAATCTCACCGGCCACGAAGGGAACGTCTACGGCGTCCGCTTCGAGCCCGACGGCCGCCACCTGCTCTCCACCGGCCACGACCACACCCTGCGCCGCTGGAACACCGCCACGGGCGAGTCCCAGGTCCTCGAGCGCTTCGAGGATCAACCCTACTTCTTCGACATCGCCGGCGATGACCGCCGAATCGCGATTCCATTCACGACCGGCGAGATCATTCTGCTCGACCGTCAAGAGGGCGAACAGTCAACCCTCACCAAGCTTGTCAACGGTTCTACCGGTGCCACATTCAGTCCGGACAGCACGAAACTCGCGACGACCGGGGGGGACGGCACGGTTCTCATGGCGACGGTTGCCGACGGCCGCCCGTCGTGGCGCGCCCCCGTGCTGCTGACCCACCCGCCGATTCTTCTCACACACCTCGGGTGGCGGGAAACGGCAGAGGGAGATCTCGAAAAGCTCCCCACCGACGCTCGTTGGCGGTCGGCCATCGAGGAACGAGCGCGTTTGGCCTCGCAGTCGGCGGATGGCGGCCTCGTGTGTCTGGTGACCTGGGATGGTCTCTTCGAACTCTGGGATGCCGATCATGACCAGGTCATCTTCACCGACAGCCCATCTCCCATCGTGCGGCTTATGGCGGTCCCCGGCGGCTGCGTCTCGCTGGCAGCCGATGAAGAGGCCCGGCTTGTCAAAGTCGACGCCACCTTCGAACTGCTTGCCGTCAGAGCTACCGCCATCGGCTTCGGCGACGGTGAGATCTTCATCGCAACCGATGACGTCATCACGGCCATCGATTTCGGAGGCACCGAGCTGACGACGTTGGAGGTCGAGGGCCTGACGACGGCCGTCGCCAGGGTGCACGGCAGTGTCGTGATCGGTACGAACCAGGGGACGATCCTGAGCTACAGCGAAGCCGAGGATGCCACCGGCCCGCCCTCCGCCATGCGGGCGACACCGGCAACACCGGTCACACGAATCGGCGCCGGACCGGCGGGCACCATCGTGGCAGGATTTGCCGACGGCGAGGTCGGTCTCTGGGACATGGCCACAGGAGCTGCGCTGATGAACACCCGGCTGCACGGCAGGATCACCCACCTCGCAAGTGGGCCTTCGGGTCTCGTCGCAGCATCGGAACTCGGCCAGATGCTCCGATGGGATCTCACAAAGCTCGTCGAACCCCGGGACGAATTCCTGCACGGGGTGCGAGCCGCCGTCCCCGCGGTGTGGGAGAACGGCCGTCCCGTGGCGAGAGAGTAGTCAGACGGGGCGGCCGCACGGCAGCCCCGCCCGGGCTGCGATCAGTCCACGTTCTTGAGATGGGTGTCGAGGAAATCAACCACGTCGTGGAAGCCCTTCGCCCGGTTCACCGACTTCCGGAATCCATGTCCCTCGTCTTCAAAGACCACATATTCGACGATCCCTCCGTTCTCCCTAATGGCCGCGACCATGTCGTCGCTTTCAGCCTGGAGAACGCGGGGGTCGTTAGCGCCTTGAAGGATGATGAGCGGCTTGACGATGCGATCGGCGTGGAAGACCGGTGAGATCTCGTGCAGCATCTCGCCCTGGGTCTCCGGGTTCCCCATCTCCTGGTAGAGGGCTTCGCGGAAGCTCTCCCACCACGGTGGGATGCTCTCCAACGTACGGACCCAGTTGGCGACCCCGAAGATGTCCACGCCGATGTCAAACGCCTCCGGCTCATAGGCGAGGGCCGCCAGGGTCATGTATCCGCCATAGGATCCACCGATGATCCCGACGCGCTCGGAATCGACCCAGTCGAGGGTCTTGAGATACTCCGCGGCATCGACGCAGTCCCACAGCGGCTCTCGCCCATGTTTCTGGTCGTCGGCCGCCAGGAAGCTTTTTCCGTAGCCGGACGATCCTCGATTGTTGACAGCGTAGAGCCCGTAGCCGTGGTTAACCAGGAACTGGATCTCGGACCAGTATCCGGGGCGGCTCTGGCCGCCGGGGCCCCCGTGAACCCAAACGAGTACCGGGACCTTGTGGTCCGGTCCCGCCCCGATGGGTTTGTAGAGCGGGCCGGGTATCTCCATGCCGTCGCGGGCGTTGAAACGAACGATCTCGCTCTCCACCAGGTCATCGGTGAGTACCTCGGGGTTGAGGTTGTCGGTGAGTCGATGCGGCTGCTCGCTCCCCATTTCGAAGAGGTAGAGGTTCGACGGCATGGTGTCCGACGAGACCGAGAAGATCATCTTGGACTCGGTCCGGGAGATCCCGACGCTGTCGATGGTCCCGGCGGGTACGCCCGGCAGCTCAACCGGTTCGCCGGTTGTGGTGTCGATGATGCTGATGACCGTGTAGCCATCCTCGTTGGTGCCGATGGCCCGGTACCTGCCCTCCCGGCTGAACGAGGCGAAGCTCACATCCCAGTCCGTCGAATAGACCGGCTCGTGGATCCCGTCCAGGAGTCCATACCGATACAGGGCCAGAAATTCGCCGTCAACATTGCTGGTGTAGTAGAGATACTTGTCGTCGCCCGAGAAATCCTGAGCCACGAAGGTGGCCATTCCGTCGTGCTCGGAGATCAGCTGAGGCTCTCCACCCGCTGTGAGGTCGACGATGAGGATATCGCTGTCGTTGGTGGTGTTCTGTTTGACCAGCACCACCCAGCGCTTGTCGTTGCTGATCCCCGCCGGCTGAAGACCCACGATGTTCTCATACAACAGCTTCGATTCGAGGCTGTCGACATCCCACTCGTAGATGTCGAAGAATCGCTCGTCACGCCGGTTGTTGGCGGTGAAGAAGCTACGAAGATCGTGCGAAAAGCCCGCGAAGGTTTCGCGTGTGGCCTCGCCCTCGGTGAGCTCGCGCACGGTGCCGTCAAGCTCGCGAAGGAAGAGGTGGTGGACCTCGTTGCCGGCCGCGTCCTTCCGAAACAGAATCCGCTCATCATGCGGCATATAGGCGACGGCGAAGATCGTGTCCTCGCCCTCGGTCACCGCGGTGCGCTCACCGGTGGCCAGATCGAGTTCATAGACGTTGAAGACCCCGGTTTCGTTGGTGTGGACGAGGATCCTGGTCTCATCCTGGTTGAACGAGCCACCGCCGACGGAGACCGTCTTGAGCAATTGATCCATGGTATAGGTCGCCGATGGTTCGGTTCGGGCGGGTTCCACCGGCACATCACCAGCGCCACACCCCACCAGGACAAGCGAAATCAGAACGGCAGCCGCGAGTCGATTCTGCATCATTCCTCCTTGAATCGAGCACAACCCGCACCGACCGGCACGGGTTTGAACGATCCATCCTCCGACAACCGCGGTGGATTGGCAACGGTTTCACGAAGAGATCCAGCGCCGCGGCTGGTTTTCGCCTTTGATTCTCAGCTCCCGGCGACGACCTCCGGAGCCATCACCGCACTCCGACCGACCCCGACCACGCCGCTGAGTCACCCGACTCAAAACCGTCAGCGAAGAGTGCACTCAAGCCCCGCGCCGGCCCAATGTAGCTCGAGGCGATCACCAGATTGTCGACATAGAGGTGCTGATCGTAGGGCGAGACCGCGGTGCCGCCGTGATAAACGTTCATCCACACCTCTTCGACCTTGAGCGAGGTCACGTCGCGGAAACGAAGACCGGTCTTCTCCCAGGCGAGCCGGCCGTCGACCCAGGCGCGCAGGATGCCGTCGTTGACCATCGGAGTGTTCATCTTGACGTACTGCTCGATGCACGTCCAACGATTGTCGTTGAGCAGACCGCGATAGTCGTTCTGCCACAGCCAAACATCGCCATAGCTGCCCGTCATGTCCGCGTGGTAGACATAGTTGCCCAGGGGTGTGGTGCCCGCGAGAGGGTTGTCATCGGCGACCGAGAGATAGTAGGTGCCCCTGGCCGACCACCCGTTGGTGCCGTCCGAGGGCCGCCCGCCCCAGCCTGCGATTCCGTAGGTTCCGGCGAATCCCGGCATCTTGCCGCCGTCGACGGTCTGCTCCCAGTCGTCTGCGAAGCGCAGGTAGTAGCGGAAGTAGGCCTCCTCGGGCTCGGCCCCGGTTTCGTCGAGAAAGTGATACCCAACGTTCATGGCGGTATTGGTCCCCTCGAGCAGCGTCGAGCGCAACGCGTTGCCCTGGAGCGGCTCGAAGAGTAGCGCCGGGTCGGACCCGACGACATCAAGAACACCACCGACGTGGGTCCAGCCGTCGACCCAGTCGGCCGACTCGAATCCGTCGAAGAAATAGACTTCCGGGTGCGCCTCGATTCCCTCGTCCCGAAGATAGTCGTCGGCGAGACCGCGGATGGGCGCGGACGGCGGCAGGTCGTGGCCCTGGTCGCAGAGGAAGACTCCGATATCCATACTGCCGCCACCATACTGGGCATAGGTGTAGAGCCGAAGCGTCGCCGTATTGATCGTGGCGCCGCTGCCGATGACCGTGAGATCGAATCGCACCAGGGCGTTGTTGGGGTTCGCCGAGATCCTCAATCGATCCTCGTCGCCGAGGCTGGTGTACGTCGAGGTGTCGAGATAGGTATCCGCCTCCGGCCCGAGGGTGCTGGTTCCCTGATTGGTGATCACCACGAGTTCCGGTCGCTGACCCGGTTCCGAGTGCTCGCGGCTGCGAAAATCGAAGGGGCCGCCGCCACCAACCGAACGCAGGAAGAATCCCGACGGTCGGAGGCTGCCGTCCACCCAAGCCCGCACCATGGCGGTGACATCCCACTCGATATAGCGCCCGGTGTCATTGTCGATCACCGCCGTGACGGCAAAGGGGGCTGCCCCCTGCTCAACCTCGTTCGCATCTCGCCAATCGCCCATGAAGTTACGCCACGGCAAGAGTCCGGCGCGGTTGTAGAAATCCCTGCTCGCACCGTTTTCCATCCCCGGCGTACCTTCGGCCCAATCATTGACGGCGGCATCGACGGCGGCCGTCCACGCCACGATCGAAACGAGAACCAACAGCCAAATGAAAATGGTCCGGACCAAAGAAACCTCCCGATCAGGCTCACAGACCACTATCTGCAATCGCCCGGGAGCCGGTGGTGATGGCAGTCACCGGACCCTGCCTCTCTCCGTTGTGAGAACATGACGAGCGCGGCCCCGTGGTCGCCTCGAGATGGAGGGATGAATCATGGATCGTGGACCGATCGGAATCGCTCTGAGCATCGGAATCATCATCGGACTCTCCGGATCGGTGTTGGCACAACGGGACACGGAGGATCAGGAGCGCGAAGAGTTCATCCGGTCGAACTACACCAAGACCGAGCACCGAATCCCCGTGCGGGACGGCGCCACTCTCTTCACCTCAGTCTATGCGCCCAACGACACCGGCGCAGAGCACCCTATTCTCCTCGTCCGCACTCCCTACT
>Ga0209344_10005609_pt1 | contig 10748 bp, 7 predicted proteins | sample Cruoilmetagenom6_FD_187293 | JGI IMG/M metagenome (GOLD analysis project Ga0209344, IMG submission 187293) | Oil polluted marine microbial communities from Coal Oil Point, Santa Barbara, California, USA - Santa Barbara Oil Seep Sample 6 (SPAdes)... | ecosystem: Environmental > Aquatic > Marine >...
CAACTAAAATAAATGGTATGCTAAGCCATTGGCCGGTGGATAGCAAACCAAGTGACTCCTCAAATCCACCCTGACTTTTCTTTACGTATTCCACAAAGAAGCGAACCGTCCATAAAAGCACTAGGAATACCCCAAAAATGTACCCAAGTTTATCTTTTTTATCAGTTTTCCAATATAGAAAATACAAAATGGCAAAGACAAAAATATAACAGACCCCCTCATATAATTGGGCTGGGTGCCTATATGGAATGGCCTCTAAATACTCGGCAAACCGAGGATCTTTTTCAATAAGGTTATAGGCTGCATTTACCGTTTTTTCCTTGGTAATGGACAGGGCCTTGTATGCAGGCATGTCGTCGGAATCGCGCACGAACCTGGTGGCCAGCGCAAAAGATTCCTCAACAGGTTTCCCGTTGATCTCCGAATTGAAGAAATTTCCCAGTCGAACACAAAAAGCACCTATGGATACGGGAATGACGATACGATCCAGAATCCAAAGAATTTTAAATTCAGGGTGTTTTCTGGTGTAGAGGTACATGCCAATGATGATTCCAATGGCAGCACCGTGACTTGCCAGACCGGTAAATCCTGTGAACTCGTAACCATTGATAAACCCAAAAAGGGTGCTATCGGCACTTTCCCTAATAGGTAGCAATATCTCCAATAAATGGTTTTGGTAATATGCCCAATCATAAAAGAACACATGACCCAATCTAGCTCCCAACATAGTAGCCAAAACGGTATATATGAAAAGGGAGTCCAATTGCTCCAGGGATTTTTTTTCTTTTAAAAATATCTTCTTCATAAGGTACCAGCCCAATGCGAAAGCGATTATCCAAAGAAGATTGTAATATTTTATCTGTATTACCCCAATTTTAAAAAGGGTATCGGCGGGATTCCAAGTAAAGCCTAAAAAGTACATCTACAAATTTTTAAGGGACTAAGATAAGTAAATACTGTAAAGAATAGTGGAGTGAAATGGGTTAATTTTGATATACGGGCATGATTATATTTGGAAATTTGCAAAAGTTTAGAAGCCTTGTACTTTTGTTTGTGCCAATATTGACTTTATTAAATCGTATTACAACAAAGCTGGGAATAAAAACTATGGAACCGGGTCATAACCACTTCCTCCCCAAGGGTGACAGCTAAAAATTCTCTTTAAGGCCAGCCATCCACCTTTGAACAGGCCATGCTTTTGCAGGGCTTCCAAAGTGTACTGCGAACAGGTGGGGGAATAGCGACATGAGGCAGGGGTAAGAGGGGAGATAAAGCTTTGGTAAAATTTCACCAATAATACAAAAGGGGCTATTAAAATCTTTTTCATCTATTTAAGAATTTTGTATTAATCTAAAAATGAGCTTAATATAAAATTATAACTTAGATTGTGCGCCTCAATTTCGTATAAAAGCCAATTCAGCAATTGTTAAACCTCCAACCTAGCTGAGGCTAAAGGTAGTACCATCTTTGCCATCATTCAATTGAATGCCCATTCCTGCCAATTGGTCCCTTATTTTGTCCGATGTGGAGAAATCCTTATTGGCCCGTGCTTCATTTCGCAATTGGATCAAAAGACCAACTACACTGCTTAATTTATCGGAATTAAGCATAGCGTTATTTTGATTTTCCAAACCTAATATATCAAAAACAAAACTGTGCATGGTCTCTATAAAAAGTTCCTTGTCCTTTTCGGTAATGGTCTCCTTGCCTTCCTTTATTAAATTGATGCGTTTCACAGCTTCAAATAAATTGGCCGTTAGCATAGGAGTGTTGAAATCGTCGTTCATGGCATCGTAACCCTTTTGTTTCCATTCCGCTACATTAAAACTGGATGACGAACTGGTAGTTAGTTTTTCCATGCTTGCAATGGCGTCCATCAATTTTTGATAGCCTTTTTCAGATGCAGAAAGTGCTTCATCGCTTAGGTCCAATATACTGGTGTAATGTGCCTGCATCATAAAAAAGCGTACTACCGATGGGGTGTATGGCTTGCTCAGAATACTGTTCTCGCCAGAGAACATTTCATTGGGCAAGATATTGTTTCCGGTAGACTTGGCCATTTTTTTGCCGTTCAAGGTTAGCATATTGGCGTGTAACCAATATTTTACCGGTGCATGACCGTTGCAGGCCTCGGCCTGGGCTATTTCACATTCATGATGTGGAAATTTAAGGTCCATACCGCCACCGTGTATGTCAAAAGTTTCACCTAGATACTTGGTGCTCATGGCAGTACATTCCAAATGCCAACCAGGAAAACCATCACCCCAGGGGGAAGGCCATCGCATTATATGTTGGGCTTCCGCTTTTTTCCACAGTGCAAAGTCCTGGGGACTCTTTTTTTCGTCCTGAGCTGCCAATTCACGGGTGTTGGCAATCATATCCTCCAATTTTCTCCCGCTAAGTTTACCGTACTCATGGGTTTTGTTGAATTTTTCTACATCGAAATAAACAGACCCGTTAATTTCGTAGGCATAACCTTTTTCGAGAATGTTCTTTATGATTTCAATTTGCTCAATAATATGTCCTGTCGCCGTAGGTTCAATACTGGGAGGTAAAAAATTGAATTTTTGCAGTATGCTGTGGAAATCCAAAGTATATTGTTGTACTACTTCCATGGGCTCCAACTGTTCCAGTCGGGCTTTCTTTGCAATCTTGTCCTCCCCGTCTTCCGCATCATTTTCCAAATGTCCCGCATCGGTAATATTCCGGACATATCTCACTTTATAACCCAAATGTTTTAAATACCTGAAGATCATGTCGAAGGACATAAAGGTTCGGCAGTTGCCCAAGTGTACATTGCTGTAGACGGTTGGTCCACAGACGTACATACCAACGTGACCTTCATTTAACGGTTCAAAATCTTCTTTTTTTCCTGAAAGGGAATTGTAAACTTTTAATTTTTGAGTTTGGTACAAAGACATTGGTAAGTGGGACAATTAGAATTTAGTATCGATGTTTATATAGTCCAAAAATTCTCGTCTGACGGCCTCTTCTTTAAATTTTCCGCCGTATTCTGCCGTAACGGTACTGCTTTCAATGTCGCGTATACCTCGGGAATTTACACATAAATGTTTGGCGTCTATAACACAGGCAACATCTTCGGTACCCAAAACCTCTTGTAGTTCCCTAACGATCTGAATATTCAATCGTTCTTGGACCTGTGGTCTTTTGGCGTAATAATCCACTATCCTGTTCATTTTGGACAAGCCAACAACAGTGCCTTTGGAAATATAGGCCACGTGGGCCTTCCCTACTATAGGCAATAAATGATGTTCACAAGTGGAATATAAAGTAATGTTCTTTTCCACTAACATTTCGCCGTACTTGTATTTATTATCGAAGGTGGATGATTTGGGCCGTCGTTTTGGATTTAAGCCCCCGAAAATCTCATTGACGAACATTTTGGCCACCCTATTGGGGGTCCCCTTTAAACTGTCGTCCTCGAGGTCGAGGCCCAAAGTCAGCATTATTTCGTTTACACTGCCCCTGATTCGGGCTATTTTTTCTTCATCACTTAGCACAAATGCATCCTTACGTAAAGGTGTGTCCTCAGCAGCGGAAACGTGATCGTCCCCTAACTCTTCAAAATGCTTTTCCAATGCGTTGTCGATTTTCATTAAAATATTGCTTTTTAAGGCAGCAAAGATATACATTATATGCCACTTTATACCATGTTTGCCTTGTTACACAACATAAATTAGTGTTAACTAAATCTCGGACTTACTTTTGAAATTCCCCAATTTTATAGGTATTCATGAACAGGTTGATCGTCCTTTTTGGTGTTTTTTGGTGTCTAGGTACTACTTTGGCCAGGACCCAAGTGGCTCCGGATTGTTCAAATGCGGTACCTATTTGTAACAATACTCCGGTAAACGGGGGTACAAATGGCTTTGGTGCGGATGACTTTAATGGAGCCGGTAAATCAGGTTGTTTGGAAAAAACTCCTTCGGGTTCCATTGAATCCAATGCTGCTTGGTATAGATTTAGAACGGGGGCCTCGGGACAATTAGGATTTAATATTGGTTTCGATTCCAACGAAGATTGGGATTTTGCCCTTTATAAGGCCAGTGATTGCAATTCCCTTGGAGAGCCTGTTCGCTGTAATTTTTTTGATAATAGGGATGCCAGTAGTTTTATTGGTGTAGGGGAGGACCCGCAAGGTGCAACGGATAATGTTCAATACGAAGAATGGTTGGAGGTTTTGCCCGGAGAGGATTACTACTTGTTGGTGAATAATTTTAGTAATATCAATTCTGGCTTTTCAATTCAGTTCACAGGTCAAATCTTTGTAACCAATCCTTATGACGCATTGGATTGTGCAATTATAAATAATCTTTTGGGACCCCCGATTGCAGCTTGTGACAATGAAAACGTTGTTTTGGACGCCACTATGTCCGATGTGGTAAGTTATACCTGGTATAAGGATGTAGGAAGTGGTTATACCGTTATTCCGGGGGAGGCCTCTGCTACCTTAAATGTTCTGGAAGCTGCTTTTTACCGGGTGGAGGTAATCACCCAGTCCCAAAATAATATTATTAGCGATGTGCAGGTTGGATTTTCCCAAGCACCATCAACTTCTCCTGTAGCGGATGAGCACTTATGCTTGGATTCAGGTAAATATTATTTAGACCAAAAGGATCAACAGGCTTTGGGCGGACAATCTGCGAGCGAGGTAATTTTATCTTATCATAATAGTTTAACCGAGGCTGAAGCAGGAGTAAATGCCCTTCCTTTGGAGTATAAATTGCAGCCAGGGGAACAGCGGATTTACATTAGGGCCAGCTCGGTACAGAATCCTAGGTGCTATGACGTTTCAGAGGATTTTATAATAACGGTCCATGAGCCATTGGTTCCCGATTTTCCCTTGGAGGTTTTTCTCTGTGAAGGGGAGGTTAATGCCGTAATAGGGGAAATGGACCCAGATCCAGCATATAATTATGTTTGGAGTACTGGCGAGTTAACTTCCAATATTACCGTGGTCCAAGGCGGGGAATATACCTTGACAATAACCGATAAGCTTGGTGTTTCGCCTTGTAACAATACTTTTAACATTAAGGTCTTTGCTTCAAAAACACCTCACATAAAGGAGGTGGTAATAGAGGATCTGCAGGATAGCAATACCATTGCCATAATGCCCGATCGGGAGGGGGATTTTGAATATAGTTTGGATGAAGGGGCCTATCAATCAGATAATAAATTTTATAAGGTACTTCCTGGTGTGCACAATGTTACATTGAACGATTTGAATGGCTGCGGAACAGCTACGGAAAGCATTGTTGTGGTAGGGTTTCCTAAGTTTTTCACCCCCAATGGGGACGGTTTAAACGATGTTTGGAATATAGTTGGGATTTCCAGCTTGGAAGAACCTTTATTAACGGTTTACAACAGGTATGGTAAGCTGCTTGCACAATTGTCGCAAAATAGTGTGGGATGGGATGGTACCTATAATGGTGTGGCATTGCCTTCGGACGATTATTGGTTTAAGCTAAGTTTTAAGGATCAAGAAGGTCAGCGTATAGTGGCCAAGTACATCAATAATCATTTTTCCTTAAAACGATAATCTTAAATTGGTAAGGGGCTATTCTTGGATTCTATCCTGATTTTCCCAGTAGGCATTATAGGCTCAATTAAATAAACCAATTGTATACAAATCAAGGGTAGTGGTCATTGCCCAAGGCACCTGGGAATAAGTATGGAGAGGTCTAAGTTTTTGTGATAAAATATACCTCTTATATACTAAATCATTTTCATAAGAGTTATTATACTTGATTTAAGTATGTATTTAGCCCCAATTTCTATGCGGACACTTATCTGTTCTATATGTGTTATGTTACTGTTTGTCAGTAATATAGTTGCGCAAAATTCACCTGATTGTAGGAGTGCCATTCCTGTTTGTGCAGATGGCCAGCCAATTATGCCAATTGTTGATGGCGGTGGTGATATAGACGACTTTGATCCTGAGGTAATTCAGCAAAGTGGTTGTTTGGAGAAAGGAAGTGTAAGTTCTGCGAATATCGAAAACAACACCTCTTGGTTCGTTTTTAGAGCAGGTACAGGCGGTCAGCTAGGTTTTGACATAGAGGCTTTGCCGGTAACGGGTACTACAATAACAGCGGAGTGGGACTTTGCGGTTTATGGTCCTTATGATCAGACCAGTGGACAGAATTTCTGTTCGATTATAGGAAGTGGATCAGAACCTATCCGTTGTAATTATGAAGCCAATAATACGCGTTTCACGGGAATAGGTATCAATCCGGAGAATGGGGATGTGGGTGCTCCTTTTTTAAAGCAAAGCCAAAACACATATGACGAATGGTTAAATGTACTCCCAGGAGAAATCTACTATATTTTCATTAATAATTTCAACACCAATTTCGATGATGATGCTGAGCAATTTTCATTGACTTTTACAGGTAGTTCGGTTGATGCCGATCAAGATAATGCGTTGGATTGTACCTTACGTGACGAATTTTTGGGATTGGATATAATTGCCTGTGAGGATGATCCGGACATCACCCTATCTGCACTTAATTCTCCTTTTGGACCTGATATTACAAGTGTGGTATGGACTGTAGATTATGAGGACGATGGCGTTATTGATGCCACCTTGCCGGGATCCGGGCCTTCCAATGCCGAATTGGTGGTGAGCAGCCCCAATTCTGGACGCTATTTTGTTGAACTAACCAACAGTTTTGGAAATGATGTAGGTGATGATATACTGATCACCTTTTTTGGAACCCCAGTTTTACAGGAAGTAATCGTTAGGGACGACCTTTCTGATAATAATATTGTAGAAATAGTAGTGGCCAACCCGGACGGTAATTACGAATATGCCATTAACGGTGGTGAGTTTCAGGATGATCCTGTTTTTAATAATGTGCCACCAGGGGTTAACACGGTGATTATAAATGATAAAAATGGCTGCGGTACTTCGGAGCCACAAGAATTCTTGGTGGTGGGTTACCCCAAATTCTTTACACCCAATGCCGATGGTATCCATGATAGATGGAATGTATATGGAATCTCCACCTTGATAGATCCGGTGGTATATATATTTGATCGTTATGGTAAATTGCTTAAACAGATTGATGAAACCACAATAGGTTGGGACGGCACTTTTAATGGAAGGCCAATGCCTTCATCGGATTATTGGTTTAGGATGGATTATTCACGGGACGAAGGCGGAATCATTGTAGCGCGATCCGTTAGGACCCACTTTACGTTAAAGCGATAATTACAATTTGTACTAAAAACAAAAAAGACGGGTAAAACCCGTCTTTTTTGTTTTTAAATATGGTATTTATTAGAAATTTAGGGTGTAACCTAAACTTATTACGGAGTTTTTATTGGTTATGCTGGCCGGTGTTGGTAGGCCTACATCAAACAATTGTTTATTTATGTCCTGTGTGGAATAGTTGTAGGATAGGTCTAACCTACTTCCTCCAAAATTATATCCAATACCCCCTGAATAGCCATTTAAATCCCCTATGGTTCCCCCGTTGGCGTACGGACTTTGCTCAAATCTATATCCCGCCCTTAGACTTAGGGCCTCAATACGGTACTCCCCACCCACTCTAAAGGTGGAAACAGTACTTAACTTATCCGAGATATAATCATTTTCCGAGGCAAAACTAGGGTCGGAACCAGGTCTTAACTCTGCTTTTGACATGTCTTGATAACTATAGTCGAAACTTATAAGGCCATCCTGACCAAATATCATAGCTAAACTACCTGTTAATTTCCCGGGTATTTTAATGGTGTAATCTTCATAAATATTAACGATATTAAAATTGATATATGAAATATCACTTGCCGCCAGATCCGAATATATTTTTTGGGAAGTTTCATCCGATAAATTGTACCAGGTTGGGGTTTGGTAACTACCACCGATTCTGAAATTTTCATTTAATTTCCCAATGGCCCCCAAACTAAGGGAAAAACCAGTTCCCTGGGTCCTCAAAAAGTTATCGAAGGTTATATTCTGAATTTCCGAATCGGCATCAAAGCCTCTTTCGGACAATTGGGTGAGCTTGTCCAGGAATACACTGTGAACGTTAAGAGAAGCCCCTAGATACAAATTGTCTCCGTATTGTGAGGCCAGGTTGGCGGTAAACTTGCTATTGTATCCTGTAGTACTCTGAGAGTAATCTTGGTCAATGGTGCTGTATTTGGCGTTGGAGATATAAGCGGTATTATTGTCGTCCGAAAAGTCTACAGGGTCCAGTATCCCGCTGTAATATCCCAAAAACGCCTGTTGGTCCACAAATCCCAAAGTAGCTCCTATATCCAGATAGGCTTCTTCTATAAACTCGTCGTCCTGTATCAAGAGTGGTCCAAAAGGCACTCCGTCGGCCATATTTAAAAAGTAATTATCTATACCTTGATTGCTATTGCCGGAAACAAAAAGGTCATCGTCAAAATTTTTGATCAGGTCATAGTTAAATGCCAATGCAAGTTTTTTCCAGGGAGAACTGGTGCTGGTGCTTTTAAACACAAAAACACCTCCAATTTGATTAAGATCCAAAGAATTTAAGTTGGTGCTGGTGCTACCGTTGAAATAACGTGCATCATTTTTGGTATTGTAATTTGATCCCGTTAAGGATAATAAGCTGTTATTAAAAACAGCGGAACCCGCCGGATTTACGTTTAAGGAAGATAAATCCCCTCCCAAGGCCCCAAAGGCACCGTTTAATCCTTGAAAACGTGCTGTTCCATAGGAACCCTCTCCGTTTAGCCTTAAAACATCATTGATGTTCTGAGCACTGGCGAATGCACATACCAATAGTAGAATGAAAGTGTAATTCCTTTTCATTTTATTTAATTTAGAAAGTTTTTATTGAAATATGGGACCATGTTTTTTAGTTACGCCTTCCGCTACTTCTACTACTGGATGACGACGATCTTGAAGAAGAACTGCTAGAGCTTCTCACGCTTCCACTGGACCTACTGGAGCTGCTGGAACTTCTATAGGTACTACTGGACGACCTGGATGGAGTGCTGCTGGAGCTACTTCTGTAGGTTCCGCTTGAAGACCTTGTAGGTGTTGAGCTTCTATAAGTTCCACTGGACGATCTCGTAGGGCTAGTGGATCTTCTATAGGTAGAAGTTCTTGGAGCGGTACCTTTATAAGTTCCGCCCGATGAATTACTCCTACTATATGTCCGATTGCTTCTAGAGCTGCTGTTGTAATTGGGTACCGCTCTTGTACTTCTGCTGGTACGGTAAGTGCGGTTTCTGTCCAAGGCATCTACCCCTACGTTACTGCGGGATGTGGTACCATTTCGATTGATATTACTACGCGAAGTAGTACTTCTATACCGGCTGCTGCTTGTACGGTTGGCAGTGCTTATATTTGATCTTCCGCTTAGAGCAGTGCTTCTCAGGTTGGAATTGGAATTGTAAATCCCTCTCCTGCTGGCGCTATAGGCATAATTTCTGTTATAGTAGTTATTTCCAAACCTACTACGGGAATAGTAATATGGGTAATGTCTATAAGGAGAATAGTAATAAGGGCTGTAATAACCGCCCCATCCGTAGCCTCCCCAGCCCCAGTTGTTCCAGCCATATCCATAACCGTAGCGATTCCATCTCCAGGGGTTGTAATACCCGTAATAACCTCCGTAGTAGCCGCCATAAAAACCACCGTACCCCCAGACAAATGGAGAACCGCCCCAACCCCAATTATCATAAATGTTGATATTCACATCGGTGGCGTTGTCCCCCCATGATCCATAACCATTATAGTCATTGTTGGGGGCGTTATAGCTTAGATCCTGGTTGTAGCTGATGCTGTCGGATTCCATATCACTGTAATAACCATCAATATCGGTGAATACCTCACTGTCCAAAATTTCACCGTATTCATCGGCCTTTTGTCCAAAATAATCACCATAGGTATTTTGTTTTGGAGCAGGCTGTTGGGTTCTTGGTCGTTGTTCGGTTACCCGAACTTGCTCAGTTCTATTGGAATAGATGCCATCATTATCATAATAAGAGGCTTGCTGGTAAGACCCGCAAGATGCCAATACTATGCTAAGGACTACAACAGTTGCTGCTATATGTATTCTTCGGTGGGGCAGAGAATGTATCATCGCTGTAAATTTAATTGTTGAACATTGTAAAAATAGTTAGTTTTGCCGAACTATTTCATTTAATTATAAGGTCGCAAGTTTTGTGCCAAACTTACTGGTATGGGTAAAAATTTAACGAAAAGAGCAGAGGATTATTCCAAATGGTATAATGAACTTGTTGTAAAAGCGGATTTAGCAGAAAATTCGGGGGTTAGGGGTTGTATGGTCATAAAGCCTTACGGCTATGCCATTTGGGAAAAAATGCAGGCCCAATTGGATATTATGTTCAAGGAAACCGGACATGAGAATGCTTATTTTCCATTGTTCATACCTAAGTCCTATTTGAGCAAAGAAGCCAGTCATGTGGAAGGTTTTGCAAAAGAATGTGCTGTAGTGACCCACTACAGGCTAAAAAATGCCGAGGACGGTAGTGGTATTATTGTGGACCCGGAAGCCAAGTTGGAGGAAGAACTTATTGTTAGGCCTACATCGGAGACAATTATATGGGATACCTATAGAAGATGGATTCAATCGTATCGCGATTTACCACTCTTGATCAATCAATGGGCCAATGTGGTGCGATGGGAAATGCGAACCAGACTTTTTTTGAGAACGGCGGAATTTTTATGGCAGGAAGGGCATACGGCCCATGCAACCGAAAAAGAGGCCATTGCCGAA
>Ga0209344_10005610_pt1 | contig 10746 bp, 6 predicted proteins | sample Cruoilmetagenom6_FD_187293 | JGI IMG/M metagenome (GOLD analysis project Ga0209344, IMG submission 187293) | Oil polluted marine microbial communities from Coal Oil Point, Santa Barbara, California, USA - Santa Barbara Oil Seep Sample 6 (SPAdes)... | ecosystem: Environmental > Aquatic > Marine >...
GCCGACGGTGCCATCCTTGGCTTGGTACTGCATCGTCCAGATAAGCGTGGGCACTGAAGTATGGATTGATCGGATCAGTGAAATTGTGCGGATTGTGCGGGCGGGGGGTGAGGCGGGGCTGGAATGGGGTGTTTTTGACCAAAAACGGGGTTGGCTGGGAGAAAATCGGAGATTGAGGGAGCGCAAAAGTGTCCGGGGAGGGGCCGATAAGCCGATGGGGAGGAGATATGTCTAAGTCATCAAAGTCATCGAGAAGCGGGTCACGGAGCAAAAAATCATCGAAGCCCTATCGCATGCGCGATGGGTCGTTCGAGCCCAGCGAGCAGCAGGTGCTGCTGGCGCGGGTGGGGTGGTTGGTGCTCGGTGCGCTGTGGGTGTTTGTGCTTGTGGGGCTGGTGAGCTTTGACGCGGGCGATGCGCCTTCGCATGCGGTGTGGCCGAGCAATGCCAAGACGGCGAACTGGACGGGCCCGATCGGTGCGTACATGTCGTATGGGTTGCTGCGGGTCTTTGGGTTCGGGATTGTGATCCCGATGGTGTTTACGGGCTTGATGCTGACGCTGCGGGTGTTGCGTCGTCCGATGACGCAGCCGATCGTGCGGTCGATGGGTGTTGTGGTCTTGACGAGTTCGCTGTGTGTGCTGCTCGGACTGTTGATGACGGAAGCTGGGCCGATGCCGGGGTTGTCGGGCGGGACGATCGGGCTTGTGGGGGCGGGGATGCTGGAGCCGGCGTTTGCGATGACGGGGTCGTTGGTGTGGGTGGTGCTGGCGACGGTGGTGGGGCTGATTGTGTCCTGCGATAAGTATCTATGGCAGGTGCCGATGGCGATCTGGGGTGTGGTTGCTGAGCGGGTGCTGCCGGTGGTTGGTTCGACGGGCGCCAAGGCGGGCGCGATCGCGGGCTCGACGGCTGTTCGCGCCAACGCTAGCGCGGATCGTGCGAGCGAGACGGGTCGGCTTGTTGGGCGCAAGGCCAGCGGCGGGGTGCTCGCGGGGCTCAAGGCGATGCTGCATAAGCGTCCGGGGCCGGTGATGGTGCGGCTCAATGACATTGACGAGGAGATGGTGGAGGTCAAGCCGATCGCCCAGGCCGCTGCGGCGCAGGAAGAGGATGTCGAGGCGCGGCGGAAGGCCAAGCCCCGGCGATCGGTCAAGCCGGTGCCTCAGGTGGTGGAAGAAGATATCGAGGACGAGTACGAAGAAGACGCGGGCCCGGGGGCGCCGCAGGTGTTCTCGCAGGATGATCTGCGCGAGAAGATCGCCAAGCTGCCCGTGCGCTTTGCCCAGCAGAACAAGGAGATGGCGACCGACGAGGATCTGGCTGAGTTCCAGAATGCACAGTCGCTCGAGGGGTATAAGTTCCCGCGGATGGATCTGCTCGAGGAGCCTGAGGTTGGGTTTAACGAGAAGCTCGAGGAGCTGGTCCGGACGCAGGCCGAGTCGCTTGAGCATGCGCTCCAGCAGTACAAGATCAACGGCGAGGTTGTTGATATCGAGTCTGGACCGGCGATCACACTGTACCACATTCGTTTAGCGCCGGGGACGAAGGTCTCGCAGATCAATGCGATCGAGAGTGACCTGGCGCGGGCGCTCAAGGCCGTGAATATCCGGGTGGTGGCGAACATGATCGGTCGTGACACGATCGGCATCGAGGTGCCCAACCCGACCAAGGAGCGGGTGCGTCTCAAGGAGTTGATGTCGAACCGTGCGTTGTTTGAGGATATGAAGCTGCCGATGTTCCTTGGGAAGGATGCGTCGGGCGAGCCGTTGATTTCCGACCTGACGAAGATGCCGCACATGTTGATCGCGGGCACGACGGGGTCGGGTAAGTCGGTGTGTATGAACACGATCATCATGAGCTTCTTGTATACGAAGAAGCCCAATGAGCTCAAGCTGGTGCTGGTGGATCCGAAGATGGTGGAGATGAGCCAGTTCAAGGACATCCCGCATCTGATGTGCCCGGTGGTGACGGAGATGAGCAAGGCCGCGGCTATTTTGGAGTGGGCGGTGACCAAGATGGACGAGCGGTACGAGCTGCTCGCTAAGGCAGGGTGTCGCGATATTGGCGGGTACAACGAGCTGGAGTGGGACGAGCTCAAGGATCGGCTTGATATCCAGACCGAGGAGCATGCGGCGCGGGTGCCCAAGCAGCTGCCGTATATGGTATTCATTATTGATGAGCTGGCGGACCTGATGATGACGGCCAAGGAGGTCGAGGGCGCGATTATTCGTATTGCCCAGAAGGCGCGTGCGGTGGGGATTCATTTGATCCTGGCGACGCAGCGCCCGCAGGCCAATGTGGTGACGGGTCTGATCAAGTCGAACATGCCTTGCCGGATCGCGTTTAAGGTGGCTTCGGGGATGGACTCGCGGATTGTGCTCGACCAGAAGGGCGGCGAACTGCTGCTTGGTCAGGGCGATATGCTGCACTTGTCGCCGAGCAGCCATGAGCTGAGCCGGGCGCAGGGGACGCTGGTGGACGATAAAGAGATCCGCAAGGTGGTTAAGTTCCTCAAGGACATCGCGGCTCCGAGCTTCGAGCGTTCGTTGATGCAGGTCAAGGGCGGGATGGACGCGGATGAGGAGCGGGTGTTCTTGTCGGAGAACAACTCGTCGGCTTCGTTGCAGGCGGCCGAGGAAGATCCGATGTTCGATCGGGCGGTGGAGATTGTGCTCGAGACCAAGCGTGGGTCGGTGTCGCTGCTCCAGCGCCGATTGGCGATTGGGTACACGCGGGCGAGCCGATTGATTGATCTGATGGGGATCGCGGGGATTCTGTCGGACCATAAGGGTTCGGTGGCGCGCGATGTGCTGATCACGATCGAGGAGTGGGACGCGATGAAGGACCTGGTGGCCGAGGATGCGCGGCGGGCGCAGCTGACTGATCCGGAAGATCCGAGCCAGGAGATGATGTTCGAGACGGGGGTCGAGGATGAGGTTGTGGAGCATGATGACTCAGCGGACGAGTATGAAGAAGAGGCCCCGTTCGATGATGAGCCGACGGCGGCGGTGACGGTGCTGGGCACGCTCGACGATGAGGATACCGAGGCTGAGGCCGAGTATGAGGGTGGGGAAGAAGACGAAGACGAATATGAGGTCGATGACGAGCTCGAGGAGGATGAGGAAGAGGAAGAGGATGCCGAGCTCGAAGATGAGCTCGACGAGGATGAAGAGGAAGAGGACGAAGAGATCGAGGCTGAGGGCGAAGCTGAGGAAGACGAGGACGAAGAAGAGGTTGAGTACGAGTATGTGGACGAGGACGGGAACCCGATCGATCCTGAGGACATTGATGAGGATGAGTTTGAGGTCGAGGACGAGGCGGATGAGGAGGAAGAAGAGGACGACGAGGAGGAGTATGAAGAGGACGAGGCCGCCGAGTATGAGGAGGACGAGTACGAGGATAAGGAATCGGTGGTCTGAGCCGGTCGCGGCGTCGTCTAACTGAGTCAATTTTCAGAAACCCCGGTCATTGACTGGGGTTTTTGTATGGTATGGCGATATAGAGGGCCCCTCGGGGAGTCGTCCAGCGTGACGAAACAACCGTGATGAAACAGGGATTTGGATGATCGGCTCAAAGGTCTTGTGAAACTTTGGCTCGGAGAATCCAAACAACCTATTATAGGGCTCTGGTTTTTACAGGCCGGTCTATAGGATCTCAGGAGGGGATCACCCGCAACGCTTGGAAATGGCGTGGGCGGGTCTGACAGAACACCGAAAGGACACAGCACATGCAGCTTCTCGCACGCACGAACCGTACTTCTCATAAATTGGTCTTCTCGCTTTCCGCGGGTTTGCTCTCGCTCCCAGCGCTCGCCGGCACGCCCGGTGCGCTCGATCATGTGCCCAGCGATGCGCAGGCCGTGGTCGTGGTCCCACACTTCGGGGGGTTGCTCAACGATATTAATGCTGCCAACACGATGCTCGGTGATCAGGGCGAGCCGATGGTGATGATGATCACCTCGATGGTCCGCGGGATGCCCGGGATCAACCTCGATGGTTCGATCGCTGGTGTGCTGACCTTCGACGAGGATATGGAAGGCGAGCCAGAGATGGTGGCCATCCTGCCAGTGTCTGATTTTAAGGCATTCTCCGAGGGGCACAGCTTCGAGGACGGTATGTACGGGATGGACATGGGCGGTGAGATGCTCTACTTCCGTCAGGCCGGCGATGGGTACATCGTGATGGGCGATGACAGCGGGCTCGTGCATGACTTTGATGCCAAGGGCGGGAACCTTGCAGCGCACACCAAGCGGCTCGGGGGCACCGGGGCTCAGGTCGCTGGGGGCAACGATATGTTCGCGTATGTGAACTTCAGCGCTTTCCAGGGCCAGATTGATATGGCGATGGAAGAGATGGAATCGCAGGCGGAGATGGTTGAAATGATGGGCGGGGCGGAAGCCGTGGCCGGTTATGACATGATGCTCCATGTGTTCCAGACGATCGCCAACGACGGCAGCTCGATGGCGTTTGGCATGAGCTTCGATCCCGAAGCGGGGATCTCGTACGACATGGGCGTGCAGTTCAAGGAAGGCTCGACCTCGGCTTCGTACCTGCAGAACGCGGGCAACGCGGGCAAGTACTTTGATCGGGTGCCTTCGATGGATTACTTCTTCGCCTCGGCGTTCGACATGTCGGGCAGCGGGATCCAGAAGCTGGCGACAGACTACATCGACATGCTCGAAGAGATCGACACCACCGGGATGCTCGATGGCAAGATGGACATGATCATGGGCGAGGTCCAGGGCGGGATCCAGGTCATGGGCGCGTCGGACAATGTCATGGGCGGCTTGTTCACCAATATGATCCAGTACATGGAGGTCAAGGACGCGGATGCGTATCTTGAGGCTTCGCGTGCAATGTACGCGGGGATGAACGAGCAGCTCGGCGAGCTTGCTGAGCTGGGCATGAAGTTTGATGCGGCGATTGAGTCCGAGCCAACACAGATCAATGGCGTTGATGCGTACGGCTATAAGTTCGCGATGGACATGTCCGAGATGGACATGGATATGGGCGCGGCGATGGGCGGGATGAACCCCGCGATGATCATGGGCATGCTCTTTGGTGCCGACAGCGGCCCGAGCGGGTACATGGCCAAGGTGGGCAACGGCATTGTCTCGACGATGACCAAGGACGCGGAGTTCTTCACCAAGGCGTCGAACGCGGCGGCCGGCAAGAACACCATGAAGGGTGACAAGTCGATCGCCAAGACCGCGGCGATGCTCCCCAAGAACAGCATCATGCAGACTTATATCGCGGCTGACCACCTGATGAACACGGCTGGCCCGATGATGATGATGTTCGGCGTGATCCCTGAGTTTGAGCCTGTTGAGGCGCTTGCGCCGATCGGCCTTGGCATGAGCGCCAATGGCGGCGGTGTGCTCTTCCGTGCGGCGCTGCCGATGGAGACGATCCAGGCAGCCATGGAGATGGTGCCCGCTGAGATGTTCGAGGATGACGACGAAGATATGGACTTCTGATCCGGTCTGGTGTTGATTGAACCTGCTGGGGTGCCATCAATCTGTTGATGGATCAATCGCGGGATAATCAGCAGACTCTTCAGGCATGGCAGATTACTGCGCGGCGGGCGATCCCTTTGGATCGCCCGCTTTGCGTTGGTATTCTCAATGTGACGCCCGATTCGTTCAGCGATGGGGGCGAGCTTGATTCGGTGGGCAAGGCGGTTGATCGGGCGAGGGCGATGGTGGACGAGGGGGCCGATGGGCTTGATATCGGTGGGGAGTCGACGCGCCCGGGTGCGCAGCGTGTGGGGGCTCAAGAGCAGATTCGGCGGGTGGAGCCGGTGATCGCAGCGATCCGCAAGGCGGGGATCGAGGTGCCGATCTCGATCGATACGACGCGGGCGGCGGTGGCGATGGCGGCGCTCGATGCGGGGGCGGATGTGATCAACGATGTGTCTGGGGGGGATGCCGCGGGTAACGAAGACGCGGGGATGCTTGGGCTGGCGAGCGAGCGTGGGTGCGGGTTGGTGCTGATGCACCGGATGCGTGCTCCTGCACAGGATCAATATTCGGATGCGTATGACCAGCGCCCGATTGGGGATGGGGTGTTGGAGACGGTTATTGGGGCGCTGCGTGATGCGCGGGATCGGGCGATTGCCGGTGGGGTTGATGGGCGGCTGATCGTGCTCGATCCGGGGCTGGGCTTTGGGAAGGATGTGGGGCAGAACATGGAGCTGATCTGGGGGACGGGGGCGATTGTTGGGCTCGGGCATGTGGTGATGAGTGCGCTGAGCCGAAAGAGCTTTGTGGGGCGGGTGAGCCTGGGGCGGGATTCTGACCCGGGCGAGCGGCTGATGGGGACGGTTGGGCTCTCGGTCGTGCACATGATGCATGGGGCGCGGCTGTTCCGGGTGCACGATGTGGGGGCGCATCGTCAGGCGCTTGATGCGGCGTGGTCGACGATGAAAACTGACGGCTGAAGCGGTTGATGATCGGGGCGTGTGGGGGTTGAAAAACTGCTATAGATCGCGTGATTTGTGGGGAAACGCTCCGGGCTTGGTGGGTGCGCGGAGCTACTATCTTCCGTGGCCCTCGTTCTTCGGGGGCGTACTCGTCGGCGTGTCGTGAGGATGCGTCTGCGTTGATTGAACATGATGTCCACCCGGAAGGATTTAGATCTATGGCAAGCGCAAATGTGATGGAGTTTACCGACGGCAACTTCGAGGCTGAGGTCTTGGGTGCTGACAAGCCCGTGCTGGTTGATTTCTGGGCCGAGTGGTGCATGCCTTGCAAGATCCTCGCCCCGACGATCGACGATGTCGCTGATGCGAACACCGACAAGCTCAAGGTGGGCAAGGTGGACACGGACGAGAACCGCGAGATATCCGTCAAGTACGGCATCAGCGCGATCCCAACGGTGATTATCTTCAACAAGGGCGAGATCGCCAAGAAGTTCGTGGGGCTGACGAAGAAGGAAGACATCGAAGCGGCGCTGGCCGAGATGAGCTGAGCGTTTTCGAGCCTACAGAATCAAAGACACATCGACACATATAGAGAAACACCATGAGCACTGAATCATCGAGTCATCGTCCACTGCGTTGCGGGGCTGTCGGAGTCGGGAGGATGGGCCAGCACCACGCCCGGGTCTACGCCGAGATGGAGGGCATCGAGCTGGTGGGTGTGGTGGATGCGAACTTTGATCGCGCCAAGGAGATCGCTGAGAAGTTCGGCTGCCCGGCGTTCGCGACCGAGGAAGAGCTCTTGGCGGCGGGTGTCGAGGCGGTGTCGATCGCGGTGCCGACGACATTCCATCTCAAGAGCGCGACGCCGTTCTTGAAGGCCGGCGTCGCGTGTCTGATCGAGAAGCCGTTGGCGCAGAGCGCTGATGAGGCTGAGCAGATCAAGAAGATCGCCGAAGAGCACAACGCGTGCTTGATGGTGGGGCACATCGAGCGGTTCAACCCGATCATGCGGGCGATGCAGAAGGCGACGAGCGGGACCGGCGAACCGATCCGCCCGAGCTTTATCGAGGTGCACCGGGTGTCGCCGATGACCTTCCGCTCGATGGATATCGGCGTGGTGATGGACATGATGATCCACGATCTGGATGTGGTCCTGATGCTGATGGGCGGGCGTGAGCCCGACGAGGTGCAGGCTTCGGGCGTGGCGGTGATCTCGGAGTTCGAGGACCTGTGCAACGCACGCTTGGTCTGGAACCTCACTGAGGAAGAGGGCGGCGGGCAGTGCGTCGCCAATGTGACGGCTTCTCGCCTGGCGATGAAGACCGAGCGCGTGACACGGATCACGGGCGAGAACGGGTACATCAAGATCGATTACGCGGCCAAGACCGGCACGCTGATCCGCAAGAACGCCAACGAGATCCAGATGCGTGAGGTGCGTGAGCAGCTGCGGAGCGGGGCGGACCTGACGGATATGGACTGGACCGAGCTGATTAATATTGAGCCGCTGGAGATTGATGGCGGCGAGCCGATTGTCAAGGAGATCGAGGCGTTCCTCGAGGCGGTGCGATCGGGGAACCAGCCGGCGATCAACGCGGAGGCTGGGTTTGCCAATGTGCGGACGGCTGAGCGGATCGTCGCGGCGATCGCTGTTTCCGTGGGGAACAAGGCTGCGGCCCTTTCCTGAGCTGTTCACTGATCACCCAATATTCATATTGTTGAACACATGTTGAACAACAGCAAAACCATTCAATGCCCGGGGACGGATAGTCGATGAGATCGATTCTCTCGGCGGGCTCTTTCTGACTCGCGATATCAGGATAGATGACGACACCAATGACAACTTGCGGGCGCACAGACGCGCTCGATTCATTTTTCTTCAGGATTGACACCGTAACCCGTACACAAGAAACGAACCCAACATGAGCGACCAACCCAACGAAACCAACCCGGCCCAGGACTCAGCCCCCAAACCAGAAGCGGCTCCTGCTGCAGCTCCGGCTCCTCAAGCTCCGGCTCCTAAAAACGAAGCACCGATGAGCATGCAGTCGGCTGAGCTCGATGCGCAGACCAACGCCGAGATCGAGGCGGCGATGTCCGAGATGGCGGACGCGGGGGCGGCATCGTCCGACGCCAAGTCATCGGGCGGCAAGATCCGTGGCCCACGCGTGGTCCGCGGCGGGCGCGAGCATCGTACCGGTGTGGTGGTCTCGGTTGGCGCAACGGACCTGTTCGTTGAGTTCGGGCCCAAGGAGCTGGGCGTGGTCGATATGACCCAGTTTAAGGAAGAGGCCCCCAAGGTGGGCGACTCGCTTGAGGTCGCGGTGCAGCGGTACGACAGCGCCGAGTCGCTCTACATCTGTGTGATGCCCGGCTCGGTGCAGAAGGCCGACTGGGAGATGCTTGAAATGGGGCAGGTCGTCGAGGCCCGCGTCACCGGCACCAACAAGGGCGGGCTCGAGCTTGAGATCGCCGGCCACCGGGCGTTCATGCCCGCGTCGCAGGTTGATATCAACCATGTCGCGGACCTGTCCGTGTTCGTGGGCGAGAAGATGACCTGCGAGGTGCAGAAGATCGATCGGCGCGGGCAGGGCAATATTTTGCTGAGCCGACGCGACATCATCGCCAAAGAGCGTGCGAAGCTGGCCGAGGGGCTCAAGGATCGGCTCAACGAGGGCGACACGGTCGAGGGCACCGTGCGCAAGATCATGGACTTCGGTGCGTTTGTAGACATCGGCGGCGTCGATGGTCTGATCCACATCAACGACCTCTCGCACAACCGCGTGAACCACGGGGCCAAGGGCGTGGCGGAGCATGTCAGCGAGGGGCAGAAGGTGACGGTGCAGATCCTCAAGCTCGACTGGGAAGCCAACCGCATCGGGCTGGGGCTCAAGCAGCTGGCGGCTGATCCGTACAAGGCGGCGCTCAATGAGGTCGTCGAGGGTGCGCAGCTCTCGGGCAAGGTGACCAAGATCTTGGACTTTGGTGCGTTTGTTGAAGTCGCGCCGGGTGTCGAGGGGCTCGTGCATATCTCGGAGCTCGAATGGCGTCGCGTGGGCGATGTGTCCGAGGTGCTCACCGAGAACGAGGTGGTGCAGGTCTTGGTGCTCAAGGTTGATCCGGACGATCGCAAGATCTCGCTGTCGATCAAGCAGCTCAAGGAACGCCCGCAGCAAGAAGGCGGCGGCGGTAATAAGGGTGGCGGCGGTGGCCGAGGCGGTCGCGGTGGACGCGGCGGTGGCGGTCGTGACGATCGTGACCCGGCGGAGATCCTCAAGGAGACCCCGCAGCTTCGTCGTCTGCGTGAGCAGGCCAAGAAGAGCAAGCCCAAGAGCGGCGGCGGGATCGGCAACGCCGGCGGCCTTGGCATTGGGCTCGGCGATTTGAAGCTCTGAATGCGATAAGTCAGCCTTGACTCAGTAAAGTTAGATATTGATAAAACGAAGAAGCCGCCCGTGAGATTCGCGGGCGGTTTTTTGTGGTTGTATACTGTTGGTATGAGTCATGTGCATCCGGATATTGTGGTGGGGGAGCCGATCCCAGAGATTGAGCCGAGGGTGAACGCGGCGTATCTGGAGCAGGCGCGATTGATGATCAGTCGAGGGCGGGTGGTCATCGGTGTGTTGTTGATGTGTGTGGTTTTGGTGAACCTGTTGTCTTTGGGGATCATGGTGCGCATTGCACTGCTGGCAGTGCTGCTCATTGGGCTAGCTTTCTACGCCAAACGATCGGCAAGTCTGGAGGGCCAGCAGTTCAAGAGCTACGGCGTGCTGGATCGGTGGTCGATCCCGTTTCGTGTGCATGTAGAGAGTGTGTTGTATCCGGCTTTAATGATGATTCTGGTCCAACTGATGATGCAGCCTTCGTCGAGGTTTCAGAGCCATGTGACATTCTTTGGGGTGATCACCGCTCTGTATGGGGCGGGAGGTTTGTATTTTCTCCGTCAAGCGCGCGAGCCGGGGGCGATCAGTTGTGTGCATTGCGGGTATCCGGTGACGGGTTTGACGCTGCCGTGTGCTTGTCCGGAGTGCGGGCGAGGGCTGGTTGACGGGCAGTCCACAACCGATCGCGTTCGGGTTCGATCGCCCAAACTGTGGTGGGGCGGGTGCGTGGCGGTATTGCTTGGGGTGAGCATGGTCTTTACGAGCTTTGGGCAATACGGATTGTTTTTCTGGGCAATGCCGCGGGGGGTGGTGCTCAAGTTGGCGGCGAGCGATGGGGGTGCGTTCAATCGTGTGATGAGCGGGACGATGACGGAAGAAGAAGAGCTGGCTTTGATCGAGGGGATGGTTGAGCACCGGACTCAGGGCGGGATGGTGGTGGCGT
>Ga0209344_10005612_pt1 | contig 10745 bp, 20 predicted proteins | sample Cruoilmetagenom6_FD_187293 | JGI IMG/M metagenome (GOLD analysis project Ga0209344, IMG submission 187293) | Oil polluted marine microbial communities from Coal Oil Point, Santa Barbara, California, USA - Santa Barbara Oil Seep Sample 6 (SPAdes)... | ecosystem: Environmental > Aquatic > Marine...
TAGAAAACGTTCCAACCACGTTACCTTGGTTTTGGGATCTAACAATAACACACAAAGCTAGAGCATTTAGTATGGGACAGAAAACAAATCCAATCGGAAATCGTCTAGGAATTATCAGAGGATGGGAGTCTAACTGGTACGGTGGAAATGATTATGGGGATAAACTTGCCGAAGACGATAAGATCAGAAAATATGTTCATGCACGTTTGGCAAAAGCAAGTGTGTCTAGAATTATTATAGAGCGTACCCTTAAGTTGATTACGGTTACCATTACCACTGCAAGACCAGGTATAATCATTGGAAAAGGTGGTCAGGAAGTTGATAAACTAAAGGAGGAGCTTAAAAAGATTACGGACAAGGAAGTTCAGATCAATATTTTTGAGATCAAAAGACCTGAATTGGACGCTAATCTTGTTGCTGCCAGTGTAGCGCGTCAAATTGAAAGTAGAATTTCTTTTAGAAGGGCTATAAAGATGGCAATCGCAGCGGCCATGAGAATGAATGCCGAAGGTATTAAAATTCAGATATCTGGACGTTTGAACGGAGCTGAAATGGCAAGATCCGAATCTTATAAGGATGGTAGGATCCCATTGTCCACTTTCAGGGCCGATATAGATTATGCTTTGCATGAAGCGCATACGACCTATGGAAGATTGGGTATAAAAGTATGGATCATGAAAGGTGAGGTTTATGGAAAGAGGGAACTTTCCCCATTGGTAGGTATGGCCAAAAGCCAGTCTCAGGGAAAAGGTGGAAAGCAGGAAGGACCGAAGAAACAACGTCGTAGAAAGTAATTTTTTAAAGAAGTAAAGAAATGTTACAGCCAAAAAGAACTAAGTTCCGCAAAATGCAGAAAGGTCGTATGAAAGGGATCTCTGGAAGGGGACATCAACTTTCAAACGGTATGTTTGGTATTAAATCAATGGATACCTCTTTTATAACATCGCGCCAAATAGAAGCAGCTCGTATCGCGGCAACTAGGTATATGAAAAGAGAAGGCCAATTATGGATAAAGATATTCCCGGACAAGCCTATCACCAAAAAGCCTTTAGAGGTGCGTATGGGTAAAGGTAAGGGAGCTCCGGAATATTTTGTAGCTGTGGTATTGCCAGGAAGGATTATGTTCGAGGTTGCCGGTGTGTCTATCGATATTGCAAAAGAGGCTTTGCGTCTTGCGGCACAGAAACTACCAGTAAGAACTAAATTTATTATTGCTAGGGACTATTCTGCTTAATATAATTGCAAGGAATCATGAAACAATCAGAAATAAAAGAATTATCAGTTGAGGGGTTAAAGGAAAAGAGTGCTGAATTTAAAAAGCAGTATTCTGATTTAAAATTGGCCCATTCTGTTACACCATTGGAAAACCCTTTACTTATCAGAAAAGTAAGAAGAACTGTAGCAAGATTGGCAACTGAATTAACTAAAAGGGAATTACAATAATTGGTTCTGCTTTATGGAAAAAAGGAATTTAAGAAAAGAGAGAATAGGAGTTGTAACTAGCAACAAAATGGAGAAATCAGTAGTGGTTTCAGAAGTTAAACGTGTTAAACACCCTATGTACGGTAAGTTCGTGTTGAAAACTAAGAAATATGTTGCACACGATGAAAAGAACGATTGCAATATTGGCGATACTGTTAAGATCATGGAGACACGTCCATTGAGTAAGACCAAATGTTGGAGGTTAGTTGAAATCATAGAAAGAGCTAAATAATTATGTTACAGCAAGAATCTAGACTAAAAGTAGCGGATAATACGGGGGCAAAAGAAGTTTTGACCATTCGTGTGTTGGGAGGTACAAAAAGAAGATATGCTTCTGTTGGGGATAAAATTGTGGTTTCCGTAAAGGAAGCTACTCCTAATGGGGCTATTAAAAAAGGTGCTGTCTCCACAGCGGTTGTTGTAAGAACAAAGAAAGAAGTTAGAAGACCTGATGGTTCTTATATTCGTTTCGATGATAATGCCTGTGTACTTTTGAACCCAACCGGGGAAATGAGGGGAACACGTGTTTTTGGACCGGTGGCCAGGGAACTTCGTGATAAGCAGTTCATGAAAATTGTATCATTGGCTCCAGAGGTGCTTTAATAAAAATAGCAAAATGGGAAAATTAAAAATCAAAACAGGGGATACTGTTAGAATTATTGCTGGAGACCACAAGGGGGTTGAGGGCAAGGTTGTAAGTGTAGACCGTGAAAAGAACAAGGCGATCGTTGAAGGTGCCAATATGGTATCCAAACACGAAAAACCAAGTGCTAGCAATCCTCAAGGTGGGATTGTTAAGAAAGAGGCTCCCTTACAGATATCCAATCTGTCATTGATCGATCCAAAATCTGGAGAGACCACTAGAGTTGGATTTGAGGTAAGAGATGGTAAGAAAGTAAGATTTTCTAAGAAATCTAAAGAAGTAATTTAGTTATGGCTTACGTTCCAAGATTAAAACAGGAATATAAAGAAAGAGTTGTTAAGGCTCTTAAAGAGGAGTTTGGTTACAAAAATGTAATGCAGGTTCCTAAATTAGAAAAAATTGTTGTTAGTAGAGGTGTTGGTGCCGCTGTAGCGGATAAGAAACTTATAGACCATGCGGTAGATGAGTTGACCAATATCACTGGCCAAAGAGCAATTTCAACGATGTCTAAAAAGGATGTTGCTGCATTTAAGTTGCGTAAAGGAATGCCAATTGGGGCAAAAGTAACCTTGCGTGGAGAGAGAATGTACGAATTCTTGGATAGATTGGTGACAACTGCATTGCCTAGGGTAAGGGATTTCCAAGGAATTAAGGCCACAGGTTTTGATGGAAGGGGGAATTATAATCTTGGTATTACGGAGCAAATCATATTTCCTGAAATAAACATTGATAAAATTAACAGAATCAATGGTATGGATATTACATTTGTAACCTCTGCGGAGACAGATAAAGAAGCTAAATCATTATTAACCGAATTAGGACTACCTTTTAAAAAGAATTAGTATGGCTAAAGAATCCATGAAGGCCCGTGAGGTCAAAAGAGCTAAGACTGTAGCAAAATATGCCGAGAAGAGAAAGGCCTTAAAAGAGGCTGGTGATTACGAGGGGTTACAGAAATTACCTAAAAATGCTTCTCCTGTTCGTATGCACAACCGTTGCAAGCTAACAGGAAGACCAAAGGGTTACATGAGAACTTTTGGTATATCCAGGGTTACTTTTAGGGAAATGGCCAATAACGGTCTTATTCCTGGAGTAAGAAAAGCTAGCTGGTAATAAAAAAGTATAAACTGGTTTCAGGTTTAACATTAGTGTTAAAAACCGTTACCGTAAATCAATAATTATGTTTACAGATCCAATTGCGGATTATTTGACTAGAATTAGAAACGCAAGTAGCGCTGGCCACAGGGTGGTGGAGATTCCTGCCTCTAATTTAAAGAAAGAAATTACTAAAATATTATTCGATCAAGGATATATTTTAAGCTACAAATTTGAGGATGACGCGGTTCAGGGGACTATCAAAATAGCCTTGAAATATGACAAATTCACAAAAGAACCGGTTATAAAGAAAATAAAGCGAGTTAGTACACCAGGACTTAGGAAATATGCCAGCTCCGAGGAGTTGCCAAGAGTGTTGAACGGTCTTGGTATTGCTATTATTTCTACTTCCCATGGTGTAATGACCAGCAAACAGGCAAAGCTTGAGAATGCAGGTGGGGAAGTATTATGTTATGTTTATTAATACTATAAAGATTTAGAAAGATGTCTAGAACAGGTAATAATCCAATAGCAATTCCAGAAGGAGTAACCGTAGAGGTTAAGGAAGATGTTATTACTGTAAAAGGTAAGCTGGGAGAACTTTCCCAAGAATTTTCTGGTGCTGCTGTAAAGGTTGAAGACGGTCAGGTATTTGTTACAAGACCTTCAGATTCCAAGGAGCATAAGGCAAAGCATGGTCTTTACAGATCTTTGATCTTTAATATGGTCCAAGGAGTTTCTAAAGGATGGGTAAAGGAATTGGAGTTGGTAGGAGTAGGATATCGTGCCAGTAACCAAGGACAAACATTGGATCTAGCTTTAGGATTTTCGCACAATATTGTTTTGGATCTGGCTTCAGAGGTAAAAGTTGAGACCGTATCCGAGAAAGGAAAGAATCCTATTATAAAGCTAAGTTCGCATGATAAGCAATTAGTGGGGCAGATCGCCGCTAAGATTAGATCTTTCCGTAAGCCAGAGCCTTACAAAGGAAAAGGAATTAAGTTTGTTGGTGAACAATTAAGAAGAAAAGCTGGTAAATCGGCTTAATAATTAGCATTATGGGATTAACGAAGACTGAAAGAAGACTACGTATCAGAAGGAGGATTAGAAAAATATCCTCAGGTACTGCAGAAAGGCCAAGGCTTGCTGTTTTTAGAAGCAATACTGGAATATACGCTCAAATTATTGATGATGTGGCCGGAACAACCTTAGTGTCCGCTTCCTCAAGGGATAAGGCGTTGGCTAAGGCTAAAGGGACTAAGACAGAAGTGGCTAAGCTAGTAGGTAAGGCTATTGCCGAAAAGGCAAAAGAAGCTGGAATAGAAGCGGTTGCTTTTGATAGGGGTGGTAATTTGTACCACGGAAGAGTTAAATCATTAGCCGATGGCGCTAGGGAAGCAGGATTAAAATTCTAAGAATATTATGTATCAGAAATACAAAAACGTAGAGACTGTTAAGCCGGGAGGTTTAGAATTAAAAGATAGATTGGTTGGGGTACAACGTGTTACCAAAGTTACAAAAGGTGGTAGAGCGTTCGGATTCTCGGCCATAGTTGTGGTAGGTGATGAAAATGGTGTTGTGGGTCACGGTCTAGGTAAGTCCAAGGAAGTTGCTACGGCAATTGCCAAGGCTATAGAAGATGCTAAAAAGAATCTTATTAGAATTCCTTTGAACAAAGGTACCTTACCTCATGAACAAAAAGGGAAATTCGGTGGAGCTAGGGTTTATATCCAGCCTGCATCGCATGGTACCGGAGTAATTGCAGGTGGAGCTGTTAGGGCAGTATTGGAGGCAGTAGGTGTTCATGATGTATTGTCCAAATCACAAGGTTCTTCCAATCCCCATAACGTGGTAAAGGCTACTTTTGATGCGCTTTTACAACTTAGAGGAGCAAAGACAGTTGCAAACCAAAGAGGTATTTCTTTAGAAAAAGTTTTTAAAGGATAAAACCAAGAATAGAATGGGAAAGATTAAAGTAAAACAGGTAAAGAGCAGTATTAAAAGGGCTCAAAATCAAAAGAGAACATTAGAGGCTCTTGGTTTACGAAGAATAGGACAGGTTGTGGAACATGATGCTACCTCAAATATTCTTGGAATGATAAATAAAGTTAAACACTTAGTTTCCACAGAGGAGGCTTAATATAATTTTAGTGTTATGAATTTAAGTAATTTAAAGCCAGCGGATGGTGCTGTCCAAAAAGCCGGCAAAGTCGTAGGTAGAGGTCAAGGTTCCGGAAAGGGAGGTACTGCTACCAGAGGACATAAAGGTGCTAAATCCAGATCTGGTTATTCTAAGAAAATTGGTTTCGAAGGTGGGCAAATGCCTTTGCAGAGACGTGTTCCAAAATTTGGTTTCACTAATATCAATAGAAAGGATTACGCTGGGATCAATTTGGAAAAATTACAGGAATTGGTAGACAAAGGAACTGTGAAGGATACGGTTACTTTGGATATCCTGGTAGAAAATGGATTGGTTGGTAAAAACGATTTGGTTAAGATTCTTGGTAATGGAGAGCTAAAAGCCCCCCTTAAAGTTTCTGTACATAAATTTACAGCTACAGCAAAAGCCGCAATTGAGGCTGCAGGTGGTGAGGCTCTAAGTTTATAAGCAAAGAATACTATGAAGAAATTTTTCGAGACATTATCAAATATTTGGAAGATTGAAGAGCTTAAGGGTAGAATAATTGTTACCCTTGGTTTGCTTTTAGTGTATCGTTTTGGTGCGCAGGTCGTTCTTCCAGGTATTGATTCTACTCAGCTGGGTGCTTTGGCCTCCAGTACTGATAGTGGTATCTTAGGAATATTGAATGCCTTTACTGGGGGCGCATTGTCCAACGCCTCTATTTTTGCGTTGGGAATTATGCCCTATATTTCTGCTTCCATTGTGGTGCAGCTGATGGGTATAGCCATTCCTTATCTTCAAAAGTTGCAAAAGGAAGGTGAAAGCGGAAGAAAAACGATCAATCAGATTACCAGATGGCTTACTATCGGGATATGTATTGTTCAGGCTCCTGCTTATTTATACAGTTTGGGAGCTTTGGGTGTTCCGGATAGTGCCTTCGTATTTGGCAAAGGACTTGATTTTGTAATTCCTTCAGTGATAATATTGGTTGCAGGAACTATTTTTGCAATGTGGTTAGGTGAAAAAATCACCGATAAGGGTATCGGAAACGGTATATCCCTATTGATCATGGTTGGTATTATCGCCAATATGCCACAGAATTTTGTGCAGGAATTTATTTCCAGAACGGCCAATAATAACGGGGGATTGATGTTCATGCTTATCGAGGTGATCATCTGGTTCGTGGTTATTTTATTATGTGTGTTGTTGGTGATGGCTACTCGTCAAATTCCGGTTCAATATGCTAGAAGAACTGCTTCCGGGGGATACGAAAAGAATATCATGGGATCTAGGCAGTATATTCCCTTAAAGTTGAATGCTTCTGGAGTAATGCCCATTATATTTGCGCAGGCAATTATGTTTGCACCGGGACTGTTGGGCAAGACCTTTAATAATACGGCAGTAGGGCAGTGGATGGAAGTTCAATTCCAGGATATATTTGGATTGGCATACAATCTTTTGTTCGGGTTCCTTATTATTGTCTTCACCTATTTTTATACGGCTATTACAGTGCCTACGAATAAAATGGCCGATGACCTGAAAAGGAGTGGTGGTTTTATTCCGGGAATTAGACCAGGAAAGGAAACTGGGGATTATTTGGATAAGATAATGTCATTGATTACTTTGCCAGGATCTGTTTTCCTAGCTTTGTTGGCGGTATTGCCGGCAGTGATCGTGAAGCTTATGGATGTACAGGCAGGTTGGGCTTTGTTTTACGGAGGAACGTCCTTGTTGATTATGGTAGGTGTGGCGATCGATACAGTACAACAGGTAAATTCTTATTTGTTGAACAGACATTACGACGGTTTGATGAAATCAGGAAAAAATAGAAAGGTAGCATAGATTATGGCTAAACAATCAGCAATAGAGCAAGATGGAAGCATAATTGAGGCATTGTCAAATGCCATGTTTCGCGTGGAGTTGGAAAACGGTCATGTGGTAACGGCACATATCTCTGGAAAAATGCGTATGCATTATATTAAGTTACTTCCAGGGGATAAGGTTAAGCTCGAAATGAGCCCTTACGATTTAAGTAAAGCAAGAATTACATATAGATATTAAGCAAATAGGATGAAAGTTAGAGCATCAATAAAGAAGAGAAGTGCCGAGTGCAAGATTGTGCGTAGAAAAGGCAGATTGTACGTAATTAATAAAAAGAATCCTAGATTTAAACAAAGACAAGGGTAATTATGGCAAGAATTGCAGGTGTAGACATACCAAAACAGAAAAGAGGGGTAATAGCCCTAACCTATATCTTTGGTATAGGAAAAAGTAGGGCAAAGGAGATTTTATCCACTGCCCAAGTAAGTGAGGATACCAAAGTATCTGATTGGAACGATGATGAGATTGGTCGTATTCGTGAAGCAGTTTCTTCTTTGACTATAGAAGGGGAATTGCGTTCCGAAAACCAATTGAACATTAAGCGTTTAATGGATATAGGTTGTTATAGAGGTATTCGCCATAGATCTGGTCTGCCTTTAAGAGGTCAGCGTACCAAGAACAACTCTAGGACAAGAAAAGGTAAGAGGAAAACAGTTGCTAACAAGAAGAAGGCAACTAAATAATAATTAGGATATTATGGCAAAGGCAAATGCAAAAGCAGCAAAGAAGCGCAAAGTTATAGTAGAGTCCGTGGGCGAAGCCCATGTTACTGCTTCTTTTAATAATATTATTATTTCTTTAACCAATAAGAAGGGTGATGTAATTTCTTGGTCTTCAGCAGGTAAAATGGGTTTTAGGGGTTCAAAAAAGAACACTCCCTATGCAGCTCAAATAGCATCTGAAGATTGTGCCAAAGTTGCTCATGAAGCTGGTTTGAGAAAAGTAAAGGTTTATGTAAAAGGTCCGGGAAATGGTAGGGAATCTGCCATTCGTTCCATACATAACTCAGGAATTGAAGTTACAGAGATTATCGATGTAACTCCAATGCCGCACAATGGTTGTAGACCACCAAAAAGAAGAAGAGTATAATTAATAGTAATCAATTGCCCCATGGGGTATTTCAAGGAGATGTAGTTACGATTATCGAAGGATAAGCCTTAATTCATGATCACGTTTCCAAACTAAAAGAAAATGGCAAGATATACAGGACCAAAAACAAAGATCGCCCGTAAATTCGGTGAAGCGATTTTCGGAGATGATAAATCTTTTGAGAAAAGAAATTATCCTCCAGGACAACACGGTAACAACAGACGTCGTGGTAAAAAGTCTGAATATGCTATCCAGTTAATGGAAAAGCAAAAAGCAAAATACACTTACGGTATTTTGGAAAAACAATTCCGAAACATATTTGCCAAAGCAAATAGGAGTAAAGGGGTAACCGGTGAAGTATTGCTTCAATTGTGTGAATCACGTTTAGACAACGTTGTTTACAGAATGGGTATCTCCCCTTCTAGAAGCGGTGCAAGACAATTGGTTTCACATAGACATATTACGGTCAACGGAGAGTTGGTGAACATTCCATCTTATAACTTGAAACCCGGTGATGTGGTTGGTGTTAGGGAAAAATCAAAATCTTTAAAAGCGATTGAAGACGCTCTTTCTGCAAACAGCAGTGTTTACGAGTGGATTACTTGGAATTCAGAGAAAATGGAAGGTAATTTTGTTGCCGTTCCGGAAAGAATGCAAATTCCAGAGAATATCAAAGAACAATTAATAGTCGAGTTATACTCTAAATAAAAACAACACTGATCCAATTATGGCATTATTAAATTTTCAGAAGCCCGATAAAGTTATAATGATTGATTCCTCCGATTTCGAAGGTAAATTCGAATTTCGTCCATTGGAACCAGGTTATGGCTTAACTGTTGGGAACGCATTAAGAAGAGTTTTGCTTTCGTCCTTGGAAGGTTTTGCTATCACTTCTGTTAGAATTGATAAGGTAGAACATGAGTTCTCTGTAATTTCCGGTGTTGTGGAAGATGTTACCGAAATCATTCTAAATCTTAAACAAGTTCGTTTCAAAAGACAGATAGACGATGTTGATAGTGAGACAGTATCTATCTCCGTTAGCGGAAAGGAACAATTGACTGCAGGTGATTTTCAAAAATTTATTTCTGGTTATCAAGTATTGAATCCGGATTTGGTTATTTGTAACATGGATCCCAAGGTTAGCATTAACATGGAGATTACCATAGATAAAGGTAGAGGATATGTGCCTGCCGAGGAGAATAAAAAATCCAATGCACCACTAGGTACCATAGCCGTTGATTCTATCTTTACGCCTATTAAAAATGTAAAGTACAGTATAGAAAACTTCCGTGTAGAGCAAAAGACCGATTATGAAAAATTGGTTTTTGAAATCGCAACCGATGGTTCAATTCATCCAAAGGAGGCTTTGACCGAAGGGGCAAAGGTTCTTATACATCACTTTATGTTGTTCTCCGATGAGCGAATTACCTTAGAGGCGGACGAGATAGCGCAGACAGAGACCTATGATGAGGAATCATTACATATGCGTCAGCTATTGAAGACCAAATTGGTTGATATGGATCTTTCTGTAAGAGCATTGAACTGTTTGAAAGCTGCAGAAGTTGATACACTTGGTGATCTTGTTTCTTTTAATAAGAACGATTTGATGAAGTTTAGAAACTTTGGTAAAAAATCCTTGACCGAATTGGAAGAATTGGTGATCAATAAAGGTTTGAGCTTTGGAATGGATTTGTCAAAATATAAATTGGATAAAGATTAATTGAACTTTCACGGGCATTGGGAATACCCAAACCAAGAAAGAATATAGAAAAGAACAATGAGACACGGTAAGAAAGTTAATCATTTAGGAAGAAAGGCGGCCCATAGAAAATCTATGTTGGCAAATATGGCCTGTTCATTAATAGAGCACAAGAGAATTAATACAACTGTTGCAAAGGCAAAAGCCCTAAAGCAGTTTGTGGAACCATTGATTACCAAATCAAAAACTGAGAATAATCAAACAGTTGAGAAAGGGACCCACAATAGACGTATTGTTTTTAAAAGCCTTCGTGACAAGTATGCGGTTACAGAGCTTTTTAGCAGTGTTGCTGAAAAGGTAGCCGACAGACCAGGAGGATATACCAGGATTATCAAATTGGGTAATCGTCTTGGGGATAACGCAGACATGGCTATGATAGAGCTAGTGGATTTTAACGAAATCTATAATGCTGGTAAGCCTAAGAAGCAAAAGACTACAAGAAGGGGTAGAAGCAAAAAATCAGAGGATGCTACGGCTGTTGTTGAAGAAACGGCAAAAACAGAAAGTGCAAAGGCTGAAGAACCAAAAGTAGAAGAGCCAAAAGCTCAGGAGCCAAAAGCTGAAAAAAAAGCGGATGATGCTAAAGAGTAAAATTGTTATTAAATATTAATAATTGTAAAAGGATAAGCCTAAAAGCTTATCCTTTTTTTATGTTATTTTGCAAAACGAAAAAT
>Ga0209344_10005614_pt1 | contig 10742 bp, 7 predicted proteins | sample Cruoilmetagenom6_FD_187293 | JGI IMG/M metagenome (GOLD analysis project Ga0209344, IMG submission 187293) | Oil polluted marine microbial communities from Coal Oil Point, Santa Barbara, California, USA - Santa Barbara Oil Seep Sample 6 (SPAdes)... | ecosystem: Environmental > Aquatic > Marine >...
GCAACAGCCTGTCGCTGCCCAGCCGGTCTCCCGTCTCGCAGATTGGCCCGACAATCGTCACCGTTTCACTCGGTGCCTGGTCCGCCCGCGTCAGGTTCACGATCTCGTGGTAGGCGCCGTACAATGCGGGTCGTATCAGTGAGTTCATGCCGGTGCCGACCCCGATGTATCGCATTTCGCCCTTGCCCTTGGTCTGCGTTACGCGCGTCAGGAGAACACCGGCACGTGCAACAAGGTAGCGGCCGGGTTCAAGCCACAGCCGGTACTGAGGATAGGATTCCTTGATCTCGGCCAGGGTCGCGTCGACCGTCGCCAGGTCGATGGGCTTGTCGCCGGGTTTCTCGGGAACGCCGAGCCCGCCGCCGAGGTCGATGGTCTCGACCGCCGGAAACTGCTCTGCGATCTGTACGAGTTCACCCGCCACGGTGCGCCAGTTGTTGGGATCGAGTATGCCGCTGCCGCTGTGAGCATGGATACCGATCACCTCGGCGCCTGCGGCTTTGACCAGGCGCTTGAGTTCTGCCACCTCGAAACGCGGTATGCCGAATTTGGCGTGAACGCCGGCCGTCTTGACGTGCTCGTGATGACCGCGCCCCTGTCCCGGATCGATGCGTACGAACAGCTTTTGGCCGTCGAACAGTTCCGGCCACGCCTGTAACGGAAACAGGTTGTCGAGCGTTACCTGCAAGCCATACTCGAGTCCCCACGCATACTCCTCTCGAGGGGCAAAATTCGGCGTGAAGAGAATACGATTATGATCAAGCCCAGGAATGACTTTCTCCAGCCACTCGACCTCTCCCGGCGAAACACACTCGAAGTCGACGCCATTCGCATCTACGGCCTTGAGCAAGTCCTCGTTGAAATTAGCCTTGACGGCGTACAGGATGCGATCGACATTCTTCAGGCTGGTCAGGTTCGTTGCCGCCTGGACAACTGTATCCCTGTCATAGACATACGCGTTGGCTTCTCTCTCGCTCAATGCCAGCAGCTCGTCGCGTTTCCGCATCCACCAGGTGTCGGCTGCCCGGGCAACAGGCTCATCACCTGCAAACAGGCGCTCCCAGCTTGGACCGAATACGTGCGACGCACCCTTCTTGCGAATGATCGATGCATGCAATTTGCTGACGAGTCGCGGGCCCTGCTGCTTGTCCACAACAAAGCTCAGGTTCAGGTCGTTTGCCGCCTGTGACATCAGGTGAATGCGCTCTTCTTCGAATACTTCGAGCGCCGGCGCCATACGTGGGATGATGGTGCGAATCTTGCGACCAACAAGGCTGACGGCCGAACAGTTGGAAATGACACTGACACGGCAGAGTTTCTCAAGGTCGTGAACCAGGGCTTCCTCGACATCGTCCGACAGCATGCCGTCGCTGGTATCCACGGACACCGTCACATTCGTCTCTGACGTCGAAATCAGATCAACTGAAACACCATTGTCGGCGAACGCCGCGAAAGCCTTCGCAAGGAAACCAACTTCGTGCCACATGCCGACCGTGGTCATCGACACGAGCGTCAGGCCGTTGCGTATACAAATGCCCTTAACCTGCGGCTCAATTTCCTCGGTCACACACGATATGACGGTGCCATTGATCTCGGGGTGGCTCGTGCTTCGAATGAATATCGGGAAACCGCCGTCACGGGCCGGCGAGATGCAGCGGGGATGCAATACGGAGCTTCCTGCTGATGCAAGTTCCTGAGCCTCGTCGTAATGCAACCCGACGAGGAGTCGAGCGGACGGCACCACGCGCGGATCCGCCGTGAACATTCCCGGCACATCGGTCCAGATCTCGAGGCGCCTGGCTTGCAGTTTCCCCGCAAAATAGGCAGCCGAGGTGTCAGATCCGCCGCGACCGAGCAACACCGTCTCACCTGACGTGTTTCGTGCAATAAACCCCTGCGTCAGCACGACGTCGTCGTTATCGGCCAACTTGTTCGCCAAGACCTCATCGCGGCTATGTTCACAGGTGGCGGAGAGGTAACTGGTTACGGGGTTGCGACCCGGGCGTGAGCGACTCGTCAGCAGGTCGCGAGCGTCCATCCAACTCACCGGCAAATCCAGCCTGGCCAGGTATGCCGCACCCAGGAGCGTCGACATGAGTTCACCGAGTGCCATGACGCGAACGCGTACCCGAACGCTGATTTCCTTCACGAGCCGTACACCGGCTACCAGCTGTTCGAGTTCATGGAGTCGATCGCCAAGAACCGCCGAGCCATCCAGGTCAAGCGCTTCGGCCAGGTCGAAATGTTGCCTGCGTATTTGTGCCAGTCGATCGGCAGGATTCCCGCTGACTGCGCTGTCCAGGGTCTCTTCCAGTGCGTTGGAAACACCACGCAGTGCCGAGTGCACGATGACGGGCCGCAGACCAGCGGCGAGTCTCGCCCGAACCAGGTTGGCTATGGTCTCCCAGTTCTCTGCTGTGGAGACGCTGGTGCCACCGAACTTTAGAACGACCCATGTAGATGCCGCCACGTCTTCCGGTGCACCGAGTGCCGCGCTGTCTTCGAAGTCGGCTTCGCTAATGTTCTTGCTCATTCAGGTCCTTGACCGAGCATTGGCAAAAAAAAACCCGCAAGGAATCTCCCGGCGGGTTTGCTGACAATGTCCGGACTTTATTACTAGCCGGTACAGTTGCCATTCGCACCCACGCGCCTCTGGCGCGCCATGTATTTTAAGTGTTTTTCCATACCGAACGAGTCGGTAAGTTGGCACTTCGCATGGGTGAGGAAAATGGACATCAACGAAGTAGAACTAACCTTGCGCCTCAGGTCAAGTCAGACAGGCGGCTTGCCGGGGCCTAACGCTCGTCGTCGCGGATCATCACGGCTATATTCGGGGACACATCGGCCGGCCTGGACTCCAGATCGACCGCCAGTTTGACGGCGAAGGCTTCGTCGCCTTCGGCAACCGAGTCCTGCACCAGCGGTATCAGCAGCCTGGCTGAACGCTGGCCTGGTCCGAAGGATATTGAGTAGGTTCCCGGCGCGAAATAGTCCTCGCCTTCGGTTGCACTGATGTCCTCCACCGAGTAATCCACCACGACCGACGAGTTGTCCGGGTTGAACCGCACGACGTCGATCTGGACTGCCGGGTCCGCTTCGCTGACCGAGACCTGGCTACTCGCGAACGCAATCGTATTATCGGGGAGGCGGCCTTCGAAAGCCCTTTGGTCATCGTCCTGCAATGTCATATTGACAACAGCAAGTTCCGATGCCGCGGAATCGGCCAGCCGTAATCGCAAGGTCGACTGCTGGTCCGGCTCGCGACGAGGATCCGATGATGCCGTTAGCGTAACCCGCGCACGCGCCTGTCCTCTTGGGAATACGACCAGTCCGCCATTTGATATTGCATACTGTCCGGAGACCCAGGGCGAACGATTGCCGCTAAAGCCAACTTCTTCCAGGCGCAGAGTCAATGCTGCACTTAGATCCCCATCCCGAACGAAATCGACAAGGACCGGGTCCCCATCCTCATGAAGAATGACCCGAGTCGGGTCTTGCGCCGCACCGGCCAGTGAAAAGGTCACGATCGCCTCTGGCGGAGGAAGCTTCGAGAAATCGACCAGATTCGGTGCCGGTTCGGCCGGCACTGGCGCCTCCTCGACCTCGACAACAGGCTCCTCAACCCTTTCTTCCTCGGGCATCGCCTCAGGCTCATCAATTACGGTTGGCGCAATTTCGAGCTCAGGCTCGGCAGCCACTTCTTCAATAACCAGTTCCTCTTCAGGACTCGGTCCGGCAATATCCACGATCCCCTCAGACCCTTGCAGCCTCTCCAGCCACGGATCCAGGTAACCCATCTGCTGCGCCCCGATACCCGCAAGGCCGAGTAGCACAACGAGCACCGCCAGCCACTTTCCGGGCGAACCATCGTCGTCGTCAACGGCAAAACGTTCCGGCGCCTCGAAACTGACTGTCTCCTCTACCTCCGCGACACACGTATCGAGGGCGTCAATGAAATCTTTGACGGACTCAAAGCGAGTGACCCGCGAATACGACAGCGCCTTCTTCAGAACCTTCCACTGCTCGTCATCGACACCTTGCGGCTTCTGCGGCTTCATGCCCTCCATTGACGCTTCCGCGGCATTGCGAGGGCCAAAGACCCTGTAGCCCGCGACCAGGCGGTATAGCAGACAGGCCAGCGAGAACACGTCGTCCGATACCACTGGCTCCTCACCGCCAACTACCTGCATGCTGGAGTACGCCGGCGTCAGCGCACCAAGCACAGCCGGGTCGAAATCTTTGTCGGCTTGCTGTTGCCGCACGCGTGCAACGCCAAAATCGAACAGCTTCGCATCGCCGTTCGGCATGATCATTATGTTGCCGGGCTTGATGTCGGCATGCACGATGCCACAACGGTGTGCGTAGTCGAGCGCATCACCAATCTGGCGCACGATGCGGAACGCTGCATCTACGTCGATGCTGCGGGCGTCCGCTGAATCCAGGATCTCGGCAAGCGTTCGCCCTTCGAGCCACTCGAGAACCAGGAAATAGAGGTCATCGTCACGATCGAGATCGATGAAGCGCACGATATGTGGGTGCACGAGACAGCGTGTCTTCGTGGCCTCCTGCTGCAGTGCGCGAAGCGCGTGCCCATCCTGAGCAAGCTCTGGCGACAAGACTTTGATCGCAACGCTTGGCTGCTCCGTGCCTGCTTCCGCAAGCCGACGGTCCATCGCCTTGTAAACCGTACCCATGCTGCCGCCCGAAACTTCTTCCTGTAGCAGGAACCGGTCGCGCAGCACGGACCCCACCTGTACAAGCGCCGGGGTCTTGTTAAATGGCAGCGCTTCGGTCGGGATCACGGTTGTTGTGCCAAACGTATCATCACCTTCAGGCGCCGGCGGCACATTCGCGGTGACAGTCGCCACAGGCGCTACAGGTAAGTCCGGAATTCGCGGTTCTTTGCGCTCAGGGTTCGGTGACGCCGGCTTGGAGCTCGTTGGCAGATTTTCCGTCACGTAGTGATCGAGCATTGACTTGACCAGCTGGAACGTCTCCTTACGCAATTGTCCGGCATCGTAGCGATCCTGCAGCACGCGACGAATCGTTGCCTCATCGCCGCCACTAGACGCCAGCAGCGAGCCGATACCCGCCTGGATATCTGCGAGCATATCGACATCGTTCGCCGTTGCCTCAAGCCTGTCATCGAAGCTCGATAGCTGGTCGGCGAACGTATCACGAATCTTGTCCCTTTCAGCACTCATATTTAGCAGCCAATTTTACCGGCATTATTACGACCTGAACCGGAACTGGTCGTCAGATTACCTTGCCCGGATTGAGGATATTCGAGGGATCCAGTGTTGTCTTGAGCTTCCGCATCAATTCGAGCTCAGGCCCCGCTCGGTACTCGCCCAGCCACGCTCGTTTTGATTGTCCGACACCGTGCTCGGCGCTGAAGCTCCCACCAAGCTCATGAACGAGATCGTAGATCCCACGACTCACACGTTCACCCTCCCTCGCCCACTCCTCGGCCGACATATCGCGCGGCAGGACGACGTTGTAATGCAGGTTGCCATCGCCCACATGACCGAATGCCACGAGTTTTGCGTCGGGGCGCAACCTGGCTAGTAGCTTGTCGCCGCGGGCAAGAAACTCCTGCATTCTGGACAATGGCACGGAGATATCGTGTTTCAGCGCCTTTCCATCCTGGCGCTCCGCTTCAGAAATCGAATGGCGCAGGCGCCAGAGCTCAGCGGCCTCTTTCTCGTTCTTTGCGATGACTGCATCGGCCAGGAGCTCGCATACGGTGGCTGCCGCCAGCGCGTCCTCCAGCACCTCCGCATTGCCGCCTGTAGCTGTTTCGATCAGGACGTACCACGGGTACTCGTCCGCCAATGGCAGGCGCGCTCCGTCAATATGACGGGTTACGAGACCAAATACGCGCTGCGATACGAGTTCGAATGACTCAATGCGATCATCGAGCGCCGACTTGAGGTTGCCGAGGAGATCCACCGCCATGTCAGCGCTTTCGATGCCGACCAGCGCAGTCGAAAGCTCGCCAGGGTCCGGGAACAGGCGCAAGGTGGCTGCAGTAATGATACCGAGTGTGCCCTCACTGCCGACAAAGAGCTGTTTCAGGTCGTAACCAGCCGTGTCCTTGCGCAATGAACGCAAGCTGTTAAGAACTGTGCCGTCGGCGAGAACCACCTCGAGGCCAAGAACCAGCGCGCGGGCTGTACCGTACCGGCCGACATTCATGCCACCCGCGTTCGTCGCGATGTTGCCACCTACCTGGCAGGTGCCTTCGGCGCCGAGACTCAACGGCAGGTATCGTCCCGCCTGTTTCGCCGCATTCTGTGCATGCTCAAGGATGCAGCCGGCATCAACGTCCATCGAGAAATTCACCGCGTCAACATGTCGCACGCGGTTCATTCGACTCAGTGACAGAATGACCTGTTCTCCCGAGTCATCGGGAACAGCGCCGCCGCACATGCTTGTATTACCGCCCTGGGGAACGATGGCCACGCCGTCGTCCGCGCAGGCTCTGACGATCGCAGACACCTCGGCGGTCGAGCACGGTTGCAGCATTACCAGTGTGCGACCGTTGTAGACGCCCCGCCACTCCGTCAGGTGCGGTTCCAGATCATTCGGATCGGTATTCCAGCCGCCCGGGCCAACGATTTCTTTCAATCGCTCAAGCAAAGTCGTCATCGAATACCGCCTGTTGCTCAAAGGTTTCCCAGTCGATGTTGCTGCCGCACATAACCAGAACTACGCGCTTGCCACGGAGTTCGTCCCGTAGCGGACCCAGCAGGGCCGCAGTACTGGCAGCGCATGCAGGTTCAACGGCCAGTTTCATGGCACGGAACAAGAAGCCCATAGTGCGTCGTAACTGGTCATCGTCCACCAGCACCAGTTCATCAACGTTCTGCTCTGTCAATGCAAATGAATACGGCATCGCAAAGGGTGCGCCCAGGCTGTCCGCTATGGTGTCGACCTTCTCGATGGCTTGCGGCTCACCATACGCGCGACTGCGATGCATGGAGTCGGCGCCCTTGGGTTCGACGCCGTAAATCTGGCAGTCTGGACGAAGTTGCCTGACAGCATTGGCGATCCCTCCGATCAGCCCACCACCGCCTATTGGCACGACCAGCGCATCGAAATCGGGCACCTGCTCGCAGATCTCAAGGCCGACAGTACCCGTACCCAGCGCAACGGACGGCCCTTCGAACGGATGCACGAAGAATCGCCCCTCCTCTTCCTGGATACGCTCCGCTACTTCGAATGCCTTGTGCGCATCATCGACAAGAACCACTTCGCCACCAAAGGCACGGCAACTCTCGATCCTTGAGGGATTCGCCGAGCCAATCATGACAACCTTGGCAGTCGTTCCCACTGTCCTTGCCGCAAACGCTGTGGCAATGGCGTGGTTGCCAGCGCTGACGGCGGTAACTCCTACGTCGAGTTGTTCCTGGGACAGGCTGTGGAGGGTCGCCAGCGCACCTCGGGCCTTGAAGGTCCCGGTACATTGCAGGAACTCCAGCTTCGCAAAGACCTCAGTATCCCCTCCTGCCAACGCCTCGATGGCCGCGCAACGCAGCACCGGTGTGAGAATCGTCTCGTCCGAAAGCTGCTCACGCAACGCGCGAATCTCATTGATGTCAGGGCCTTTCACGGTCATTTCTTATGTAAACTACCACAGCGTATTTTCACTACTTGCGCTGCATCAGAGAGTTCTTTAGGTTGGTGTCAGCGAACTGTGGCAGAGAATCCACGAATACGAAAGTCGCTGCGGGCAAACACATGGAATTAGACGAATTGTCGAAATCCGGGATTCGACGAATAACCGATTATTCGCCGTACCTGGACCAATTGGCCGGGCTCGCCCAGTCAATGGGCCTGCGGCAGCGCAGCAATTTGTCGCACCTTGAAACTGCCCTGCGAAGCCACTGGTCGCTGGGCCAGAACAGCGTCCTTAGCTGGACACCGCTCGACCAGGGCGTGTTGATCCTCGTTGTCCCGCATTATGCGATCGCGGAATACACGACACCACAGGGCGACAACCTGCCACCTCGCGTGTCCCCGAGATTTATTACCGAGCTGATTTCCGGCGAACGCCAACTGACGATTTCGCAAATGCAAAAGGTCTCCCGCTTGCTGGATATCGAGCCCATAAACATCCAGCTGCGCGAACCCCTTGCAGGCAACAAGATAGAAACCCAGATCATTGAGGGCATGATTCGCAAGTTCGGCATCAATTATGTCGCGAGCAGGGCTGTCACTCTGTTCGATATCGTAGGGTTTGGCCTGCTGACGCCGTTTGAGCAAATGACACAGCTGAATAGCCTGGCCTATTCGCTCAATTCGGCGCACGCAAAGATGCTGGAGCAGGACGTGAACATCGACTTCGCGCGCTCCTCCAGTGGCGATGGCTTTTATATCTGGAATCGCGACGAGGGACTGGAGGCCAGCGTCAACCTCTACCATTTCATGCACATCGTGCTTGCGGACAACGCGATCGCGCGCAGCAAATCGGCCACCAAAGCGGTGCCTCGACTTCGTGCCTGCTTCCACGTCGGCAGCTGCTACGAGTTTCACCAGGCGGAGGGCCTGAACCCGAGTACGCATGACTTTATTGTCGGCGACGTGACGATCGAACTCGCACGCATGATTGACGCGGCTCTCCCTGGGCAGATTCTCGTCGGCGATTTCATGACCAGTATTGAGTCCCACACCGACACGGGCACACTACAGGTCGACCCAAACGTTGATGCCGTGACGTTTCTCGAACGTGCACAGGGCAACCTGTCGCAACTCAGTGGCATGGATCTTTCGGGGGAGCGAGTAACCGCCATCAAGTGCTACCTGACCGGTGAGCACATGGGCGGTGGAGAATTCAATATTCGTCGCCTGACCATCAAGGACAAGCACGGCTTATCGCGTGTCGCTTTCAACGCCAAGGTAAATATCTACCGCGAATCTGCCCAGCCCATTCTCCTGGGAATACAGGACCGGAAACTCCCGCTGGCCATACCGGCCTGATTGCGACTGCCTGCGGTATCTGCGTAACGCGGTCCGCATCTCCCTCGGTATCAGGAGTCGCGCAGTCCCTGCCATCATTGAAAGCAAATCTGGAGGAATTGAAATGGCAAATGAGGGTTACCACGAAGCGCTGGAAGATCTCAGTGATGAGACCCGCGACATGCATCGCGCGATAGCGTCCCTGATGGAAGAACTGGAAGCAGTCGATTGGTATAACCAGCGCGTCGACGCATGCAGAAACGATGAGTTACGTGCAATTCTCGCTCACAATCGTGATGAAGAAAAAGAGCATGCCGCGATGGTGCTCGAGTGGATACGCCGACAGGATCCAACGTTCGACAAGGAGCTGAAGGACTTCCTGTTTACGGATAAGCCCATCGCGCACGAGTGACAAGGAAAAGACAAGATACGTGTGGCGAGAAGATGAGCGTCGCGACGCGACGCTTGTCGGCCGACTTCGTCGGCCTCGGTACGAACTTCTGGGGATGTTCCTTCGAGCCCCACCAATTTTAATAAAGAAAAGCCGCTCAACCAGAAGGCAAAGCGGCTTTTTTACTAAAATTGGTCGGGGCGAGAAGATTCGAACTTCCGACCCCCACAACCCCATTGTGGTGCGCTACCAGGCTGCGCTACGCCCCGACCGAGGGCGCAATGATAACCGGCGAAACAGAACTTGGAAAGAAGAGTTTTTAGCGGCGCAGAATCTTAAGAACTTGTTCAAGTTCCATGCGTATCTGCTTGATTATTTGCTGACTTTGCGTCACATCGGATTTGGCATCATCACCCGTCAGGCGTTGGCGAGCGCCACCGATCGTGAAACCCTCGTCATACAGGAGACTTCTGATCTGGCGAATGATCAGAACGTCCTGACGCTGGTAATAGCGGCGGTTTCCCCGGCGCTTTACCGGCTTGAGTTGTGGGAACTCCTGCTCCCAATACCTGAGTACGTGCGGCTTGACCGCACAAAGATCGCTTACTTCACCAATCGTGAAGTAACGCTTACCAGGAATTGGAGGTAGTTCGTCGTTATTCCCCGGTTCCAGCATATGCTTCCACTCGGGCCTTTAGTTTTTGTCCAGGTCGAAATGTCACAACGCGACGTGCGCTGATCGGAATCTCTTCACCCGTTTTCGGGTTTCTGCCCGGACGTTCTTTCTTATCCCGAAGATCAAAATTTCCGAAACCGGAAAGTTTGACTTGCTCCCCAACTGCGAGTGATGCACGCAGCTCCTCAAAAAACATATCGACCAATTCGCGAGCTTCTCTTTTGTTGAGACCCAGCTCATTAAACAACGACTCGGCCATGTCTGCTTTGGTCAGTGCCATCGGGAATCAGTCTCTTAAGTCAGCGGCGAATTTGTCTTCTAATTTGGCGATTGCGGTGGCCATTACAGTGTCCGCATCATCGTCAGTAAGGGTGCGCGATGTTTCCTGTAAAATCAAGCCTATTGCGACGCTTTTTCGCCCAGCTTCTATTTTCTCGCCCCTAAAAATGTCAAAAATTCTGACATCCTGAATCAGTTCTGGAGCCGCCTCTGAGACAGCATCCACGAGCTCCGCCGCAGAAACTTTGTCGTCGACGACGACCGCAATATCACGACGAATAGCAGGGAACTTTGAAATGGTCTCGGCCGATGGCGCCCCCGACGCGAGAGCTCTTGCAGCGTCGAGTTCAAAAACGTATACCGATTTCTTCAGGTCATAGTCTTTTGCCAGACGCGGATGCAACTTGCCGACGATGCCAATCAATTCGTTACCGC
>Ga0209344_10005615_pt1 | contig 10741 bp, 8 predicted proteins | sample Cruoilmetagenom6_FD_187293 | JGI IMG/M metagenome (GOLD analysis project Ga0209344, IMG submission 187293) | Oil polluted marine microbial communities from Coal Oil Point, Santa Barbara, California, USA - Santa Barbara Oil Seep Sample 6 (SPAdes)... | ecosystem: Environmental > Aquatic > Marine >...
TTTCAATTTTTTAATTTCCCATATTCTAATTTCCGCTTTCGTTTTTCTAATTTTCATAAACGTATTTCTCCAATTCTTTCAAGTTAATCCGATTTTCATAAATCGCTTTGCCGATAATCACTCCTTCGCATCCTAATTTTGCAAGTTTTGGAAGTTCTTCAAAAGTTGAAATTCCACCGGAAGCAATTAGTTTAATATCGTTGCCATTAGGTCTTGACTGCGCTCGACCTAACACTGTATTTTCTTTTAAAATTTTACGATATAAATCAAACGAAGAACCTTGCAACATACCGTCTTTACTGATATCGGTACAGATTACATATTCAATTCCACTTTCAATATATTTCTGTATAAAGGGAATTAATTCTAAATTTGAATCTTCCGCCCAACCACTTATTGCCACTTTTTCGTCTTTGGCATCGGCACCCAGAATAATTTTTTCACTTCCAAATTTTTGTAGCCATCTTTTAAAAGTTCCGGGATCTTTTACGGCAATACTCCCGCCTGTGATTTGATTGGCACCACATTCAAAGGCAATCCGCAAATCTTCATCCGTTTTTAGCCCGCCTCCAAAGTCTATCTTTAAAGTAGTTTGTGAAGCAATGCTTTCTAGTATTTTATGGTTTACAATGTGTTTGCTTTTGGCGCCATCCAAATCGACCAAATGTAAATATTTTATTCCGTGGGCTTCAAATTGTTTTGCAACTTCCAATGGGTTTTCATTATAGATTTTTTTGGTGCTGTAATCGCCCTTTGAAAGACGGACGCATTTGCCGTCGATGATATCTATTGCTGGTATTATTCGCATAATTTATTTCCCGCCTAGGCGGGAATCTCGTTTATAGTTCTAAAAAGTTCTTTAAAATTTGTTCTCCGGCCGTACTGCTTTTTTCAGGATGAAATTGTACGCCATAAAAATTATCCTTTTGTAAAGCCGATGCATATTGAATTCCGTATTCACTGTTTGCAATGGCTTCCTCGCATAAGGGGGCGTAAAAGCTATGCACCAAATACATAAATTCGTTTTCAGAAACATTTTTGAACAGTGCTGATTTCAAATTTTGAATTTGGTTCCAACCAATTTGCGGCACTTTTAAGCCTTTGGAAAATCGCACTACATCCACATTAAAAACTCCCAAACCCTTTGTATTTCCCTCTTCGGAAGTATTACAAAGCAGCTGCATTCCCAAACAAATGCCCAAAACAGGCTGCGTTAGTTTGGGAATGACTTTTTCCAGTCTGGAAGCTTTCAGTTTTTGCATTGCGCTACTTGCTTCACCCACGCCGGGAAAGATTACTTTATCTGCTTGGCGGATTACAGTTTCGTCATCGCTCAAAATTGCTTCAACACCCAATCTTTTCAAAGCAAATTTGATGCTTTGGATGTTACCCGCTCCATAATTAATAATTACAATTTTCATTTTTTAGATTTCGTATTTAAAGTAAACCTTTGGTTGAAGGCAAAACCATCTTTTCCGCATCACGTTTTACTGCCATTTTTATAGCTTTTGCAAAAGCTTTGAATATTGCTTCAATCTTGTGGTGTTCGTTGGTTCCTTCGGCTTTAATATTGAGATTTGCCTTTGCGCCATCAGTAAAACTTTTGAAAAAATGGTAAAACATTTCAGTGGGCATTTGGCCTATCATTTCACGTTTAAAGTCGGCATCCCAAACTAGCCAATTTCTTCCACCAAAATCAATCGCAACCTGTGCTAGGCAATCGTCCATCGGCAAACAGAAACCATAGCGCTCCATTCCCAATTTAGTGCCCAAAGCTTTGTTGAAAACTTCGCCCAAAGCAATGGCAGTGTCCTCAATGGTGTGGTGTTCATCTACTTCCAAATCTCCTTTTACGGTTATTTCCAAATCCATTTGCCCGTGACGCGCCAATTGGTCCAACATATGGTCAAAGAAGGCAATGCCGGTGTTTATAATACTTTTCCCAGTGCCGTCCAAGTTCAATTTTATAACAATATTGGTTTCATTTGTCTTTCGGTGGATTTCCGAAACACGCTGTTTCAGTTTTAAAAACTCATAAATCTGCTGCCAATCATTGGTTTCCAAAGCGATGTAGCGTTGTAGCTCTTCGGCGTTCAATGAAATTTCGGAAGTCCCCAACTTAGTATTATCGTCTATGAAAATACCTTTAGCGCCTAAGTTTTTAGCCAGTTCTATATCCGTGAGCCTATCGCCTATTACAAAGGAATTTTCCAGGTCATATTCTTCTGAAAAATATTTTTTTAACAAGCCAGTTCCGGGTTTCCGAGTATCGGCCTTTTCATGCGGAAATGTTCGGTCAATTAAAACTTCACTAAACATAATACCTTCATTTTCAAAACCTTTTATTATAAAATTATGTACGGGCCAAAAAGTTTCTTCGGGAAAAGAATCCGTTCCCAAACCGTCTTGATTGGTAATCATAACCAATTTAAAATTGAGCTCTTTTGCTATTTTTCCAAGGTAGGTGAAGACTTTAGGATAAAAAATCAATTTATCGAAAGCATCAATTTGCTCGTCCACGGTTTCTTTTATGATAGTGCCATCGCGGTCTATAAACAATACGCGTTTCTTCATTAGTTCAGTGTTTTTAAAATCTTAATTAGTTTTTCATTTTCTAAAGGCGTGCCAATAGTTATGCGCAGCGTATTTTCGCATAGTGGCTGCGAACTTCTGTTTCGAACGACAATTCCATTTTCCAACAATTGTGAATAGCGTTTTTCAGCATTATCAACTTTTATGAGAATGAAATTAGCATCGGTTGGATATACTTTTTCAATATATTGAACTTGAACCAAAGCTTTAAGTAAAGTTTCTTTTTCTGCTTTCAATAAGCTTAAATCCTTTTTAATTTTTAAATAATTTTGAAGTTGCTCAATAGCGCTTTGCTGTGTGAGTTTATTAATGTTGTATGGCGGTTTGATTTTGTTTAAAACTGAAATTATTTCCTTGGAAGCATAGCAAATTCCCAAGCGAATTCCCGCCAATCCGTATGCTTTTGAAAGTGTTTGTATGACAATCAAATTAGGAAATTCGACCAATTTTGAAATCCAACTTACCTCGTTTGCAAAATCTAAGTAAGCCTCATCGATCACTACCAAACCATTGAAGGTTTTTAATAGCTTTAAAATTCTTTTCAAAGCTATTAAATTACCCGTTGGATTGTTGGGGGAACAAATAAACAAAATCTTGGTGCGTGTATCTGCAATACTTGAAATCCCACCCATATCAGGTTGAAAATCTGCATCGAGTAGCACTTCCCTATTTTCAATATCGTTCAAATTCGCCAAAACACCGTACATACCATAGGTTGGCGGTAAAGTGATTATGTTATCCTTAGCGGGTTCACAGAATGCTCTGAAAATCAAATCGAGTACTTCGTCACTGCCATTTCCCATAAGAATCTGAGTGGTTGAGATATTCTTTTGTTTTGAAAGAATATCTTTTAATGCCTGCTGTTGCGGATCGGGATAGCGGTTTACATTAGTTTCAAACGGGTTTTCGTTGGCATCGAGGAAAATCATTTCGCTGTCAAAATCTTTGAATTCATCGCGCGCAGAGCTGTACGGCTTCATTTTGGCAACGTTGGGGCGTATTAAGGATTGTATGTCAAATTTGTTATTCATATTATGATGGTTTAAGGTTTCGACCGCACTTCGACTGCGCTCAGTGTTACACGCTCGACCAGACTATTATTCTAAACTCTTTAAACGCAAAGTCACCGCATTTTTGTGCGCTTGAAGACCTTCGGCTTCGGCCATAGCCTCTATTGCATTGCCTATATTTTGGATTCCCTCTTCAGAAATTTTCTGAAAGGTCATGCTTTTCATAAAACTGTCGAGGTTTACCCCGCTGTACTGTTTTGCATAACCATTTGTGGGCAAAGTATGATTGGTGCCCGAGGCGTAATCACCAGCGCTTTCGGGAGTGTAGTTTCCAATAAAAATTGAACCGGCATTTCGAATGTTCTCAATAAAAAAATCTTCTTCTTTTGAAATCACAATAAAGTGTTCTGGACCATATTCATTAATAAGGTTGATTGCATCAGCGTTGCTTTTAACCAAAATCAGTTTTGAATTTTCAATGACCTGTTCGGCAATGGTTTTGCGCGATAACTGCTGAAGCTGATTTTCAATTTTCTTTCTTACTAAATTCAATAGCTTCTCTGAAATTGTAACTAATATTACTTGACTATCTGCACCGTGTTCGGCTTGCGACAGTAAATCTGAAGCCACGAAGGAAGGATTCGCCGTGTCATCAGCAAAAACAAGCAACTCTGAAGGGCCCGCGGGCATATCGATAGCAACTCCGTATTTGGTAGCAATTTGCTTTGCCACAGTTACAAACTGATTCCCAGGGCCAAAAATTTTGTAAACAGCAGGAACGGTTTCCGTGCCAAAAGTCATTGCGCCTATGGCTTGAATACCTCCTATTTTGAAAATCTTGGTAACTCCACAAAGATTTGCGGTATAGAGAATTGCCGGATTTATTTTACCATTTTTGTCGGGTGGTGTACAAAGTACAATTTCACTACAACCTGCAAGGTTTGCTGGAAGAGTCAGCATTAAAATCGTTGAAAACAGCGGTGCCGAGCCTCCGGGAATGTAAAGTCCCACTTTTTGGATGGGCCGTTTTTCTTGCCAACACAATACACCTTTAGTAGTTTCTACTGTAATACGTTCTGTTTTTTGGGCGCTATGGAATTTTTCGATGTTTGCTTTTGCAATATTGATTGCGTCTTTCAACGCTTCAGAAATCTCTTTTTCCGCAATTGCAATTTCATCTTTGGAAACCGATATATCGTCCATGAAAATTCCATCAAAAAGTTGGGTATATTTTTTTATGGCCACATCACCTTTTGATTTTATCTCCGAAAATATTTCATCTACTGTAGATTCTACGTCAGCAACGGTTTGCGTGGGCCTCTTTAAAAGTTCGCTCCAGCTTTCAAGCTTGGGATATTTTATTTTTTTCATCTTTTTACAAAATCATTTTTTCAATTGGACAAACTAATATTCCTTCGGCTCCAGCTTGTTTGAGTTCTTCAATTACTTCCCAAAAAGCATCCCTATTTACAACGGAATGAATGCTACTCCATCCTTCCTCTGCTAATGGAAGCAAGGTCGGACTCTTCATTCCCGGCAAAATTTTGATTATTTCATCAATCTTTTCATTCGGCGCATTTAAGAGCACATAGCGCGAGTCGCGACCTTGTAAAACGGATTGGATTCTAAAACGAATTTTATCCAGAATTTTAGTTGCATTTTCTGAAATATTAGGAGAAACTGCAAGTACGGCTTCACTTTTCAAAATGACTTCCACTTCCTTTAAATTGTTTTTGAAAAGCGTACTGCCGCTGCTCACGATGTCGCAAATAGCGTCAGCGAGCCCTATATTTGGAGCTATTTCAACACTGCCATTAATGATATGTAACTCTGCTTCTATCCCTTTTTCATCTAAATAATTACGGGTGGTTTCTGGATAACTGGTAGCAATACGTTTTCCGTTAAAGTCTTCTATGGAACTGTATTTAAAAGTCTTCGGAACAGCAAGTGAAACCCTGCATTTCGAAAAGCCCAAGCGACTGGCAATAGAAATTCCTTCACCTTTTTCAATCAAAAGATTTTCACCTATAATGGCACAGTCCACCACGCCATCCTTTAAATATTGGGGAATATCGCCATTGCGCAAATAGTAAATTTCTAGGGGGAAATTTGTGGAGGAAGCCTTCAATTGGTCGCGGCCATTGTCTATATAAATGCCGCAATCTTTGAGTAACGCCAGCGATTCGTCGTGAAGACGTCCTGATTTTTGTACTGCAATTTTTAATTTTTTCATTATACTTTTTCTAGTTGAATTAGGGAAATAAAAAAACCCGTTTGATTGCTCAAACGGGTTTTGAATATTGTTGGATTTACACAATAGCCATATCACCTCGCGAGCGCGTGGAAGTTGATATGGTGATGATGTAAAACTGATTTGTTCATAAATACGATGACAAATCTAAACAAAAAGATTGTTTAAAAAACTGTGAATATAAAATTTTAACGCTTTATTAATTTTCAAAGCAATTTCTTTACTTTAACCGGAGTAATTTCGAACCTCTGTAAAATCAACACTTCTTATGCATTTAGCCACGCTTGACTGGATTTTAATCATTTCATTCTTTGTTATATTTCTTGTTATTGGCCTTGTTGTAGCCAAAAAGTCTGGAAAAAATACACAGGAATTCTTTCTTTCAGGAAGAAATATGCCGTGGTGGTTGTTGGGTATTTCTATGGTTGCCACCACTTTTTCAGCAGATACTCCGAACTTGGTTACAGATATTGTTCGGCAAAATGGCGTTTCGGGAAACTGGGTGTGGTGGACGTTTTTAATTACTGGAATGCTGACAGTTTTTGTATATGCAAAATTATGGCGCAGAAGTAAAGTACTTACAGATCTTCAGTTTTACGAAATGCGCTACAGTGGAAAACCGGCGGCTTTTTTACGTGGATTCCGGGCTTTGTATCTGGGTGTTTTTTTTAATGTAATGATTATGGCCTCGGTTTGCTTGGCAGCTATAAAAATTGGTGGCGTATTGTTTAACCTTGAGCCGTGGGAATGTGTGCTATATGCTTCTATAGTTACGGTTATCTATAGTTCTATTGGCGGCTTGCGAGGGGTTATTTTTACCGATTTTCTCCAGTTTATAATAGCGATGATTGGCTCCATTTGGGCAGCGTATTATATTTTGAATTTACCCGAAGTAGGCGGTTTGCAAAATCTTCTCGCTAATGAAAATGTTTCGGATAAATTAAATTTTCTGCCAGATTTCGGCGATACAAATACTTTACTTGTTCTATTAATAATCCCCATTGCCGTACAATGGTGGAGTGTTTGGTACCCAGGAGCTGAACCCGGTGGTGGTGGCTATATCGCGCAACGTATGCTTTCCGCCAAGGATGAGAAAAATGCCATTGGTGCTACCTTACTCTTTAATATAATGCATTATGCACTGCGCCCATGGCCGTGGATTTTGATCGCTTTTGCCTCATTGGTCGTGTATCCGCAACTTAGCGATATTCAGGCACAATTTCCAAATGCTGTTTTGGGCCATGATTTGGGCTACTCTGCAATGCTTACTAAATTGCCTGCAGGTTTGCTTGGTTTGGTGGTTGCTTCTTTGATTGCGGCATTTATGAGTACTATTTCCACGCATCTTAACTGGGGTTCTTCCTATATTTCATTGGATTTTTACAAGAGGTTTGTGAAACCAGAAGCATCTGAAAAGGAATTAGTTGGCGTGGGGCAAATTTCCACCATTCTGTTAATGGCTTTTTCTGCTTTGCTCGCATTGGTATTGAGCAGCGCTCTGGAAACTTTTGCAATTCTTTTGCAGATAGGCGCAGGAACAGGACTCATTTTTATATTGCGATGGTTTTGGTGGCGCGTAAACGCATATAGTGAAATTACTGGCATGGCGGTTTCATTTATAGTTGCCATAGTTTTCAATTTTGTGGAAATGGGGCTGGAACCTTATGAGAAACTGGTAATTGGCGTTGCAATTACAACAGTAAGCTGGATTGCAATAACCCTCCTCACCCGTCCTACGGATACTAAGACACTAGCAAATTTTTACAATGCAATTACGCCCTACGGCAACGGTTGGAAAAACTTTAAAAAAGTGGCCGCCAAAGCGAATATTAGCTTGCAACCAAGCCATGATGTGTTTACCATTGACTTAGCCTCGATGCTATTGGGAATTGTTTTTGTTTACACTTCGCTCTTTGCCACAGGATATGTTATTTACGGAAATGTGATAGGAGCGACAATTCTTATTGGAATTGCAGTGATTTCGGCATTTTTTATTTTTAGGCTATGGAAGCGGAAGTAAGTTTTTAATTATTTCCCAAAATCAAAGGCAAACCGCTATCACCGGCTCCTACTACAACAACTTTGGAATTAGGAGATTTTGCCAATTCCAATGTAGCGTCTATTCCTTTATCCTGAAGGATTTTATCAGTCAAGGAAGCGCTCAGAATTTTGTTGGCATCTGCCTTTCCCTGTGCTTCAATGCGTACTTTTTCTGCTTCCTTAGCGGCAGTTACGAGTCTAAATTCATATTCTAAGGATTCCTGCTCTTGCCTAAGTTTTCTTTCAATCGCATCTTTTATGGTGTTTGGAAGGGTAACGTCACGCACCAAAATTTCATTTAGTTGCACGTACTGTTTTTCCAATATTTTTTTGGTTTCCTCAAAAATTTCGTCTTGTATTGCATCGCGTTTGCTGCTATAGAGCTGTTCCGGGGTATAACGGCCCACAACACTACGGGCGGCACTACGAATGGCAGGTTGTATTACGCGCTCCAGATAGTTTTCGCCGCGTTCTTGATGCAGTTTTCCCAAATCTGAATAAACGGGTTGGTACCAAGCCGATGCATCAATCTGTATTTCAAGTCCATTGCTTGAAAGAACCTTCATTTTTTCGAAGAGTTCCTGTTGGCGCACTTCATATTCTATCACATTGTTCCACGGCGCAATAATGTGGAAACCTTCGCCAAGTGGCGGTTCATCTGTAACCACCCCATTTCCAAAGGTTTGGTAAAGCACTCCAGCTTCCCCCGCTTTAATGGTGATTGATGATTTTGCAACGATGATTATCAATAAAATAATCCCGATAATTACTGGTATCGTAAGTTTTGGTAATCTTTCCATGTTAAGTGTATTTGGATTGTTAGATAAGGCCATTGTATTTTCTGATAAACCATTCCGCAGCAAGGGCTAGAACGATGAGTATAAGAAGGTATTTCCAATCTATCAAAGGTACTACTTTTTGTTCGCTTCTTTCAATGTTTTGGAAGTTATCATTGGCTATCAAACTTTGTATCATCACCTCGATTTGTGTTATAAAATAAGCGCTACCATCCGTATTCTGTGCAATTCGGCGGAGTTTGGAAACATTGGCATTGAGGAATTGCTGCTCTACGTTAAAGTCCAAAATAGTGAAACTGCCACTGCTGGAAACCGCTTCGTTTGAAACTGAAACCGTATAATTATATTCTCCTGCCGAAAGGCTATTGAGATCCACTTCGTAATAATTATTTCTCAAAAGCATTGGGAACACGGTTTGCTTTTCGGTCTCCTGATTTTTTACTGTAATATTTAGTGATGCACGGTTATCAAAGACATAGTTTTTATCAAAATACTGGGCAGAAATCTTGATTGGTTTGTTGTTGTAATAAAACGTTTCCGAAGACACTTCCAGCCTACTGCGGCGTTTGTTTGAGGCCAAATATTGAATTATATTTCCAATAAAATCATCAAAACTTTGGAAGCTTTCCGTTTCAAGAAAACTGCGTGTACGCCAGCGCCAAAAGCCCTCCCCGTCCAAAATGGCATCGCGTTTGCCGTTTATTTCCATTGTGGCGAGCAGTGGATTTCCATTTGTAAGGCCGCTTACGGTCTGCTCAAGCATCACTTCATTTGGAACGGTTATGGTCAATGCGCCAAATTCTGTGTGCAATGGCGGAAAATTGTTGAAACCAATATCTTCCACGACAAATGTGCCGTAATTGCTGTTCAATTGCGCCTGTATGTCTTCGCTTTGATTGGATGCTTCTTTGTTGAAATTGTCTTGCGCCCCATTCAGAAAATACCAATCCGTTTGCAGGCCAGAGATCACCCAACTGTTTTTTTTCAGTTTCTCCATTTCTGAAAATACCGCAGCAAAACTTCTATCGGGTTGATAGAGAATTATTAATTGATAATCATTTAAAGCTGAAACAGCTTCTGCAGGTTTTTTAAATGAAACCGTACGTTGCTCGTTAGTAGTTATTGCTTTTTTTAGTGCGCCCAAATCTGGATGAACTATTTTGCTTACAACTAAAATATTGGTGGCCTGATCTATCACTTCAACGGCGAACTGCTTGCTGTTGTTGATTTTGTTCTTTTCGTCTGCAAGTGGAAGTATTTGTGCGGTATATTTTTGAAGTCCCACCGAATTTGAAGGAAGCGTAAAGTTTAAGGTCTTTGAAGTTTCACTTTCAGAAAATGAAACGTTTGTACGAAACACGCCTACAGTTCCTTGGGTAACTACAAACTCAGAATTTACGGGGCCTACGCCACTATAGGTTAAAATGACTTCAACAGGAAATTGGTTTTTTAAAAAAGTATATCTGTTTGTATTAAGCTGCTCAATTTTTAGATCCGTGTATTTTATGGAATCTCCCAGAATTACTGGATAAATAGCGTTTTGGAAAGTGGCTGAAGAAAATTCGTAATCATTGCCCAGCGTTTGGTTTCCATCCGTAATTACTATTGTTGGAGCCGTTTGGTTTTTAAAAAGCTCGTTAGTTGAAGTAAGTGCTTTGGAAATGTTTGTATTCTTTTCATTAAAAGAAATAGAATCGCTTTCGCGGAAATCACTTCCGAAGGTATAATAGGAAACATCAAACTTATCGTTTAAATCACCGTTTTCCTTTAATTGTTGAAGTAATTCCGCAACATTCTCCATTTGGTCCAACTCCCCTACCGAGGCTGAATTGTCAATAAGCACGGGAAGTTTCGGTTTTTCAATGGTATAGGTTTCACTTTTGAATTTTGGATTAATGATCAGAAGCAAAATAGAGAAAAGCGTAATAAAACGAAGGATTCCAAAAACCCAAGGCAACAAGCCCTTTTGCTTTGACTTATAGCCATACATAAAAACCGCCAGAGCAATGGATACTACTCCGGCGAGGATTATATAAAGTATGGTTTCTGTG
>Ga0209344_10005617_pt1 | contig 10737 bp, 9 predicted proteins | sample Cruoilmetagenom6_FD_187293 | JGI IMG/M metagenome (GOLD analysis project Ga0209344, IMG submission 187293) | Oil polluted marine microbial communities from Coal Oil Point, Santa Barbara, California, USA - Santa Barbara Oil Seep Sample 6 (SPAdes)... | ecosystem: Environmental > Aquatic > Marine >...
TGGTGCCGGAAAACCGGAGCAGGCTCTGGCTGCTCAACGGCGCGCGCCGCATCGAGCACGCCCTCGAAGGACTCGCTCTCGTCTGCATCCTCGACCGCATCAACGGTCTCGTAATTATCGTCAGACTCGACGTCGAACATCGCCTCGTCGATATCCTCCTCGGCGGCCTCGAAAGCCGTCTCGGAAAAATCGGAGAGGTCCGCATCGTGGGATTCGGCCTCTTCGCGCACAGCAGTTGGCGCTCCGGGACGACGAGACGTACTGGCATCATCCTCTGAGATGATCTTGCGGATCGACGCGAGGATTTCCTCCATCGTCGGCTCCTTGTGCGCTTCGTTGGCCATGTCAGCCCCTTACTATCTACCCATCAGAATCAATATTGATTAATGGTTAGAATGTATGGGTTAACAACCGCTTGACGTCATTAACCTTCAACACAGCCACAACTTTGTCATTCCGCGACGGGTGAAGCCCCTGTCGGCACGGGCTGGTCGAGTTCGCCGGCCGCCCTGAGCAGGCGGAAAGCCGCGACATAGGCATCATGCTCGGACTCGACCAGCGCAAGGCGGGCCTCGAACAATTGCTGCTCCTGATCCAGCACGTCCAGCGTGGTGCGAACGCCCACGGCCAGCTCTTCCTTGGCGCCTTCATAGGCGATTTCGGCAGCATCGACCTGACGGCTCGACGCCTCGATGGACCGCAGCGACGCGTCATAGCCAAACCAGGCTTGCGCGACTTGCGCGCGAATCTGGCGCTCCAGAACATCAATCTGGTTGCGGGCCTGATTGCGGCGCAGCCGCGCCGAACTGACCTGGCTCTTGATCAGGCCGCCGGACAGCAGCGGGATCGTGCCCTGCACCACAGCCGAGACGCTCGTGTCCGTCTGGTCGGCATCGCTGCCATAGGTTTCCTGGACGCCGGCGGTGCCCACGAGATTGACCTGCGGACGATACTGGGCCCGGGCCACTTCAATGGCCTCGCTCGCGGCACGTTCGGAATTGCGCGCCGCTTCGATATCCGGATTTCCATCGAGCGCGATGGCGACCGCCTCTTCGAGCGATGCAGGCAGCGGCGGGATAGGCGGTGGCGGCGCAAGGTCGCCGGGCTTGAGACTGGTCAGGAACTGGTAATTGGCCTCACTGGCCTCTCGCGAGGCTTCCGCGCCGGCGAGAGCCGCCCGGGCGCCTTCGAGGCGGGCATTGGCGAGTGACACATCTGTCCGGGTGACGACACCCACTTCGAATCGGTCGTCGGCCGCGCGCACCTGTTCGGCCGTCACGTCGACATTATTCTTGCGAATTGCAACGGCTTCGCGGTCGCGGCGCACATCGACATAGGCGGTCACCACATCCAGGATGAGATTTTGCTCGGCAGCGTCAAATTGCGATTTGGCCGCGCTGACACCCGCTTTCGCCTGCCGGATTCCCGCGCTGACGCGGCCGCCCGTATAGAGCGGCTGCACGGCCTGCACCTGCGCGCTGGCGATCGGCCGATCGCCCAGATTATAGGAGAAAGGTGACGTCGTATCGACATATTCATATCCGGCACTTCCGCTGACATTCACGGTCGTCCGCCCACCGGACCGGGCCTGTTCAAGGCCTTCGCGGGCGATATCGGTTTCATAGCGCTGGAAATCGAGCTGGGGATTGGTTGCGAAAGCTGAGGCGATCGCCTCGTCCAGCGTTTCACCTGCTGCAGGCATTCCCGCAACCATGGCGATAGCGGCCGAGCCCAACAACCAACGATACTTTACTCTCATCCTGAACTCCCTGATGTCCCGGTTTGCGTGCCCCGGTATAGCCACGCCGAACGTACTAGTGAACACTGTTCACTTTTCCATTGTTTTAACAATGCTGGCAATTCAGCGCAGTGCGAATCAGAAAACGAAGGATCGCTTGCGATCAAACTGCGTAAATTTCGGCGGACAGGCGTCGAACGCATCCCGCGCCGCCACCGTATCACCCGCCTTCGTGAACACGGTTCCGCGCCCGAGACCCTCGCTGTCCATCACCACAGCGACAAGGCGTCCGCCCTCTGCCAGCTGGGCTGTCCAGGCATCTGGTATGGTTTCAACCATGCCGCAGACATAGATCACATCGAACGGCGCCTGGTCCGGCAGGCCGGCTTCGATCCTGCCTTCGACGGCAACGGCCCGGTCCAGGCCCAGCGTCGCGAAACGCGCCGCCATGGCATCTACCAGCGCTGTCGTTTCTTCCAGTGCGATCACGGTTTCCGACAGGTGGCTGATCAGGGCCGCTTCATAGCCTGCGCCTGCGCCGATCACGAGGACAATGTCGCTCGGCTTGATCGCGGCCAGCTTGATCAGTTTGGCCGTGTCGCGCGGAATCCATAGCGAACGCTCAGGAGACGTCGCGATCTCAAGTTCGGAATAGGCGACCGATTTGCGCGAATTGGGCACAAAGGCTTCGCGCGGCGTGCGCAGGAATGCCGAGACGATTGGCGCGTCGGTCACATCATTCGGGCGGATCTGGCTATCCACCATGATCTCACGGGCTGCGTCAAAGTTCATGGGCGCACGCCTTCCTCTGGCAAAAACGAACGTAGAACCGCCCTTTAGCATGGGCGGCGTTGGGCGCAATGCGCGATAAACGCACGGGGGATGAAAAGGCAGATTGAAAGCAGGCGCGTTGCTTGCTAGTGACGCCCCTCTGGTCAGGCTCTATGGCGGAGTGGTGACGCAGCGGATTGCAAATCCGCGCACCCCGGTTCGATTCCGGGTGGAGCCTCCAGACATCCCCCACCCCATTTCGCGTAATTTCAGCATGATTAACGCAGCGTTGCGCAATTCTCCCGCGTTTCCCGGTTATTCGTTTACGTCGCATTAACCAATTCGGGTGATGGTCAAGCTGTCTTCTCTTGGAGACACCCACCATCACCCAACGCCTCGGCGGGAGCTTTTGTCTCCCGCCTTTTTTTGTCTGACGCCGAAGTTTTTGGACAGCAGCAGCAAGTTGGGGCTTGAACCGGCCCTATGGTCTGCTATTGACCCGCTCTCGGCTGATCCGCGATAGCTCAGTTGGTAGAGCAGGCGACTGTTAATCGCCCGGTCGTAGGTTCGAGTCCTACTCGCGGAGCCAGCAGCCCTAAAAAGGCATACGCCATCCAGCGCCACGAACGCCGTGCGCATCGTCCGTTCGGTCATTGACGGCCCCCTCATACACCTTTGCCGGCATCCGGAATGCTGCGGGAAACGCGCTGAACCGGACATGCATCTTCGTTTCGGCCCGAATCACAAATGTGAGGAATGGCCAGGCTCGGACTGACGGCACGGTGTGGCGAGCCTGTTTCTGCACATTTGCGATCGGGTATCGAAATGTAGTAGATTTCCGACATGGCACCACTCCGCAAAACGTGTCGATTCGGCGCGTCCCTTGGCATTTTGTTTTGCGTGGCTTTAGCGGGATGCGCTCAAAACGGCATGGATCAGGAGAGTGATCGCGTGTCTGTCGCTCCGGAAGCCGGGCCGGACCGCGAGCCCGTCGACGCAGCCTCGCCGGCGCCCCGGACGCAAGCGGCCCGCCGTGACGAACTCACACCAGGCTTGTCGTCACCCGGGCCGGGATCCCCTCCAGGCGGCGCAAATTCGGACCTGCCTGCCACCAATGTTGCCGGAGAATGGACCATTGCTTCCGCAGAAGGCGCCCCGGCAGCCCGGATCAGGCTTGAGCCAGGTTCAGGGGCCGCGGCAGGCAAGGTCGAAATACTGTCAGACTGGAACCTGGACAGCGAACGCCCGGCCACCTGGCTTTATCTGGGGTTCGGCCAGCTGACACTTGCTGACCAGAATGGAAAAATTGTCTGGAGCGGGCAGCCCAGGGACGCAAACACGATCGCCGGCAAGTTCGCAAGCCAGCCAACAGAGACCTTCCTTGTTCGCGAATAAGGTCCGTCAAACGCGGTAGCCCGACGAAGCGGACCACCAGGTCACGCTTCGTCGGGCACAATCAGCAGTCTCAGAACTTCAGCGTTGCACTCGCACCGATGACAGTCTGTGAAAGCTCGTCGCGATTGACAGTCTGCTTCACCGCAATTGTGGCGACCATCGAGTCCGAAACATTCACATCCAGACCGGCTTCCAGATCGAGCCAGGTGCGGCTGCGATCGGGGCCTGCGAACACAACAGCCGACGCTGTCGGGGCACCGACAAATGTCGCCAACACCACATCATGCCCGGCGTCCAGATCGTGGACCACGGCGGCTCCAAGCATCGGCCGAACCGAGCCAGATTCGCCCAATTCCCAATCGATCACCGCCCCCAGGGAAAGCTGCGTGCTCGTCAAATCACGCGATGCGACGTCCATTGCAATCACGCTGCCTTTTTCTGAGTACGCATCAATATCGTAACTCGCATGAAGGAGGCCCGCCGAAGGCGTAACATTGATCCCGTTGTTGAACTGGTATTCACGCCCGACGCTCGCTCCAACCAAAAGCTGGTCAGCATTGGTGTCGCCCGTTGCCGCGAGAGTCCCGCCGACCAATTGGGCCGTCCGCGACATGTCGACAGAATAGCTGCCATAGCTGACATGACCATCGACAAATACCCGGTTTTCGAACGGCACGTAGCCGTACAATCCGACGGAGGCCCCGCTGATTTCGGCATCGCCCATCCCGGAGTCCATCGTATTGTCAGACGAGCTGTAGCTGATCATGCCGCCAATGATGGCGTCCGTGCCGATCGTCTTGTCTATGCCGCCGGTTATCGCGAATCCTTCTATATCAGCCTTCCTGCCAGCCAATCCCGAATCGGCATCCCCGGTAAAGAAGTCGATGCTGGCGAATCCTCCGTAGCCGTCCTTCATGGGACGCACACCTGACGCCTCGCTTGCTTCAACAGCGGCGAGCTGGCTCGATATGAGCGAGAAGCTCGACATTGCGTCAAGCGACGCGACCTGGACTCCCGCAGCAGACCCTTGCGTGACGAACCCCCGCTCGCCCCTGCGAACCTGCCGCAGTCGCGCATCAAGCCGCTTCCCGAGCGCGTCGCCCATCGCAATCGACCCCTGGCCGGAGGTGATGGCATCGTTCGGCGCAATCGCGTCAAAAGCGGCCGCAAGATCGGTGGGGCCGAGAAGGTCGACAAGGGAATACAATTCGCTCAAGTCAGAATAGGAAGTGCCCCGCGCGCCATCGAGCGACTGCGCGTAGTAACGCTGAACGCCGCTCGGCGCCTCTGGCAGCACGTCCAGGAACGACCCGGCATCGATGCTCAGCTGGATGACGCCGCCCGCATCAGTAATCAATGCTTGAAGCACACCCGCACCCAATCCGGTTACATCGCTGAATGCACCGGAAGAGGTGCCGCCATAACTCATCACTGAATACTGGTCGCCATAAGCGGCTGCTCCGGCCAGTTCGATGACTCCCCCAAGCGACACATCGCCTGAAACATTGAGCAGGTCATTGCCTGTCGCCGACACATCCATCAGCAATATCGACCCAGATGACAGGATGAGGCTGCCATCAATCGACAATTGGCCTTCCGCTCCCAGGCCGCCGGGCGCTATCGCACCGGCGACATTCGTCAGGAAGGGCGTGGTGATTGTTCCCGAACCCGACAACAGGCCGCCGACATTCAGATAATCCCCCGGAGTCACCAGGGATCCATCAACATTCACCGTTCCCGATACATGCATGACATCGATCAGGCTGGTGAGGCTGCCTGACGCGGCGATATCCAATGCCGCACCACTTCCCGCAACGGTCAGCCGGTCAATCTCGACAACAGAGCTGAGTGTTGTCGTGCCGTCCGCCGAAAGCGTGACATCGAAGTAGCGCGCGTTGATCCCGGCGCCGATATCCGGATCGATATTACCGGGAACGAAACCGGTTGCCCCCACGAGGCCATTATCGATTGTCGGGCTGGGGAGCGGATCGTCCAGGTATCCACCGGCCTGCGGTTGGTTCTCCAAGTTGACGAGTGTCGGGGAAGACAGGTCCGCCGCACCAATGCCGCTTTGCTGTTCAGCGCCGACGGAACCGTCAATCGATACCGCGATGAGTCCGTTGCCATCGAGATTCTGTTGGAGTTGGCCAATACCCGACTGCACGGAGGGAACGCTCAACGGTTCTGGATCGCCTGTCTCCAGGTTTTGACAGGAGTCGCCAACGCCCTCGCCGCGGGGGTTGGGATCAAAACAAACAATCCCAAAACTTGGCTTGTCGCCCGCGAGCCCGGCGCCCGGATTAGAGGGCGTACCATTTACGACGGCGCCAGACGCATCAATGACGCGATAGTTAGGATCCAGACGGGTCGCCCAATGACTGGAGTCCTCCCAGTTCCCATCTCCGGCATTCGCGCCGACATACCGGTACGGGTTGTTGGCGGCAATCCAGTCCCAATAATAGAACAGCGGCTGGTAAAAGGACTCGGTGCCATAGGAACTGAAGACTTGAGGACCGAAGAATCGCGAACCGCCCGACAACACGCCGATCACGACGTCCTCATCAAATCCGCTATTGTTCGCGGCGTCGATGATCAGCGGCCCACCGCTATCACCGCCGGCCGTCGTACCCTCGTTCGCCAAAGCTTCGTCGCGATACAAGTTGAAATCGTAGGGGTTCGTGCCATTCGGGTCGTCAAAATCGAGTCTGTAAAGATTCTGCGGCAAGTCGCCGAAAGGGTCTCCGAACAGGAATGTATTGCGATCGTCGAACGAAGTCAGCGCCCCAAGCATGTTCTGTGCAGCCCGCCGGCGCCAATCGATTCCGAGACTCGCGCCAGTCGTGCCGCTGCCGGAACGGCCATAGCCGGTGATATTCACGTGATAGCCGGTGCCCGTAACGGGATCGGTCGAGGACGGGGTATCGAGGGGGGAAAAGAGCAGTGCCCAGGTTGGAATATTGCTGGCAGGCGTATCCAGCGACGACAGGGCGATATCTCCTTCGAGAAACCCGGAACTTTCCGGACGCGCGATCGAATCGAGATTATAAATGACCTGGTTGTTATTATAGACGAAGAGGTCCGGGTTGCTTCCGAAGCTGTTTGCTATCCAGTCAGAAAAGCCTGGCAGCGCGTTCGTCTGGAATGACCACGCCGATTGTATGGTGGGCCCATAGTCGCTGGCCGGTCGATCATTGACACAGTGCGCGGCGAACAAGACGGTCCGAGGGTTGATCAACGTTCCCGAGCACACAAAGCCGTCATTGCGAAAGAACATGCCGACACCTGTCACGTCTTGTGACGTATCGACGACATCTTCAGATGTATGATCGTCGTTCGGGACAATTGCCGACGCAGGAAGCGCCATAAGGGCGAATGCAATTGTCGAGATACCGACCGTTGCCAACAAGGATTTACGACTTTGAATTTTTCTGAATTTGCTCATGACTTTCCCCTCAACGTTCAGACCGAACGCCCAAAACTAACAATCTGTTAAGGTTTAAAAATTCTGCTGGCAACCCCTGCTAGAAGCAATCGCGCACGTTCAACGACAGGGTTAACCAGAAGCGCCTTTTACCCCCCTATCAGCCGCCGTTCGCCTCTTGGGCCTTGCGGTTGAAAAACATCAGGCAGACAAGCCGACCGTCTTCCGGGCTATTGCCGAATGCGGGGCCTGAATTGTGGAAAAGCCACGGACTAAACAAGAGCAGACGGTTGAACTTCATGGGAATGCGCAAGGTGCGTTGCCATTTCTCCGGCCTCAGCGTGTCCCGATTCACAACATCTTCGATAAGCGCATCGGGATGGCTGTAACCTGCAGCCAGGACATCTGTGAGTTTAGCTGGCACCCGGTCGAGGCCCGTACGCCGGTGCGTAAAAAAATCGGTCCCGCCGTGACAATGCTCAGGCTTGTTCAGGAATAGTATCCCGGAATAGAAGCAGGGGTCGACATGGACACCGCTTCGGCCTTTGTCGCCCTTGCGAGTGAGGCGGCAACACGAATGTGCCGTGCCGGCAGCGGCACCCAACGGGACGCCTATCCGACTGGAAACCGATTCAGCGAGCCCCTTGATCTCCAAAGGCCGGTCTGAAACGAGCCCCGGATAGTTCCCACGATTGAGCTTGGGATCATAGTTCAACTTCAAGGCATCCGCTCGCGCGCGCATGGGATCCATCAGGAAGTCATCGAAGATCACAATACTTGGAAGCATGTGCTCAATTATTTGAGCGTCTGGTCATCCGCAAGGGGATTGTCAAAGAAACGCGGTCATTTGTCGGAACCGCCATTTTGGGCCGCGCACAACGACCCGGCATCCGTGCCGCGATTGCAGATATCGCCCGAGACGACCTTCCTGACCGGCATGATGCGAGTCCGCTCCCCTGCCCCAAAACACGCCCGCCAGTGCGTCAGCTCGCATCCAGGCGCGCGAACAGGTCCTGCGTCCGGAACGCCCGGCCAATCTGGTTCGCATGGTGGCGGGAATCGCAGACATAGCCGAAGACCGGATAAGGCGACTGCTCGACCAGGCTAACGCGGGACGCATCTATCGTCGCGATACCATCGAAATCATGGGTCACCTGGTCGAACAGCGAATCAACCAGCCGCCTGCGGTTCTCCAGGTCCTCGGGCCGGGAATAATATTCGCTCGGCAGCACGATCACCACTTTTGCCTTCGGGAACACGGACTCCAGGAAGGCCGTCTGGATCGCGATCGTCCGGGCCGACAGCGTCACATCCTCCCATTCGAAAAACTGACCCTCGGCCGGCAGGTCGCCGCAGTCGACATGGCTGAAGTCGATGTCGCCATCCCGGGTCGGCAGGGGATAGTCCTTGGACTTGCTCACGCCGCCTTGGAATGCCGACTGGATGAAATAGTCGAGCGCGCTCCGGCTGGGCTTGATACTGAGCGGTATGTGCCCGGTGACATCGCCCTTGAAGTTCTTCCGCCGGTCAAACTCGTGCGCCCGTAATGGCGACACCGTGGAATAGACGACAAGCCTGATGGCATCCGGATCGACAGTTTCAGCCACCCGTGTGACAAAGCGGCGATAGTTTGGATCGGTATAGCCTTCGTTCATCAGCGAGGCATTGTACCAGGTCATCCCGCTCAGTTCGTCGAGCTGGGATGCCGACAGGCTGAAGACGGCATTCGAACCTCCCAGAACGAGACCGTCGACATGGTCCATGGCTTCGAGATTGCTGAGATGCTGGTGGATGATGGCGGTGCGCCCGCCATCCGTCTGCTGCGTATAGCCCCATACGAGATAGCCGACATAAGCCAGCAACAGCGCCGGAATGCCGAACCGCCAGATGAAACGATTAACGCTGACCATAAACGGCATAATCCATCCCCACCCCATTGGCGATCGTGGCCAGCATCAGCGCGAGCATCGCGAACTGGACCACGGGAAGCCGGTAGAACTTGTAGTTTCGCTGCGAGAAATACGGCTTGGTCTGCAGCAGGATTTCCAGCGCCACGAACACGACAATCAGCCCCAGCGCGAGCTGCGTCGTCCAGGGCATATGGGTCAACTTGTAGACAACGGAAAAATCGACAAAGCGGAAGTGCAGCTTCTCGAACAGGCGCCCGGAATCGGAATCGGCGAACAGCATGCGCCCGATCACGACGGCGATGCCGAGCACGAAAAAGGCCGGCACCTTGAACCCGCGCTTCAGCAGCCGCAGCGTGATCACGAACATGAGCGCGTGGAACAGGCCCCACAGGGCAAAATTCAGGGTCACGCCATGCCACATGGCCGACCCCATATAGACGGTGAAGAGCGCGGCCGATGTGCCGAACTGCTTCTTGGTCGGCGCGTAGAACAGGCTTTTGAGCACAACCGACAATGACGTGTGCCAGCCCCGCCAGAAGTCGATCACGTTCGTTGACGAGAATGGCTGCCGGAAGTTCAGCGGGATCCTGAACCCCATGAGACCGGCGAGGCCGAATATGATCAGCGACAGGCCGCAGAAATTGGCATACACGAACAGCTCGAAAATCGCCGCAAAGGTCAGCGACGAAACAATATCGGTCTCCTTGAGAAGATCGAACGTCTTGGTCAGCGGGGTCGCGATCGTCTGCTGCAGGAACAGGCCAAGGAACACGAAGGGAAGATAATAGTCCGCCCGGCTGCGCAGGCCGCGGTAACGAATGTCCCTGAACTGCGTTGCGACCGGGCCCGTAATGACCAGCAGCGGGTTGCTCGCGAGCACTGCCGCGCGCGGGGTGAGCCTGCGGCTCCGCGCAATATAGGCAAGCGACGCCGTATAGAACGACAGTCCATACAGCAGCAGGTTGGTCGACGCGGCATGCGATCCGGTCAGCGTCTTTGTCAGGCCGAAGATCGACGTCGCTGAAATCGCGAAGAACAGGATATAGGGCGCAATGGTTGTCCGCTCGCGTTCCCCGGCGATCGCGAGCAGGGCAACAATGGCGACGCAGACCGCCAGCGGAATGGCCGACTTGAGAGCAAAACCCGGTAATGCACCTGGCTCCCAGACGCCGAGACCATTAACCATTACTTGTGCAGCAGCAAGGATAGCCACACCGGATATCCAGAATACGACCATCTCCTGCATCTGTTTTGCCATCGACCCAACAACCCACAATATAGTTCGCTTGATTTCAGTAGGCTTATTTACCATTACATGGTCAACGGAATTCTTATCGGAAGCTTCCAGTAAGATGCCCCGCTCGTTTCTTGGCCGAAACGAATGATGTCGACCTCAAGACAGGCGCCGTCGGGCCCCCGAGAGCCGAAAATAGCAGTCGCCGCCTGCAAAGGTCGGTACCGGTCCACAGCGTATGGGCCTATAAATCGCCCGACTCAAAGAC
>Ga0209344_10005618_pt1 | contig 10737 bp, 12 predicted proteins | sample Cruoilmetagenom6_FD_187293 | JGI IMG/M metagenome (GOLD analysis project Ga0209344, IMG submission 187293) | Oil polluted marine microbial communities from Coal Oil Point, Santa Barbara, California, USA - Santa Barbara Oil Seep Sample 6 (SPAdes)... | ecosystem: Environmental > Aquatic > Marine...
TGATGGCAACACGATTTTCGTTGTTCTTGATTTCAGCAGGCACGGAAATGCGCATCGACTTACCTTTCGCAGCGGAGTGGAGTTGCTCAACCCTGTCAGAAATTCTGTCTTTTATGGAAAATTCAGAATTTTGATCGGAAATTAGTTCTCTAGTCGTCAGATTCGTGCCAAAATTGCACTGATTCCGCTTTCCAACCGAAGGATCTTCGAGTGACTGACGAACTTGACCCGATAGACACGAAAATCCTCACCCTCCTTTCGCGGGATGCCCGGATGAGCAACGCGGCCATTGCGAGCACCGTCGGCATTGCGGCATCCACCGCTCACACCCGCATCAAGTCGCTCTTCGACCGCGGTCTCATCACGGGATATCACGCCGCGCTCAACCAAGCGAAGCTCGGGCGCGGGCTGCAAGCCATCATTGGCGTCTCGCTGCGACCGGGAGCTCGCCAAGAAAGCATCCAAGCGTTCACGGAAGAAATTCGCCGCTTACCCGAAGTAATCCAACTCTTCTTCGTTGGCGGAAACGATGACTTTCTGGTGCACATCGCGGTAGAAAACTCGTCAAAGGTTCGACTCTTCGTCGTTGACCACTTGTCGGCCCGTCACAGCGTCGCCTCGACCAATACGAGCATGATCTTTGAGTACCACCGCAACGCGGTTGCTACCGACTTTGCCTAGAAGATCCTTGCCATTCTGAAGATGCCCCTCATAGGCTCGCTAAATGGCAGATAACCTCAACTTCACAGGACTTATTATCAATCCGGAGTGGATGCCGAGCTGGTCGGTGATCGAAGTTCCCGGCTCAAAAGACTTCTTCGGAACCGGAAAGTCGGTCAAGGCAAACGCCACGGTCGACGGTATTGCAGTGACATCGGCACTCATGCCATCCGGTCAAGGCGATCACTTCATCTCAGTGAGCGCGGCACTCCGCAAGAAACTCAAGAAAGACGTCGGCGACGAAGTGCAGGTTCGCATCGAGCTCTAGCCGCTTCTTAGCGTCGCAAGTGGTAGGTCAACGCCTGCCGCACACACTCGCGCAACTCCTCGACCGGCACAACGTCGCCAACATTGAACTGCACCGCGCGCTCGCCCTCGTAGGTAAACGTGTCGCCGAACTGGGCCCGAAAGTCGTTCACCAAGTTGGTGCTGCAGATGAAGAACATCGCATAGTCGTGTGTCGATTTCGCGTTCGTCGGAGCGATGCGAATCGTGCTGCCGCTACGCGTCTGGCTCGTGAGGTACGCCGGCTCGCCCCACTTGAGGGTTTCGGTGATCGCACCAACACCCTCGGTCTCGGATGCCGTGCTGAGGATCAGTTCGCGAAGAGTGAGCAGCTCGGTGCGTATCGCCTCCGGGTAGTCGGCGAAGGTCGCCGCAACCTCGGGCGGCATCATTGCTTCTCCTGACGGCGCACCATCTCCGCAATCCACAGCGGAGCATAGGGCGAGGTGCATCCCGGCGAAGTCGGGTAGTCCTTCAACACCTCGAGTCGTTCACCAATCTCGAGTGCCCGCGCTCGGAGGTCCGCGTGCTCGATGCCGATATAGGCGAGCGTGTTGTTCATCTCCCACTGCAATCGATCCGGGGCATCCTTCATCTCGGTCTCGACCACATCAAGCAAGCCGGGCAGGTTGAGCCCGTCAGCGTTCTTGCGCACCCGCTCGGCCGTCAGCGCCCAACCGGCACTGCGCACGCTGGCATCCGGGTCAGCCGTCCAGGCCACGCGCAACTCTTCGGCATGCGGGCTCTTCTTGACGACATAGTTGATCAACCAGTCGCGCACCTTCGATGCTCGCGCCTGGCGCACCATGGCGTCCAGTTCGTCGCGAGTGAATTCTTTGGGCTTGCAGATCAGCAGGGCCACGAGTTGCGCGGGAGTCTCATCCGTCGCCCATAGTTCAACGGCGAGTGGATGCTGCGTCTTCAGCCGTTTGGCGACTGCCCGCAGCTTGCTGAGGTTCACGCCGTGGTCATCGCCGTGGCGTTCGTTGACAGCGCGCACTTGCGGATCCTCAAGCGTCGCTAATTCCGCCACGACGGAATCCAGCGTCGCGACACTCGTCGTTGAAGTAGCAGCCATGATTCGACGCTACTCCTTAAGGAGACTCGACACACCGCGCTGGCGGTGCCAGGCGCTCGACACCGCAGGCTTGCTGCCGGCGCGCTATTGCGCCAGTTCTCGAATGGCCGCCACAAACTCATCAATGTCAGCAGCCCGGTGCGTAAACGACACCACAATACGTACGACACCTGGTTGCCAACGATTTGCGTAGAAGCCGAAGCCGCGCTCGTGGAGAGCGTCGGTGAGCTCGTCAGAGAAGAGCGCGAAGACAATATTGCTGCCGACCTCGTTAGTGACCGTCACGCCCGGGACGTCTGCGATTCCTGCTCGCAATCGCGCAGCCATCGCATTAGCTTGCCGAGCGTTGTCGAGCCAGAGATCATCGGCGAGATAGGCGTCCAGTTGCGCCGCCTGAAAGCGCATCTTGGAGGTGAGTTGCCCGCCGCGCTTGTGCCTGAACGCCAGCTCGGTTGCAAGGTTCGGGTCGAAGCACACAATGGCATCCGCCGTCAGCGCACCGTTCTTAGTAGCGCCGAACGACAACATGTCGACGCCAAGCTTCCACGTCATTTCTGCAGGACTCACATCGAGGCAAACGAGCGCATTCGCGAACCGTGCTCCGTCCATGTGGATGCGCAGCCCAGCGTCGCGCGCAATGGTTGTCAAGACACGCAACTCGTCGATCGTGTAAACGCTGCCGGTTTCCGTCACTTGCGTGATGCTGAGCACCGAAGGCTGCACACTATGCACGTCGCCGCGGCCTGCCACGACGGCCGCTCGCAACTCTTCCGGGTCGATCTTCGAATGCTCTCCCCCGAGCAGCACGATCTTTGACCCATCCGTGAAGAACTCTGGCGCTCCAGCTTCATCGTTCTGAATATGGCTATCGGCGTGCGCCAGGATGCTGCCCCAGGGCCGCGTGAGCGCGGCGAGCCCGATGCCATTCGCTGCGGATCCGGTTCCCACGGCAAGCACATCGAGCTCACACTCGAAGACTGCCGCCATTCTCGAACGCATCTGCGCCGTGAGCGGGTCGTTGCCGTACGGAGCCGCTGGTCCCGCGGATGCCGCAACGACTGCCTCCAGAATTTGCGGTGACGCGCCTGCAGCATTGTCGCTCAGGTAACCGCGGAGGATGGGATCGGTCGTAGTCATGGCAGCTTTCTATCGGGAGCATCACAGTTGCCAATCGCTGCGCTGTCGGCCTTGAGCCATCTAGCGCTTCAGACTGTTTCGCCACCGCAGAAAGCGCAACAGTCGAGCATCTCAGCAACGATCAGCACTGCTCTGAGCCACTCGCTATTGATGATAACTCCCGGCAGTGATGCGGGATAGAGACGCGCGATCGGCCGCGCAGTAGCCGCAGGAATCTTGCGCCTAACGCAAGCTCGCGCCGCCTCGTCGGCAATTGTTTGCGCCAAACTTGGCGACTAGGGTGAGGAACATGAGTTTATTTTCTGTGGCCATGGATATGTTCACCCCGCAGCACTTTGCCGGACCTGACGTTCTCTTCTCGACCATCTTCGCCGGCGTGATTATTCTCAATCTTCTTCTCACCGGGCTCGCGATTGCTGGCCTCATCGCGGGACTTGTGTCGCTCTCTCGCCATCGGCAGCTCCTCGGCGGCTCCGAGCTGGCGCTCTGGGTTGCGATCGTCGTCTTGGCCTCACTCATTGGCGCAATCGCGTGGTTTACTATCGGACGCACTCGGGCGCGAGAGATCGCTCACGCTGCAGCGCCCGAAACCCCTCCGGCGTCTTCCGACTAAATTCCACTCGCGGGAATCAGACAAGCGTCCCGGGAAGTCTCGACAGATCGCTTCGCAAGGAGTTGAATCGAAGTCAGAGCACTCCCGCACAGCAGCGGATGAAATCCCGAAGTGTCCTACGTCATCAATAGTGTGAACTCGAAGGAGTAGAAAACTATGACGATTGCCACGCCCCGCTCGACCGAGGGTTCAGCTGACCGAGCTCAGACCGCTGTGGTCTGGACGAGCATCCAAGCCGGCCTGTGGGTAGCGAACGTGGGCGGAGAGTTCGCCGGCATGATTGAACGAAGCACCAGCGGCGAGTTCTTCATCACAGACAGACTCGCTCGCCCCCTTGGCTCGTGCGCCAGCCTCGAAGAGGCCAAAGCTAGACACCAACGGCAACGCCACGTCAGCGCGCCTCCGTCGCAACCCACAATCTGAAACCTCACCGCGTGGGCCCGCGACTGACTCAGCGCCGCCACTCACATCCGCAGGTCGAGCAATTAGAATCGCCGCATGAGCGTCACCGTTGCTGCCCGTCACGCAGCTAAGCGCCGCCGCAACGGCCCCGTCAGCGCCCGAAGCGGAGCAAAGTAATGGGTGCCGGACACAACCATGCGGCCACCAACACCAACCGCACGCGCTTACTCATCGCGTTTATCATCACCGTCGCCGTTGTAATCTCCCAAGCGGTCGGTGCCATTATCACCGGCAGCCTCGCCCTACTCGTCGACACCGCACACATGCTTACCGACTCTGCGGGGCTTCTTCTCGCGCTGCTCGCTGCCGGTCTCATGCAACGCCCCGCCACCAACAAGCACTCTTGGGGGCTACGACGAACCGAAGTGCTGAGCGCCATGGCGCAATCAACGTTGCTGTTCGCCGTCGGAATCTACGCTCTCGTCGAAGGAGCGCGCCGACTCTTTGATCCGCCCGAGATCCAGCCAACCGGACTGCTGATCTTCGGCATCATCGGTCTCGTCGCCAATGTCATCGCCCTCATTGTGCTCACTGGCGGTCGCAACTCCAACCTCAACATGAAGGCCGCGTTCCTCGAAGTCGTCAACGACGCCCTCGGCTCCGTCGGCGTGATCATCAGCGCAGCAGTCATCGCACTATTCGACTGGTATCAGGCGGATGCCGTCGTCGGCATCCTAATCGCCCTCCTGATCGTGCCGCGTACGATCATTCTGCTCAAGGCCAGCCTCGGCGTGCTGCTGGAGTCCACCCCCAAAGGCATCGACCCGGAGGCAGTGCGTGCCCACATTATGGAGATGGATCACGTCACCGACGTGCACGACCTACACATCACACGCATCTCATCCGACCTACCGGTACTCACCGCCCACGTCATCGTGGACGATTCGTGCTTCCGCGATGGTCATGCCGCCGAAATGCTACCCGCGTTGCAGCAGTGCGTGGCCGAGCACTTTGAGTTGAGCATCGAGCACTCCACATTCCAGATCGAGCCCGAGAGCAACATCGACAGCGAGCACGTGCACCACCACTAGCCGTGATGAAGCGTGCGGTGGTGTTCCAACCGCGACAACGCCACTGCTGGCTCCAGTAGAATTCGGGCATGAGCGAGCAGACGGCACAACCAACAACCACGTCGACGACCGCGACTGATCCCGCCGTGAAACTCGTGATCTGGGATCTCGACGAGACGTATTGGCACGGCACTCTGAGCGAGGGCGCGATCACGCGCATTCCGCAGAACTCGCACATTGTGCAGGAACTTAACCGACGCGGCGTGATCAGCGCCATCTGCTCCAAGAATGATTTCGAGGCGGTCAAGAAGCAACTCGAAGAGTCAGGCGAATGGGACCAGTTCGTCTTTCCCAGCATTGACTGGACCCCTAAAGGGCCGCGCATCGCGCTCATGCTTCAAGATATGGGTTTGCGACCGGTGAATGTACTCTTCGTCGATGACAACGTCGGTAATCTTCGAGAAGCAGAGCACTACGTTCCTGGCATCCAGACTGCGGAGCCACACGAGTTGCCGGAGCTGCTCGCCCGTCCGTCCGTGAAGGGCAAAGACGACAGCAAGCTCTCAAGGCTTGCGCAGTACCGCACTCTCCAAGCAAAAGTTCACGCCCGTGACGAGATGGGTGGAAGCAATGAAGAGTTTCTTGTTGCGTCCAACATTCGGGTCAGCATCCATCTCGATACTGAAGCCCACGCCGAGCGACTTCTCGAACTGGTAAACCGTTCCAACCAACTGAACTACACGAAGCAACGTTTTACACCGGCTGAGTTCACCTCTCTGCTCGAGAATGATGATTACGTCACCGGGTACGTCACAGCCGTCGACAACTTTGGCGACCATGGCATCTGTGGCTTCTTCGCCCATGATGGCACCCGAACTCTGAACTTTTCATTCTCTTGCCGAATCCTCAATATGGGCATCGAAAATTGGGTTTATCAAGAGATTGGCGCTTTGCCTTTCGATGTAGTCGGTGAAGTGGCGACCCCCCTCGATCCGACTCAAGCGATCACGTGGGTGAACGCTTCTGACTCAGCGAGCGTCGCGGCCTCCTCCGCGAGCGCAGCACCGACGCGAACCGGGCGGGTTCTCTTGAAAGGCGGATGTGATCTCTCTGTCGTCGTCGAACACCTCGGCGGAGATATTGCTTCAGAGTTCTCATTCCCGAGTGCGACCGGTGCGCTCGTGCATCAAGAGCACACAGAAATCCTCAAGCGCGCCTCCGAAAAGACGCTTGCCCAATATGGCGATGTCATCGATAGTCTGCCGTTCTTGGATCGCGCTGCATACACCTCCGCCATCATTGATTCGCCCGAACAGTTTGACACCGTCGTCTACAGCGCGTTGATGGACTACACCCAAGCCTTGTACCGCTACCAAGATTCGGATTTCGTCATCCCCTTCGGTGAGTACACGGTGGACGCTACTGACCCAGAAGAGCAAGCCAAATACATGGCGCGGTTGGGTGGCGTTGGGTACACCGCGGAGTTCTTCACGTGGTTTAGCGAAAACTTCCACTTTGAAGGAATGGTGACGCCAGAAAACGTCGCCCGTAATATCCGCTGGCTTCGAGAACAGCTCCCCACCAGTGTGCAACTCATCATCATCAACGGTGCAGAGGTAGTTTCTCCCAGCGCGCTAGAGCCGGATCGTCATGAGCACCATGCGGCCTGCAACCAGGCGATCGACCGTCTGGTAGAGGAGGTTCCCGGTATCCAGCTTTGCGATGTACGGCTGGTTGTGTCATCGACGGGCGACCTGACGAACAACCTTCGCCACTACTCGCGCAGGGCGTACTTTGAGATTTCAAGTGCGCTCTCCTCCTTGCTCGCCGACTCGCAAGTTCGGAGCAAGAGTCGCGCAGCTTTCCTCGTCGGCGAGTTTGTCGCTCGTTCAGAAAGAGCTGCTCGCAAACTCATTCGCGCCGCGATCAATCTCGTTACCGGCAAACGCAAGTAGAGCCGCGTTCCCGGTTGGTATTGCGTTGGCGTGAAACGTGCGGGCGCGGTGCCACTAGTTCGCCTTATGATTCTTGAGACGCTTGCAGCACTGCGGGAGAGTAATCCCTCACCGTTTTCGCTGAGACACATCAGCAGATACCACAGACTAGGCGCATCACAAGTGCACCGATGTGTGCGGTATCGCGCAGCTAGGAGCAATCAACGATGAAAGCCCTCTATAAAGACAAAGCCGGCCCCGGCCTCATTCTGGCCGAGCGACCCGAGCCGACCCCCGGTCGCGGGGAAGTCAAGATTCGCGTTGCCCGCACCGGCATCTGCGGCACTGACCTGCATATTGAGTCGTGGGATGCGTGGGCTGCCGGGGCGATCAACGCCCCGCTCATTCCGGGTCACGAATTCTCTGGCCACGTTGTCGAACTCGGCGAGGGCGTCTCCTCTGTGGAGGTCGGAGCGCTCGTCTCCGGCGAAGGCCACGTCGTGTGTGGCCACTGCCGCAATTGTCGCGCTGGCCGCCGTCACCTCTGCAAGTTCACTTCTAGCATCGGGGTCAATCGCGACGGGGCGTTTGCCGAATATGTGGTGATTCCCGAACAGAACGTCTGGGCTCATCCGACCGACATCGATCCCGAACTTGCCGCCATCTTCGACCCCCTCGGCAACGCCGTGCACACCGCACTCTCGTTCCCGATGGTCGGCGAAGATGTGCTCATCACCGGTGCCGGACCGATTGGGCTCATGGCCGCGAAGGTTGCTCGCCACATCGGCGCTCGCCACATCGTGATGACCGACGTGAACGAAGAACGCCTGCAACTTGCTCGCGACATGGGCGTAAGCCTCGCGATCAACGTCGCGAAGACCCGCATTGCCGAAGCACAAGAACAGCTCGGTATGAAAGAGGGCTTCGACATTGGGCTCGAAATGAGCGGTCACCCCACCGCGCTGCCCGAGATGATCAGCAACATGAATCAGGGCGGCCGCATTGCCATGCTCGGCCTGCCCGCCGAAGCCATCAGCATCGACTGGGCCACCGTCGTGACCCACATGATCACCATCAAAGGCATCTATGGCCGCGAAATGTTCGAAACCTGGTACGCCATGAACGCCATGGTGCACACCGGTTTGGATGTCTCTGCCGTTGTCACCGACCGCTTCCCCGCCGAACAGTGGGAAGACGCATTCGCCGCCGCACGCCGTGGAAACGGCGGCAAGGTCATCATCGACTGGTCGTAGCGCCCGTCGCTTTCGCCAGCGGCCTCGGCCCTAGCGATCTCGGCCCGCCAGCCCGCCACCCCACAACTTTCAGGAGCACACCATGTACGGAACAGTTCGCGACCAACTCAACGACACCCTGAGCGAGATCCGCTCGGCTGGCCTTTACAAGACCGAGCGCCAGCTCGACACGGCGCAGGCCGCGCATGTGGAGGCGGGCGGCAAGCCGGTTCTCAACTTCTGCGCCAACAATTACCTCGGCCTCGCCAACCACCCGCGCCTCGTAGCCGCCGCCAAGAACGCCCTCGATGAGTGGGGCTTCGGCATGGCGAGCGTGCGCTTTATCTGCGGCACCCAGACCCAGCACGTTGAGCTCGAGAACCGGCTTTCGGCGCTGCTGAGCATGGAGGCGACCATCCTGTTCCCCTCGTGCTTCGACGCCAATGGCGGCATCTTTGAGGTGCTGCTCGGTGCTGAGGATGCCGTGATTTCTGATGAGCTCAACCACGCGTCGATCATCGACGGTGTTCGCCTCTCGAAGGCCGCCCGCTACCGCTACAAGAACCGCGACATGGCCGACCTCGAAGCGCAGCTGATTGCCGCGAAGGATGCCCGCCGCCGCCTCATCGTCACCGATGGTGTCTTCTCGATGGACGGCTACCTCGCCCCGCTCGAAGCGATCTGCGACCTCGCCGAACAGTACGACGCGATGGTCATGGTCGACGACTCGCACGCGGTCGGCTTCGTCGGCGAGACCGGGGCCGGAACGCCCGAACACTGTGGCGTCTCCGACCGTGTCGACATCATCTCAGGCACGCTCGGCAAGGCGCTGGGCGGAGCATCCGGCGGTTACATCAGCGCTCACGCCGAAATCGTGGAACTGCTGCGTCAGCGCGCACGCCCGTACCTGTTCTCGAACGCCGTTGCGCCCTCCGTTGTTGCCGGCTCGATCGAAGCCCTCAACCTCGTGGCCGAAGGCGCCGAGAGCCGCGCCAAGCTCAAGGCGAATGCGGAACAGTTCCGCAGCGGAATGGCCGAGGCCGGGTTCACGCTACTGCCGGGCGAGCATCCGATCATTCCGGTCATGTTTGCCGACGAGCACGAAGCAGTAGCGATGGCGGATGCTCTGCTCACCCTCGGCGTCTACGTGATCGCTTTCTCGTACCCCGTGGTGCCGCTGGGCAAGGCTCGTATTCGCGTACAACTCTCGGCCGGGCACTCGAGCGAGGACATCGCCCGCTGCGTAGAGGCCTTTGTCGCCGCTCGTGATTCGATCACGGCGTAGCGCCACAGCAGCTCATGCAACGGGTATTGATACTTGGTGGCACCGGGTGGCTCGGTCGCGCGATCGCTGAAGCCGCGTTGCGCAAGGGTGCAGCGGTCACGTGCTTAGCGCGTGGAGAGTCGGGGTTGGTGCCCAGCGGTGCCCAGCTCATCCGCGCCGATCGCACCCTGCCCGGAGCCTACGACGAGGTGACGGGCGACTGGGATGCCGTCGTGGAACTCTCGCGGGATCCCGAGCAAGTGGAGTCAGCGCTACAGGCGCTCAGCTTGCGCACTGAGCATTGGACCTTTGTCTCGACCGTCTCTGTCTACGAACGCAACGATGAACCACATGCCGACGAACGTGCACGTGTCGTCGAACCCGTAGATATGAGCGACTACGCGCAAGCGAAGGTCGCCGCCGAGAGAGCGAGTACCCGCCATCGCGTCGAGCGCCTTCTCATCGCGCGCCCCGGACTCATCGTCGGTCCCGGTGATCCCACCGATCGCTTTGGCTACTGGCCAGCACGCCTTCATCGCGGTGGCAACGTGCTTACGCCCACTTTCCCTGATCGCTTCGTGCAAGTGATTGATGTCGAAGACCTTGCCGAATGGATCGTGCACGCGGGGCTTGAAGGAACTACCGGAACCATCAACGCCGTCGGCACGGCGATTCCCTTCGCCGAGTTCATGAAGCTAACCGCGGACGTTGCTGGCTTCGCCGAGGGCTTCGAGCAACGGGATGACGAGTGGCTCACCGCCCACGAGATCAACTATTGGGCGGGACCACGTTCACTCCCGCTCTGGATTCCCGCGACCGACACTGGCTTTCTGCAGCGGAACAACGCCCGCTACCGCGCCGCAGGCGGCACGCTTCGCCCGCTTCGCGAGACAATTGCGCGCACTCTTGACGACGAACTCGCGCGTGGCATAGGTCGGTCTCGCAGATCCGGACTAGCTAACGACGACGAGACCCACGCCCTCACCCCAGCAGAGTAAGATC
>Ga0209344_10005620_pt1 | contig 10735 bp, 9 predicted proteins | sample Cruoilmetagenom6_FD_187293 | JGI IMG/M metagenome (GOLD analysis project Ga0209344, IMG submission 187293) | Oil polluted marine microbial communities from Coal Oil Point, Santa Barbara, California, USA - Santa Barbara Oil Seep Sample 6 (SPAdes)... | ecosystem: Environmental > Aquatic > Marine >...
ATATATATATATATATATATATATATATATATATATATATATATCCAAAAAATAAAAAAATCTTATTTTAAAAAAAGTTCCCCGCCCCAAAAGGAGTGGCCTCTTCGAAGAAAATGAGAACGGAACGCCAAAAAAATACAGACCAACTAATAATTCAATTATTGTAATAATTACTTATTACTTCCAAACCTGAAAACAAAAAAAATTAAAAATAGAATAATACATTATATCATAATAAACCAATAGTTTAAAGTATATGTATAGCATATTCATAGTATATATATAGTGTATTTATAGCGTGTTTAAAGCGTATTTTATAAATATTAAATCCATTACTTCAATATTAAACCCTTCATCCTTTACTGCTGAAAATTTCCAAGTAAGCTTTCTTGCCCCATCTTTTTGATAACCCAACATTTATCGATAGCTTTATAAAAATAAACTGAAAACTTATGAAAAAAACCATTACCCTCCTATCTGCACTTGCTTTAGCCATAGGCTCCACAGCCCAGCAACAAGGCAAAAAAGCATCTTTAAATCAAGACGGCACCATTTCCGTAGAAATGGTTACACTACCCCAAGATTATAACAATACAGAACAAACCCAAGTATTTGACCAACTCTGGCGCTTTGGGGAGCCAGCACATCCCAATTTTAAAAACAGTCGTGGCACCACCTTGGCAGATATTGATAATGATGGTATAGACGAAATACTCTACGGTATCTGGAATACCCTTTATGCCCTTGAAGGTAACGGTACAATACTTTTCCAAAAAACCGTTAGCGGCACCATCTTACTTCCTCCATCGGTTGCAGATTTAAACAACGATGGCACCCTAGAGATTGTCCTAAACACAGGTGGCGTTCCCAATGCGGGACGCGTTTACCTTCTCGATCCCACAGGAGCAGACCTCCCCGGCTGGCCCTTAAACTTTGACGACCATTGGATGATCAATGCCCCAGCCCTCGCAGATTTGGATGGCGATGGAATGCTGGATATTATTACCGGCGAACGTGTGGGTAGTTCACAAGGTTTTGTACACGCCATTAAAATGGACGGCACTCCAATCAACGCCAACTGGCCTGTGGAAGTAGCCGCCACCCCTGCCTTTACCCCTTCCATTGCTGATGTGGATAATGACGGCAGCAATGACGTGGTAATCGCGGCTTCTTCCGCAGGCATGTATATCTTTGACAACCAAGGACAGCTATTCCCCAACTTCCCTGTTGTTGACCCCAATGTGAAATATTCCTACCAATCACCCATGCTCGCAGACCTCGATAATGATGACGACCTTGAAATTATAGGAAGCAACCACGGCGATGCCCCAGGCTTCTACGTGATGGAACACGATGGTTCATACAAAGCAGGCTGGCCTATTGCTACCAGCGAGTGGACCTATTCCCCCTCCACCGTTTGGGATGTAGATAATGATGGCATCTTTGAAATCTTTATGTCAGACCGTAATACAAGCGGCACTCAGGGCGTGGAACTTCCCGTCGTTTATGGCCTCGATCCAAATGGATCAAACCTGCCCAACTTCCCAATAGAAAAATACGGCGGCACCGAAGGGGTTATCTCACTAGCTGATGTGAATAATGATGGAGCTTTGGATGTTGTATTTCCAAGTGTCATTACAGATGCTGCCGGTTATGGTTATATCCATGCTTACCATATGGATGGCAGCGGTGAGATAGACGGTTTCCCACTACGTCCTCGCGGTTTTACCTTTTTAAACGGAGCGGTATTGGGCGATGTGGATAACGACGGTATGCTGGACCTTACAGCCAATAGCTACACCCTAACGTTTGGCGCTGGTGTTGACTCTACTTTTGTAAGTGTGTACAACCTCAACGTACCCTACAATCCAGACCGTATAAAGCGGAACGGCTACAAAGGCAATAATACCCGAGAAGGTTTTGTTGAAATAGAAGAAATTGTAGGTGTTACAGATTTTAGTGCCAGCTCCGTAATAAGTATTTTCCCAAACCCTTCAGAAGGCATCTTAACCTTTAAGCTTTCGCGAGCTATTGTAAATGCTAATGTGAAAATTTACAGTGTGGACGGAAAAGTGGTCTTTTCTGAAGAAGGCAATCTGCAAACTACAAATAGTTATAACCTGAAACATTTGAGCGATGGACTGTACTTTGTAAGCATTTCAAACGGAAAAGATATAGCAACAGCGAAGTGGATGAAAAATTGATTTTTTTAATTTGATTTAACAAAAGCCTCAAATTTTGGAAATTGATATTAATTTCTATTTTTGGGGCTTATTAATAAAAGGATTATGAATTCAAAAATACTTTTTTCGGGATTGCTATTTTTTATATTTTCAGCATCAAACTTTCTATTTGGCCAGTGCCCAAGTATATTAGAGACCCAATATCAAATTGATAATTTTTCAATTCTTTATCCAAATTGTACAGAAATAACTAGTTCATTGACGATAGAGGAGCGAGACCCAGCAACAATTACAAACTTAAGTGGATTATCTCAAATTACTAAAATTAAAACCTTATATATCCGAAATAATGCGGCTCTAATAAATCTTCAGGGCCTGAACAATCTCACAGAAGTAACTGATATTAACAACAATGGGAGACTTTATATTATAAATAACCAAAGCTTACAAAGTTTACAAGGACTTGAAAATTTACAAGAAGTTAGTCAAATTTTAAGCATTCTTGATAATTCGGCACTTACCTCAATAGAGGCCTTAGCAAACTTATCATCCACTACAATGGATATAGTAATTGAAAATAATCCTTCCTTGACAAGTTTATTGGGACTTAACAATATTACCTTCTCTGATGGTATATTTATTACTAACAACAATGCCCTCGTTAACTTAAATGGCTTAAATAATCTAACTGGAACAGAAAGCCTTAAAATAATTGCAAATCAAAATTTAATAGACTTACAAGGATTAAACAGTTTAATGAATGTAGGTGAGCACGGAATAGAAATTTACGCTAATCCTTCTTTAGAGTCATTTGATGGCTTAGAGAATCTTGTATCAAGTGCAAGTTTTTACATATCTGGCAATATATCAGTAACGAGCATAGAGGGATTTAGTAGTTTATCCACTTCATCCAACTTTGGAATAGTAGGTTCTCCTCTATTAACCAACTTAAACGGTTTGGAAAATTTAACTAGCGTTTATTTTTTAGATTTTGAAGGAAATGATATGCTAAGTAATATTTCTGCTCTTTCTAATGTTGATATGACAAATCTTTATAGCTTAGTTATTCATGGTAGTCCTCAATTATCTGTTTGTAATTACCCAAATATCTGTCAATATTTAAACGATCCGAATAATTATGCAATCATATATGATAATGCATCTGGGTGCAATACCCGTGTAGAGATTTTACAAGCCTGTGGCTTACTTGATATTAGCGAAAATACCGATGTAAAGCAGATTACCATTTATCCGAACCCCACATCAAATAACTTTACCATTTTAGGAATCGAAAAAGGTATTATTCAAATTACCGACAGCCGCGGCAGAATATTAAAAACATTCGTTATAGAAAAAGATGAGCTTGAATTAAATGGTTTAGCAGAAGGTATTTATTTCGTGAATATTAGCAATGAGAAAGGCTCGGCCACTAAACGGTTAATAAAAATCTAGCCTCTGGAGTTTGTTGCTTGCAATTTGGAATTTTATTCCCCAACATGCTTGGAATAGTTCCGCCATTTTTCAAGGCAGGCTTCCATATCTTCGGGAATGGGGCTTTCAAAGCGCATAAACGCTCCCGTAGTTGGGTGTACAAACCCTAAAGTGCGGGCGTGCAATGCCTGACGCGGCAGCACTTTAAAACAGTTTTCAACGAACTGTTTGTATTTGCTAAAAGTAGTTCCTTTTAAAATCTTTTCACCCCCGTAACGCTCATCGTTAAAAAGGGTATGGCCTATGTATTTCATATGCACCCTTATTTGATGCGTTCGTCCAGTTTCCAACTTACACGAAACAAGGGTCACATAACCCAAACGCTCCAATACTTTATAATGGGTAACCGCGGGTTTGCCCTTTTCCTCTTCATCGTTTTCGTAAACGGTGTTTTGTAAGCGGTTTTTGGGATGGCGGCCGATATTTCCTTCAATGGTACCTTCCTCTTCTTCCACATTCCCCCACACAAGGGCAACATATTCGCGCTCGGTGCTTTTGTCAAAAAACTGTTTTGCGAGGTGCGTCATCGCTTCCTCAGTTTTGGCAATAACCAACAAGCCACTGGTGTCTTTATCTATTCTATGGACTAAACCGGGTCTGTTACTCGAATTATTGGGAAGGTTTTCGAAATGATACGTTAACGCATTTATTAGTGTACCACTGTAATTGCCGTGACCGGGATGCACAACCATTCCGGCGGGTTTGTTTACCACAAGTACAGCGTCATCTTCATATACAATATCCAAGGGAATATTTTCGGGCACTAAAAGAAACTCATAGGGCGGATGCTCAAAAAGTACCGTAACCACATCATTGCCCTTCACTTTGTAATTACTCTTAACGGGAAGCCCATTAACGTAGATATTTCCAGCGGTTGCTGCTTTTTGTATTTTATTGCGGGTCGCTTTTTCAATCAGGTTCATCAGGTATTTATCTACTCTAAGCGCCCTCTGCCCTTTATCTGCCTTAAAGCGGTAATGCTCGTAAAGATCATCACTGCCATCAGTATCATCAATTTCTTCTTCGCTAAAATTCGTCATTGTTTTCTTCTTCATTTTCAGTTGGAGCCTCTAGATTTTCTTCGGAAGAATCGTCTTCTGTTTGAATTCTATTGAGCGATTCATCCCCAACAATCAAATCTATTACCGAAGTTTTCTGCAGCGGTGTGCCCACCTCAAGTTTTTCACCTTTGTAGCGCATTTCCAAAACGTTGTCGCTAATATGCGGACGGTAACTTATCTTTCCTATTTTGAAACCCATGGCCAGTAGTGTAGGCTCTGCCTGTCGGCGCGTACGCCCCAACACATCGGGCACTTCAATTTTACGGTAGCCCGAAGGATTCAGGGTTAAATATAATTTTCGGTCTTCCTTTACAAATTTTCCCGGTTTTGGTATTTGCTCAATCACGGAATATTTTGGAAAATCAGGGTTGTAATTTGCAGAATCCAAAATTTCATACCGAAGATCCATCTCGTCCAATTTCTCCTCTACTTTATCCAAAGACATTTTGGCAAGGTTAGGTACTTCTATCGTTTCATTATGGTTTGTACTAAAGCGCAACCACCATAATATCAAAAAAGCCAAAACAAGCAAGACCACGATAGCCAAGAGCAACTGCTTTAAAAATGCCTTGGAAAATACAAACTGGATAAAAGTCATACGTTTCTTTGTTAATGCACAAAAATATAAAACCCAAAGTTAGTATCTTTCTATGGATAAGTGATATTTTTGTTTTACCAGTTATTTAACGCAGGTTTTAATTATTTGTTATGGGCAAAAAACGTATTGCCGTTGCTATGGGCGGCTATTCCAGCGAGTTCGAGATTTCGATAAACAGTGGCGGTGTGGTTTGCAACGCCCTCGATAAAAACAAATATGAAGTATATCCGGTACATATTTTGGAAGAAGGATGGTACTTTGTAGCCAATAACGGCACAAAACACCCCGTAAACAGAGCCGATTTCAGTTTTGACAATGGCACGGAAACCATCAGGCCCGATGCTATTTTCAACACAATCCACGGCACGCCTGGCGAAGATGGCTATCTGCAGGCCTATTGGGAATTGTTGAAAATTCCACACACGAGCACAGATTATTATTCCGCCGCACTCAGTTTTAATAAACGGGACTGCCTTTCGGTACTGAAGAATTTTGGCATTCGCGCAGCAAATTCGTATTACATAAATAAGGGCGGTGAGATTAATGTTGAAGAAATAATAAAGAAAACCGGTCTGCCCTGTTTTGTGAAGCCCAATCGCTCCGGTTCCAGTTTTGGCATCAGCAAAGTGAACGAAATGGACGGAATGATGCCCGCAATAGAAAAAGCATTTACTGAAGACACCGAAATAATTATTGAGACCGCCCTGGTAGGCACCGAAGTTTCCGTAGGGGTTTATAACAAAGGCGAAGAAATAATCGCACTTCCAATAACCGAAATTGTATCGGAAAATGAATTCTTTGATTATGAGGCCAAGTACCTTGGAAAATCACAGGAAATCACTCCTGCAAGAATTTCAGAAGAAGAAACCGAAATGGTTCAAAAAGAAGCCGTCCGTATTTATAAATTATTAAATATGAAAGGTATTACCCGCAGTGAATTCATTCTTGAAAAGGGAAAGCCTTATTTTTTGGAGATAAACACCAATCCGGGCCTTTCAACCGAAAGCATCGTGCCCAAACAAGCCCGTGAGGCAGGAATGACGCTTACGGAGTTTTTTGATATTTTAATACAGAATGTATTAAAGTAGTTTCAGGTTTCAAGTTTCAGGTTTCAGGTTTAAAAACTTAACAACCCATAACTCATAACTTTTTAAAATGAAATATTACCTCATAGCAGGCGAAGCGTCCGGCGATTTGCACGGAGCCAATTTAATGAAAGCCTTAAAAAAGGAAGACCCCGAAGCGGATTTTCGCTTTTGGGGCGGTGATTTGATGCGGGAGGTTGGCGGCACCGAGGTAAAACATTATCGGGAACTTGCCTTTATGGGCTTTGCAGAGGTAGTACTAAACCTTCGAACTATTTTTAAAAATATCAAATTCTGCAAAAAGGATATTGAGCACTTCAATCCCGATGTAATTATTTTTATTGACTATCCCGGCTTCAACTTTCGGATTATGAAATGGGCGCGGAAGAAAGGCTATAAAACGCATTATTACATTTCCCCACAAATATGGGCCTGGAAGGAAGGCCGTATAAAAGATATAAAGCGAGATGTGGATGAGATGTATGTTATTCTTCCCTTTGAAAAGGAGTTTTACGAAGAGAAACACAATTATCCCGTGCATTTTGTGGGGCATCCGTTAATCGATGCCATTTACAACCGAAAACAAGTTGACCCCAAAATCTTCAGAAAAGAAAATGGTTTGGACGATAGACCAGTAATAGCATTGCTTCCCGGCAGCCGAAAGCAGGAAATTAAAAAAATGTTGGAAATAATGATTTCCGTGGCCAAGGATTTTAAGGAATACCAATTTGTAATTGCCGGAGCACCGAGCCAGGAAAAGTCATTTTATGAAAGTTTTCTCAGTACGAAAAACGTACATTTTGTAGCAAATAAAACTTACGACCTTTTAAGTATTTCAGAAGCGGCGTTGGTTACCTCAGGCACGGCTACACTTGAAACAGCTCTTTTTAAAGTGCCGCAAGTGGTTTGCTACAAAGGCAGCCGAATTAGCTATGAAATTGCCAAACGTGTGATTAAGTTGGAATACATTTCACTGGTAAATCTAATCCTCGACAAAACGGTTGTTACCGAACTTATCCAAACCGAATTCAACACAAAAAGACTAAAGGAAGAACTTACAAAGATTTTGGATCCGTATAAACGAGCCACTATGTTTTTGGATTATTACGAACTGGAAAAAGCACTCGGTGGCCGGGGCGCAAGTGAAAACACGGCCAAACTAATTTATGCTGCCCTAAAAGAAAATTAAAGAATATTTTATATTTTTAACTATTCATCCCCTATACCCTATCGATGCGAAAACTACTCTTCCTTTCCTTTTTTGCTTTATTCCTAATTTCCTGCGGAAGTACCAAAAACACTGGTAAAATTCCAGAGGCCATAATAGGAAAGAACGAAACAAGAACTAAAACCACTCGAAAGGTAAGTCCGCACAAAAACAATAAAATTGTAACAAAAAGAGATGACGAAAACGCTTCGGAAGTCATAGAAGAAAGCTCCAAAGAAATTAAGAAGGGAATTATAGATTACGCAAAAACCTTTGAGGGAACACGCTATAAATTTGGTGGAACTACAAATGCTGGCATGGATTGTTCTGGCTTAGTCTTTACCGCTTTTCAAAAGGAAAACATTACACTTCCCAGAATTTCGCGTGATATGGCTACAAAAGGAATCCTTATTTCCTTTAAGGATATAGAAGAAGGCGATTTGGTATTCTTCAAAACCAGTAGCAGAAACACCATAAACCACGTAGGTTTGGTAGTAGAGGCGAAGCGCGGCGAAGTAAAATTTATCCACTCCACCACCCGTGCCGGGGTTATCATTTCATCGCTAGACGAGGATTACTGGAAAAAAGCTTTTGTGGAAGTACGCCGGGTTATTTAATTTTCGGTTTCAGCAATTTTGTATTTTCAAAATATATTATTTAATTTTAATTCAATTCTCCCCAGTAAATTTTAAGTAGAACACTTAAAAGATCGGGGCATGAAATTCATCAACTTTGCAATAGTAAGGTTTTCGGCTTTCCTTGTGCTGGGTATTCTCGCAGCACAATACTTTCCTTTTAATATTTTTTCACTTCATTATCTTTTTATAATCCTAGCGATAGTTACAAGCCTATGGCTTTGGTCCCGGAAGCAATTGATTCAGCAGGTTTACTTCGGAATAGCTACATATCTCTGTTTTTTTTCCATTGGTTATTTTACGCATCAAATTCGGCTTCCACAATTTCAACCTAAACATTATTCGCACTTTATTTCGGAAAACAAAACAGATTTAGTACAGCTGAAAATAACCCAGATCTTAAAGCCCGATAAATACTATCTCAAGTATTTTGCAACGGTAAGTGCAATAAACAACAAATCTGCAACGGGGAAAATCTTGCTGAATCTTTCTAAAGATTCTATAACAAAATCTTTTTCACCCGATGAGAGTGTGCTTGTATATGCCCCAATTACCGACATTCCGAAACCGCTGAACCCGCACCAATTTGATTATTCAAAATATATAAAATCATTAGGTGTTTATGGACAGTTACGCTTTTCATCAACAGCAATTCTAAAAACACAAACAGGTTCCAAAACCTTAATGGGCATTGCGCAAAACTTACGCGCATATATAGTTGCTAAACTTCAAAATACAAACCTGGAAACTGATGAACGCGCAATTCTGCAAGCGCTAGTTTTAGGTGAAAAGAAAGACATTGACAAAAGCCTGTACAATGAATACGCCGCTGCGGGAGCTGTGCATATTTTGGCGGTTTCGGGGCTCCACGTGGGTATATTATATATTATTCTGGCATTTGTTTTTAAACCCTTTTTACGATGGAAATATGGCGTCTTCTTTCAAGCTATATTAATTGTTATACTTTTATGGTGTTTTGCATTACTTTCTGGACTATCGCCATCAGTTACACGGGCGGTAACGATGTTCAGTTTCTTTGCAATAGCCAAACTTTTTGACCGAGAGACAAATTCCATAAACACATTATTCCTTTCGTTTTTCACGCTTTTGGCCATCAATCCGCTGTGGTTGTTTCAGGTTGGTTTTCAACTTAGCTATTTGGCAGTTTTCTTTATTGTTTGGTTACAGCCCCTTTTCTATAAAATAGGTTATTCAAAATATTGGATTGTCCGGAAAACTTGGGGAATCGTGTCCGTTACTATTTGTGCGCAAATTGGGGTTTTACCTTTGAGTTTATACTATTTCCACCAATTCCCGGGATTGTTTTTACTCACCAATATTGTAGTGCTTCCATTTTTAACCATCTTAATGTGCGGCGGAATATTGATTGTGTTTTTGGCGAGTTTTGACAGCTTGCCCAATTGGTTGGCAGAGAGCTATAATTTTTTGATTGAAAACCTTAATGGGTTTATCCACTGGGTTGCAGTGCAGGACGAATTTCTTTTTAAGGAAATCCATTTCTCTACATTAAAAGTCTTGGGAACCTATTTTTTCATTATTGCCCTAGCATTACTTCTGAAAAAGATAAACTATCATAGGTTGGTACTTTCACTTGTGGCAATTGCAACAATAATTTCAATTTATACCTATGATGAATTCAGGTATTCTGGTAATCAAATGATAATATTTCAAAAAAGCAAACAAACGTTGATTGGTTATAAAAACGGAAAACATTTGACGATTTTTAAAAATGATAGTATTTTAAATACTTCTGAAATATTTCCTCTTAAATCATTCAAAACTGCCGCAAACATTAATTCCTATTCAGAAAAAAAAATTCCAGGGTTCTTTAGCTATAATAATAGAAGCATTCTCGTTTTAGATAGTTTGGGGGTCTTTCCCAAAATAACGAAGGTGCATACAATTCTGCTCACGAACAGTCCAAAAATAAACCTCAATCGACTAATCGACAGCTTACAGCCCAACCAAATTATTGCCGATGGCAGTAATTATTATTCCTATGTAAAACGCTGGGAAAAAACTTGTAAATTAAAAAAGCTCCCGTTCTGTCATACCGCAAAACAAGGAGCTTTCCCAATAGAATAGCCCGAATATGAAACCGAAATGGCTATACTAAAATGTAGATTTAAAATTCTTTTGATATTCTTCCCAGGCTTCGGTAGTTGTTATTTTTAAATAATCGTCCGTATGTATCATTTTTAGGAAAATCTCAAGTTGGGGAGGCGTTCTGTAACCGGGCACCGCTTGAATTAACTTGCCTTCTTCCGTGAAAAAAACAACACTTGGATAGGCGTTAACCTTTAAGGCGTGCGCAAATAAGTGCTGTGAATTTCTACCTTTTCTGGCGGGATCATAATTAGGATTTGTATAGGTAAAGTCATTAAAAGTTACCTCTTCAGTCCCTTCTGCGTTAAATTTAACCGCATAATAGTTTTTGTTCAAATATTCAATTAC
>Ga0209344_10005621_pt1 | contig 10734 bp, 8 predicted proteins | sample Cruoilmetagenom6_FD_187293 | JGI IMG/M metagenome (GOLD analysis project Ga0209344, IMG submission 187293) | Oil polluted marine microbial communities from Coal Oil Point, Santa Barbara, California, USA - Santa Barbara Oil Seep Sample 6 (SPAdes)... | ecosystem: Environmental > Aquatic > Marine >...
TTTCCCTCTCTCAAATTGCGTCAATTCGGGGATCCGCAGAGTAGGGGTGTTAACACAGTATAAAGCGCATTCATTGATAAGACATATCCAACAGGGTTGGGGTTTTATGCGCGGTGCTTTGGGAGAGTTTGTCGAATTGCTGCCGGCCTCACAGCGTACTGAGCAGGGTTGGTATACTGGTACCGCTGATGCGGTGTATCAGAACATCGATATTCTTCGCAATCACGGTCCTGAATATGTGCTGATCCTGGCCGGCGATCACATTTATAAAATGGATTATGGTGATATGCTGGCAGAGCATGTTGCGCAAAATGCCGATATGACCATCGGTTGTATCGAGGTGCCACTGGATCAGGCCAGAGCTTTTGGGGTCATGTCAGTTGATTTGAATCACCGGATTATCGCTTTTGACGAAAAACCTGCAAATCCAACGCCGATTCCGGGGCATGATGATGTTGCATTGGCTTCAATGGGGATTTATATTTTTAATGCTGGTTTCCTGTATGAGCAGTTGATAAAGGATGCTGACAATTCAAGATCCAGTCATGATTTTGGTCATGACATCATCCCGTCTTTAATTGAAAAGTATAAAGTTGTCGCTTTCCCTTACAAAGATGTGCAGGGAAATGATCCAGGTTACTGGCGTGATGTGGGAACCATCGACGCCTTCTGGTCGGCGAATCTTGAGTTAATTGGTGTTACACCAGAACTAAACCTTTACGATGAAGAGTGGCCAATCTGGACTCATCAGGCTCAACTGCCCCCTGCCAAGTTTGTTTTTGATGATGATGATCGTCGCGGTATGGCTGTGGATTCAATGGTCTCAGGGGGGTGCATTATTTCCGGATCCGTTGTAAGACACTCGGTTCTGTTTTCCAATGTTGAGGTCCATAGCTTCAGTCTTATAGAAGATAGTGTCGTATTACCGGATGTCTCTGTAGGCAGGCACTGTCGCCTGAAGAAAGTTGTGCTTGATAAAGGCTGTATCGTCCCTGAGGGGACGGTGATCGGCGAAGATCCTGAACTCGATGCACAACGTTTTGAAGTTTCACCCAATGGTGTTGTATTAGTCACACCTGAAATGCTGGGGCAAAATTACCGATATGTCCGATAAATTAAAAGTCGTTTTATGCTGGCACATGCACCAGCCGCAATACAGTGAACCGATGGGAGGAAGCTATCAGCTTCCGTGGACCTATCTGCATGCGATAAAAGATTATGTGGATATGGCCTGGCATCTTGAACAAATACCTGAGGCTCGGGCGGTGGTTAATTTCGCACCTACCTTGCTGGAACAGATTGATGATTATGATCAGCAGCTGAAAGGTCGGTTTAAAGGCACGGGGTGCCTGAAAGATCCTTTATTAATCGCGCTGGATTCACCGGTGCAACCGGTTCATATTGAAGAGCGCCAAACAATATTAAATGCTTGTCTGCGCGCCAATGATGAGAAGCTTATAGCGCCGTTTCCGATATTTGCAAAACTTGCTGAAATGGCACGCTGGGTATTGGAAGAGAAACAGCGTCTGGCCTATCTTAATGATCAGTTCCTGGTGGATATGCTGGTTTGGTACCATCTGGTGTGGATGGGCGAGTCAGTGAGGCGTAACGATATTCGTATTCAGGCCTTAATGAAAAAAGGCCAGCAATTTAATTTTCATGACCGCCGGCAATTGATGATCGTGATTGGTGAATTGCTGAGTGATGTTATTCCACGCTATCGACGACTTGCAGAGGCCAAAAAAGTAGAGTTATCGGTAACACCTTACGCCCATCCTATAGTGCCATTATTATTGGATATCAATAGCACGCTGGAAGCGATGCCGGATGCTCTGTTGCCACAAATTCGGCAGTATCCTGGTGGAGATGTCCGTACCGATTGGCATATGGAAAAAGGGCTAGAGGTATTTGAGTCATTCTTTGGTTTCCGTCCCAAAGGCTGTTGGCCATCTGAAGGCGCGGTTTCAAAACCGACCATTGAGTCGGTAGCCAAACATGGATTTAGTTGGACTGCCAGTGGTGAAAATGTCTTACGAAACAGTCTGCAGAAAAGTGCTTTGCCAGACAGTAGCATTCATAAGCCTTATCAGCTTGAAGCTGTAGGTCCTGCATGCTTTTTTCGAGATGATGGTTTATCTGATTTAATTGGTTTTACTTATACCAAATGGAGTGCTGAAGATGCTGTTAATGACTTTATTCATCATCTGACCAATATTAAAGCTACCACAGAGGATGATCCCGATAGAGTTGTTTCAGTCATTCTGGATGGAGAAAATGCCTGGGAACATTATTCCTATAATGGGTTTTATTTTTTGCAAAGCCTGTATAAACAGCTTTCCAGACATCCGGATATAGAATTGACCACTTTCTCTGATTGTCTGGAGAACGGCGTTAAACCCGCATTATTACCTGAAATGGTAGCTGGTAGCTGGGTTTACGGAACTTTCTCCACCTGGATTGGTGATGTTGATAAAAATCGAGCATGGGATCTGCTGAGTCAGGCTAAACAGGTGTATGACGAAAAAATTGCTACTGCAGAGATTGATGAAGATCTGCTACAGGCAATTGATAAACAGCTGGCTATTTGCGAGGGATCGGACTGGTTCTGGTGGTTTGGAGATTACAACGCAGCAGACAGTGTCAGTGATTTTGAACGACTGTTCCGTTTGCATTTATCAAATCTTTATCAAATGTTGGGAGAAGAAGTGCCTCAAATATTGTCAGAGGTGGTGTCATTAGGAGGAGGAGAAGCCGAGCAGGGTGGCACAATGCGTCGTGGCGGCTAATTAATGAAACAGGCTCATATCTTTGATAACCGTCGGACTGGTGTATTGCTGCATATCACCAGTTTACCCAGTAGAAACTTAGGGGCTGATGCCTACCGTTTTGTTGATTTTTTGCACCAATCAGGGGTAACAGTCTGGCAAATGCTGCCATTAGGACCTACTCATGATGATGGGTCGCCATATCAATGTTTATCGGCTCATGCTGGGAATAATAAACTGTTATGTGAAGCTTATATTAAAGCTCAACCCTGGGTTCACACCGAAGATCTGGCGGGTAAAAAAATCTACACAATCGTGGCAAATGCTTATAAGCAATTTTACGAAAACGCTCATGAAGCTGACTGGGCTGCGTTTGATAGTTTTTGTCAGCGACAGGCATTCTGGTTGGAAGATTATATTCTGTATCGTGAAATACGAAATCTGAATCATGCTCTACCATGGTTTGACTGGCCAGTTGAGTTTCGTGACCGAGACCCGGCTACCTTGAAAGATCTGGCTGAGCAGCGCGCAGAATCCCTGAATATTCGCCGATTTGAGCAGTTTCTGTTTTTCCAGCAATGGAACAATTTAAAAACCTACGCCAATCAGAAGCATGTCAAATTGTTTGGAGATATGCCAATTTTCGTTGCCCATGACAGTGCCGATGTATGGGCAGCCCCTGAGTTATTTACTCTCGATGAGACAGGGCAGGCCACAAAGGTAACCGGTGTTCCGCCTGATTATTTTTCCGCAACGGGACAGCGTTGGGGTAACCCGCTCTATGAATGGCAGGCGCACATTGATGAAGATTTCGATTGGTGGGTAAAACGTTTGTCGACCCAGCTGGAGCTGTTTGATTTAATCCGTATAGATCATTTCAGAGGGTTTGAGTCATGTTGGGAAATTCCAGCCAGTTGCGAAACAGCGATGGAAGGCGAATGGGGTAAAGCTCCAGGTGAAGCTTTATTTAATAAACTGGTAGCAAAATTTGGAGAGCTTCCCCTTGTTGCCGAAGATTTGGGAATAATCACTGAAGAAGTAACTGCTTTACGAGAACAATTTGCCATGCCTGGCATGAAGATTCTGCAGTTTGCTTTTGGGGGCGATGCTGATAACCCTTATCTTCCCCACCAACACTGCAGGGATAGTATTACTTATACCGGTACTCATGATAACAATACCAGTCTTGGTTGGTATCACGAACTTGATGATGTAACCCGACAGCATATGCATGAATATATTGGACCCAGCGATGAAGCAATGCCCTGGTTACTTATCCGGGTAGCATTAAAATCAGTCTCCCAGCTTGCCGTTATCCCTATGCAGGATTTACTTGAGTTGGGTGGTGAACATAGGATGAATGTTCCCGGTACCATGGAAGATAACTGGATGTGGCAGTTTGACTGGAATATGCTTTCTGAATATTGCTCAGATAATTTGAGTGCGTTAAACAAACTATACGGACGTATCATTGATGAATAATACAGAAGATTATTTTTTTAGTGAGTCTCATATTTGGCTGGAAGAGCAAGGTGATGGAATTTTCACACTTGGTATCACTGAACATGCTCAGGATAGCCTTGGAGATATTGTATTTGTTGAGTTGCCTGCCGAAGGGCAACAGTTTGCAGCCGGTGAAGGGTGTGCAGTCATCGAATCGGTAAAATCAGCCTCGGATGTTATTATGCCGATTAGTGGTGAGGTCATCGCTATAAATCAGCAGTTGGTCGAAATGCCTGAACTGATTAATCAGGAACCTTTTAACAATGGATGGATTGTGCGTTTTCGTTCTGAAGTTCCGTATGAAGAAATAGCTGCAGAATTAATGTCTGCCGCGGACTACGACGCTTTTCTGGACCAATAAACTGCCCCTAATATACTGGGGTGCCGAGCACCTGTTAAATGGCGCAGATCAAGTGCATTATGTTGCAAAGTCTGTTCAGCAAACCATGCAAAGGCGGCTGACTCAACCCATTGTGGATCCAAACCGATTTCAGCCGTAGTCGCTACCATAATCGGTGCTAAATTCTTCCTTAGTTGTTTAACCAACGCAGTGTTTTTTGCCCCACCTCCACAGATATAAAGCTTGTCTGTTTGAGCCGCGTATTGATGAATAGCATCTGCAATTGTCGAAGCGGTTAATGCCAATAGTGTGGCTTGAATGTCCTGTGGGGGAAGATCTTCGCATTTAGCAGCGATTATCTGCTTCATTAGCCAGTTTTGGTTAAATAATTCACAACCTGTACTTTTAGGGATTTCCCGTTTGAAATAGGGATCAGACTTTAATGTTAATAAAAGGGATTGATTTACCTGACCACCCTCAGCCCATTCCCCGTCGTTATCAAAAGCCTGATGTTGGTGCTTTTGTATCCAGGAATCCATTAAGGTGTTACCTGGCCCAGTATCAAATCCTTGAAGTGCACTATGTGGGGCTTTCATTAAGATGGTGATATTGCTAATGCCACCAATATTGACGATGACCCTGTTTTCGCTATCAGAACGGAACATAGCTGCGTGGAATGCTGGAACTAATGGTGCTCCCTGACCTCCATTTACCATATCACGCTGACGGAAATCACATACTGTGGTGATGCCAGTTTTTTCAGCAATAACATTACCATTGCCGATTTGCATGCTAAAGGGATAAATTGAGTCAGGAGAGTGGAAAACTGTCTGACCGTGACAACCTATACCATCAACTTGACGAGGTGCCATATCTGCAGATTCCAGCAGATTAAGAATTGCATCTGCATAGGCGTGACCAAGCTGGATGTCGAGTTCCCCTAACTGGGATAGCTGACATTGTTGAGAACAGATCAATGTTCTTAAAGCATTTTGCAGATCTTTTGAAAAATCCGCGCTATGGAAACCAATTAATTTCGGCTGGTCGCTCGGTGATGTCTCGATTAATGCAACATCAATTGCATCAAGACTCGTGCCTGACATTACACCGACATAAAGTCCCATTACTGATATGGCTAGTCTTGACGTAATGCCAATGTTGGAACTTGCAGATTATCCAAGCTGGCAAGTAATGGTTGTGACAACGTTTTGAATTCTGCCAGATATTGACCAGGAATCGGTTCAGCTTTAGGTAAAGTGACGGTTAATGGATTTTTATGGACACCGTCGACTCGGAATTCGTAATGCAAATGAGGCCCGGTTGCCAGTCCACTGCTACCAATATATCCAATGACTTCACCTTGTCTTACCCGTTGGCCAGCGCGTATACCACTCTTATATTTAGACATATGGGCAAATAGCGTGGTGTATCGTCCACCATGCGACAGGATAACTGTACGACCATAACCACCTTTAGTACCAACGAATGCTACTTTACCATCGCCAGTCGCCAGAATAGGCGTCCCTGTTGCAGCAGCATAGTCAACGCCACGATGAGGACGGTTAGTTTTTAATACAGGGTGCTTACGATTTGGATTAAAGCCTGAGCTTATACGAGAAATGGGAACAGGGGTACGAGTAAAAGCTTTACGCATACTGTCGCCATCTGGGGTGTAAAAACGGCTTTCACCATTGCTGTCAGTGAATTGAATAGCTCGGAAGGTTTTGCCTCGATTGGTAAATTCTGCTGCCAGGATTTCACCATCAGCAATCTTCTCTCCATCCAGGAAGTTTTCATTATAAATAACTTTAAAACTGTCACCCTGACGTAAATCCAGTGCAAAGTCGATATCCCAACCGAAAATATGCGCCATTTGCATAATCAATTTATCTGACATGCCGGCTTTTTGAGCATCTAAAAAGAGTGAACTTTGAATTTCACCCGCAACTAATTGGCGGTGCTTATCAAGTTCTCGTTCAATGAGATCTGTTTCAAAACCATTTTCAGTTGACGTTAATGTCAATGTTTTCATTGGTGTTAATTGTAATTGCAGCTGTTTCAGTACCCGCTTCTGCTCATTATCCAACACTGTACCAAAACGGAGCACTTGACCCGGTTTTAGATTGAGAAGGGCTTTTGCATCTTCACCTGCTGTCTGGGCGACAACATATACATCACGAGCAGTTAAACCTGCACGGGGGAAAATCAAGGACAGGTTATCACCTGATTTTACTTCAACTTCTTGCCAACTCAGTTCATCTGAAGTGTTTACACTGTCAGTCTCAGACTGGTCTGATAGAACATCATTTAGAATATTGATGTCTGATTCGTTTTCAATGGTTGCGTTCGGTTGATTCAGATGCAACCGTTCAATTTCAGCAGATTCATTCAAAGCAGCATTCGTAGTGACAGGTTGCTCTTCTTGAATGGTAACAATATCAGCTGAAGGTATTGGCTCCGATGAAGGCTGATAGGGTAATTTAATAGATGATTCTACTGCAGAGGTCTTGGATTCAGTATCTTCAGGCATGTTAGGAAGTTGTACTGACTGAGTTTGACTTGTCGTGGCGCTTGGTTCGCTTGTAGCCAGTACAATCCCAGTGATGAAAATACCGGTTAATGCAAGTAACGACAAAATAGTGATATGTCGGTTTTTATGGGGAGACAGCGATTCAGATTTAAATAACTTTGATTGCTGTGATGAGCTCAGAAGTCTGTTACGTTTCTTCATGGGCATTCCCTGTTTATAGTAAATTCGTGCAATTCTCTCAGCATTTACACAGAATTGAAACCCCTTCGGGGCAAGATCTTGTGTTATATTGCCCGCCAATTTTTAAAGTGCGGAGAACGATGATGACAACTGTGCAAGAAACCTTGGCAGAAATCCGTCGTGGAGCAGAAGAAATTCTGGTCGAAAAAGAACTGATAGAAAAGCTGGAAAGTGGGAAGCCACTTCGTATTAAAGCTGGTTTTGACCCTACTGCACCAGACCTGCATCTTGGGCATACGGTACTCCTTAACAAGTTACGCCTGTTTCAGGAATTGGGACACGAGATTCTATTTTTGATCGGCGATTTTACTGGAATGATTGGCGATCCAACCGGTAAAAATGTGACGCGTCAGCCATTAACGCCTGAACAGGTCAAATGCAATGCGGAAACTTATCAACAACAAGTATTCAAAATTCTGGACCCAGCACGGACTCAAGTCGTTTTCAATTCGCATTGGATGAACGAGTTGTCTTCTGCCGATATGATTCGTTTAGCTTCTCATCATACCGTTGCTCGTATGCTGGAGCGTGATGATTTTCATAAACGTTACACTACAGGCCAATCTATTGCTATTCATGAGTTTTTGTATCCTTTAATTCAAGGATATGACTCCGTTGTGCTTGATGCTGATGTTGAGCTTGGTGGAACGGATCAGAAATTTAACTTGTTGATGGGACGAGAATTACAAAAGGCTTATGGAAAATCGCCACAATGTGTTCTGACAATGCCACTCCTGGTTGGTCTGGATGGTGTGCAGAAAATGTCCAAATCACTGGGTAATTATATTGGTATTGATGAAAGTCCGAAGGATATCTTTGGCAAACTCATGTCAATTTCCGATGAACTGATGTGGCGTTATATTGAACTGCTCAGTTTTAAGTCATTAGATGAAATTGCTGATTGGAAGCAATCAACAGCAGAGGGACGGAATCCGGTTGAAATTAAAAAGTTATTTGCTGAGGAAATAGTTTCTCGCTTTCATGGCGAAGATGCAGGACCACAAGCTCGCCAGGATTTTGAAAATCAATTCAAAAAGGGTGAAATCCCCGACGATATCACTGAGGTAACGTTGACTGTTGGAGCTGAAGGTATGCCAATAGCCAATGTCCTTAAAGAGGCCGGGCTGACAAGTAGCACCTCAGATGCAATGCGCATGATCCAGCAGGGCGCTGTCAAAATCGACGGCGAAAAAGTAGAGGATAAATCTCTATTAATCAAGGTGGGTATCGAAAGTGTGTTCCAAGTAGGCAAGCGTAAGTTTGCCCGTATCTCTACCACTTGATTCTTAGTGACGGTATTATTTTAATAGCTGTGTATAAATCTGCTGTCATATCAGATGTCGACCACATCGCTTACAATTTTTTGCGCTTGAATCGTTATCGAGTGTGGTCCGAAATATAATAACTGCAGCTTTACCAAAGCCATAACTGGTTATTAATAGACTCGAATAGAGATAGATATTAAAAACAGTGAACCAGACACCTGTTGGGATATAAGTTTCTGATAGCGGATCCAATGTAGGAAACATTGCATATAACAAAAAAAGACTGGAATTGGTAAATGCCCCTGTTACCATCGCCCAGCGAACATGCCATGGCAATCCAATCCTTGCAGCATAAAATCCCAGAATCAAAGCACTCATTAATAGAAAGTCGATGTGTGCCTGCAACACTCGCGTAGGTTTACCAGGAAATAAAGTCTCCAGAAAGTCAATCTGGTTATAGATACCAACGAGTGACCAGGCCAATAATAAAGCCATCAATATCCACAAGCAGGCTCCTCTTATCAGCACCACATTACCGGCGTGGTTATCATTCTGTTTCATACTCTCTCCTGTTATTATTCTGAAATACAACAGCAGTATGCCGAGCTTAAAATGAGTATTCTTTACTCTAACGGCAGAGATCCTTGTACATTTGGGTGATAAGTTATGACAAACGCACTGATTGCTCCACTTGGCCAGAGCGCTGATAGTCATGATTCGCTTGTTCGTCTCGGTGGGCAGCGTTTCTGCACTGAACAACAATCCAGCGCTCAGCGGATAGAGTGGCTGAAAGAAGTCATTGGTCGGGAGTATGCTAACGTCGATATTACGCCACCTCAGGATATGGTGTTGTTCAATGATATGTTGATTTATCCTTGGCAAGAAGGTGTACGGTTGTCACGCATTCAATCTAATGCAATTACATTGGAGCGGTTACCGCAAGAACCTTCCCATTCAACTCAAGACTGCTATTTCATGGTCCTGCTTACTTCCGGCAAGTACAAGATCGAGCAGGGTGGCAGAGAAGTTTTTCTCAAACCAGGTGAAATGACGATTTATGACGCGACTGAGCCGCATAGAATTACGATTCCAGAAGCTTTTTCCAAGATATTGATTTCTATCCCCCGCAAGATCCTGGATCAACGGCTAAATAATATTGGAAGGATTACGGCTACCCGGATTCCTTCGGCTGAAGGCATTGGATCAGTCACCAGCAGTTTTATTCAATCTACCGTTAAACAACTGGAACAATTTACCAGACCACAGTTTCAGTACTTATCCCAGCCAATGGTGGATATGTTGACCTTGTCACTAGGGCAGATTATTGAAAATAAGCTGACAACAACCAGCCACCGTCAGATTATGTTGATACGTATCAAACAATATATTAAAAGTGCAGTGAGCGACCCAGAACTCACGGCAACAAAAATTGCCGATGCGACAGGTTTATCGAAACGTTATCTCAACAACTTATTCAACGAAGAAAATACTTCGCTGATGCGCTTCCTGACTGAAGAGAGATTGGAGTTGTGTCGGCATTGTCTGGCAAGTGCTTTTTATTCTCGTCTTTCTATCACCCAGATTGCTATGCGATACGGTTTTAACAATATGTCGCATTTCAGTCGAGTTTTTAAAAAATATTATGGATGTTCACCTAGGGAATATCGTCAACTATTTACCAATTTCTAGACTCACCTAGTGCCAAAGTAAATAAAAAAGGATCTCTCAGCTGTCGCACGGGTTGTCATATGACCCCAAAAACGACTGGGTTGGGTGTGGTTAATGAGTAAATTGTAATTATTTAATCAGTATTTTTCTTATCAATTCATAAGACTAGCGTAACCCAAAAACAATCAAGAAAAACTTCCTGTTGACGTAATCAATTCAACCTGTAGAATGCGCCCTTCTGTTTCGACAGACGGCCCTCAACGCTGATAAATAAACGATTTGAGGGTTGACAGGCTGAGCGAGGTCTGTATAATTCTCGCTTCTTTGCAGGGCAACATTAACTGCAAGCTCTTTAAAAAACTGGTATCAAGTAATTTGTGTGGGTACTTACGTCGGACATTTCTGAAAAGAAAAAAGACGTGA
>Ga0209344_10005623_pt1 | contig 10728 bp, 8 predicted proteins | sample Cruoilmetagenom6_FD_187293 | JGI IMG/M metagenome (GOLD analysis project Ga0209344, IMG submission 187293) | Oil polluted marine microbial communities from Coal Oil Point, Santa Barbara, California, USA - Santa Barbara Oil Seep Sample 6 (SPAdes)... | ecosystem: Environmental > Aquatic > Marine >...
CTCCAAAGAGGTCAATGACGCAACCCGCCCTTAACCTGGACTTTCTCGAAATGATCCGTGCGTTGATCGATGAAGATGCGTGGAAATCAAAGGTTGTCGTGAATCTGGAAGGACTCCCGATTCCAGTGGTCGGACGTTCGGAGCTGATTCGAAACAAACGTGCGTCCGGACGCGCGAAGGACCTCGTTGATCTCGAGATCTTAGAATCCGCTCGGGGATCGCAACAGAAAGCCTGAACGCTGCCGGAATGGTTCCCGGCACCTTCTGGCGGGACCGCCACGGACACGAAGTGGACTATCTCTTCCACATGGCCGGACCTTTTGCCTTTTGGGCACCTTCTGTCAACTCACTCCAACACCATGTCTGGCCCAGCCAGTCGATAGCTCGTGCTTCGACCCCGGCCTGGGTTTTGCACGAAGATGCCCCGCTCAAGCAGTTCGCGGATGTCACGCAGCGCCGTGTCCTGTGAGCACTTGGCGAGTTTGGCGTACTTGGAGGTGGTCAGGAAACCTTCGAGTCCGTCCAACAACCGATTGATCACCTCACGCTGCCGATTGTTGACCGGGCGGCGGTTGATTCGCCGCCAGAGGGCCGCCTTGTGCAGGACAGTGGTCAGTGTCTTTTCGGCGTTTCCGATCGCCCGATCGAGGCAACCAAAAAACCAAGTCAGCCACCCCGTGATATCGAGGTCACCGCGCTGCGCCGCTTCCAACTGGAGGTAGTACTCCTTGCGCTCTGCCTCGATCTGCGAAGACAAGCTGTAGAAGCGGTCGCTGGTGCCATCGGCTTGCGAAAGCGCCACGTCGCCGATCGCCCGAGCGATACGGCCATTACCGTCTTCGAAGGGGTGGATGGTGACGAACCAGAAGTGCGCGATACCTGCTTTGAAAACGGGGTCGACCGCCGGAGGCGAGTTATACCACTCAAGGAACCTCGCCATCTCAGACTCTATACGATCGGCCCCAGGTGCCTCGAAGTGCACCTTCTCGCGACCAATGGGACCTGAGACCACCTGCATCGAGCCAGCCTCTTTGGTACGCCATGCCCCGACGGTGATACGGCTCATGCCGCTTCTCGCGGTTGGGAATAGGGATGCGTGCCAACCGAAGAGGCGCTCATTTGTGAGCGGCGCCCCAAAGTTCTGAGTGGCATCGAGGGTCATCTCGACGACGCCCTCGACCTCTCGCCCTGGTTCGGGAAGACCCGCAACATCGAGTCCCAGCCGCCGGGCGATCGACGAACGGACCTCTTCGGCGTTCAGAGCCTCTCCTTCAATTGCAGAGGAGTTCACCACTTCACTTGTCAACACCGAGAGGTTCGCTTCTGCACGAAGGTCGAAGCCTAGGGCTTCCATCTTCCCTAGATGCTTCCCCTGCTTGTGGCGCACTGCGGCAAGGGGCGCAGAAAGTGCTTCGCTATTCCATGAGAACTGTGGCCACCCGGGCTTCCTACCTGAGACCAACACCTCTGACGACGCATCGAGGTCAGTCACTCACCACGATCGGTTGGGATTCGCCGCCGGTGATAGTGGACGCTCCAGTCTTCCAGTTTCTCTGCAGGCGGGCAAGTGAGACCGAGCACAGCCGCTGTCACAAGGAATGCGACAGCTGTTGCAGCCACCAACCATGACGGAATGAAGTCACCCACATGAAGGCGAGAATAGAACTCGGCGAGGTTGGTTGCGCGACTCGGGTGAATGAAGAGCTTGGCCACCCACACAGCGGACATGAAACTGATCACCAGCAGGTAGTTTCGACGCAGCCGCAGACGCATTCCGGTCAGCCAGCTGATCGAAAAATGAGTATGGCGCAGGTCGGCAGCGAGCAGCCGACTCCATTCGGGGTTTGGATCCTGGCTTTTTGCAGGGCGCAGCAGGTTGGCAAAGAAACCGGATTCGAGGAGGTATAGCCGCCACTTACTGTGGTGAAGGTGGCGGTATCGTCGGCCTTCGAGCAGAATCGAGATAAACACCAACCCCAGACCCAGCAGCAGCGTGTAGTGAGGAACCTCGGCTGAACCGAGGGTGAAGGTCGTCAGGGCTGTGGCAAGGATGACAGCCCAGTTCGACGTGATGTCGAGGCGCTGCCGCCAGACCGACATGCGGTTCATCTCCGCTCGGTACAGGTGCGCCACCGCCATCACCACATCTCGATCGTTGACGGGACCGGTCGGTGATTTTGCGTCGACAGGCATGGCTGCACTCTACCATGTGGGCGGCTGGTCCATTCCCGGTTCTGCCGACGCGCTCGGATCGCCGAAACGACCGATCATGGTTCGGGCTCTTTAAGAAACTTCATTGCGCAGGGTGACACAAGCCTGAATCTACAAGGCTCAGGAACCTCCGCCCGGCCCGACGGCATGGTCCAACAGGCGTACACTTACTCCGTGAGCAGAAGCAGTCGGACCCCGGCCATCAAGAGCGTATTTCGCCTGGGTGAACGCGTTCATCTTTTTCTGAAATACACAGAGCACTCATACATGGTGCTGATCGCGATCGTGATCGGGCTTCTCGGGGGCCTTGGTGCGGTGGGATTTCGAGAGTGCATCCGCCTCTTTCAACTGGCGGCGTGGCACACGGACAACGTCACTCTTCAGTACCTCCGAGAACTGCCGAGCTGGTGGAAGATCGCATCACCCGCACTCGGGGGTTTGATCGTCGGTTTGATCGTCGTCCGTTTTGCCGCCGAAGCAAAAGGCCACGGTGTGCCGGAAGTCATGGAGGCGGTGGCGCTGCGCGGCGGGCGGATCCGACCTCGGGTCGTGGTCGCAAAGCTTCTTGCATCTGGCGTGTGCATCGCATCCGGAGGATCGGTGGGGCGGGAGGGACCGATTGTCCAGATCGGTTCGGCGATCGGGTCTTCACTTGGCCAATGGCTGCACGTCGGCGAACGCCGATTGCGCACGCTCGTCGGATGTGGGGCTGCAGCCGGGATCGCCGCGACCTTCAACGCTCCGGTCGCAGGGGCCCTCTTTGCGGTTGAGATCATCCTTGGGGATTTCGGCGTGACGCAGTTCTCTCCCATCGTGATTTCCTCAGTGACCGCAACCGTGGTCAGTCGACACTTCCTCGGTGACTTCCCCGCGTTTGAAGTGCCCGCCTATCGCCTTGTGAACGCCAATGAGCTCTTCGCCTACGCCGTGCTGGGAATCATTGCGGGAATTGTCGCCCTGATCTTTGTTCGGTCGATGTACGGCGCAGAAGACCTCTTCGACAGGCTCAAACTCCCAGCATTTTCAAAGCCAGCGATCGGTGGCGTACTCATTGGAGTGATTGCGATCCGTTTTCCAGAGATCTTCGGTGTCGGATACGAGGCCATCAACGAGGCGCTAACAGGTGACATTGGCTGGAAGCTGCTGATCGCCCTCGTCGTGGTGAAGATCGTGGCAGTGTCGCTGACCATCGGTTCGGGAGGATCAGGCGGCATCTTCGCACCTTCGTTGTTCATCGGCGCCATGGTCGGCGGCGCTGTTGGTACAGTCGTCCACTCACTATGGCCGGGGATGTCGGCCAGCCCCGGAGCCTACGCGCTTGTCGGGATGGCCGCCGTCGTCGCGGCGGGAACCCACGCACCGATCACCGCGATCGTCATGATCTTCGAGCTCACAGGCGACTACAAGATCATCCTTCCGTTGATGATCAGTTCCATCATCGCCACTCTCCTTGCCACGCGACTGGAAAAGGCATCGATCTACACCCTCAAGCTCCTGCGACGGGGGGTAGACATCCGTGGCGGCCTTTCGGCCAATGTTCTGAGTCGATTGACGGCGCACGACGCGATGCGGACCGAGTTTGCCGAGGTCGGACGGACGGACCGGGTGATGTCTGTAATCTCCCGCTTTGTCGAACAGCCAGGAGACACGGTCTTTGTGACCGGCACCAAACGGCGACTCCTCGGAGTGATCACCGTTAACGATATCCAACCTCTGATGACCGACATCGAGTCAGTTGGAGGACTAGTGATCGCCGAGGACATGATGCATCTCGACGATTTTCCCGTGTTCTCCCCCGACGTTCCCCTTGACGAGGTCATGAGGCGTTTCGGACGGTACAGATTCACGGTCCCCGTGGTGGACAATAATGGGCGGGTCGTCGGAGCCTTGTGGCCTCAGGATGTGATCGAGTCTTACAACTCGGAGCTGCTCAAACGGGATATGGCATCCACCATGGCGGCGACAATCGGGGACGGTCCCAGAGAACGGACGCTGCCCGGCGCCCGCGGGATGAGCATGGCGGAGATACCGGCGCCGGCGAGCTTTTTCGGCCGCAGCCTTGGCTCTATTGACATCCGAAATCGCTTCGGTGTCACACTTCTCCTCATCAAACGCAAGAGAGACAAAGGCGAACATATCGTCGACGAGCTTCCCAGTGCAGCATACGAGTTTCAGGAAGGCGATGTAATGTTGGTGCTGGGTAGTGAGGATTGCATCACTCATTTTGAGAGGGCAGGCTGAATGCGGTTTCGACCCGCGATGCTGGTTGTGCTGACCTTCGGGGTGCTCATCCTGGCTGGAACTGTATTGCTCCAGGTGTTGATCCATCGAAGCGGGCAGGCAAATCCGGAAATTATTACATCAGCCTTCACTTCGGTAAGTGCCGTGTGCGTGACCGGCCTCAGCGTTGTGGATCTGTCGCGTGACATGGGATTCGGTGGCCAGTTGGCCGTTCTCGTCCTGATCCAAATCGGCGGACTCGGCGTGTTGACCTTGTCCAATTGGGTGCTGCTGTCGCTGCGCGGGCGGCTCGGAGTCTACGGTTCTGTTCTGACGCACGCGACCGTCGGCGCTCACCCCCGCGTTTCACCAACGGTGCTGGTTCGGCGGATTCTCGTCTTTACTCTGACGATCGAAGGTGCTGGAGCGTTGGTCCTCTTTCTCAGGTTCTTGAGTGATTTTCAGCCCCGTCAGGCAGCGTGGCTCGCTGTTTTTCACTCCGTATCGGCATTCTGCAATGCCGGCTTCAGCCTCTTTGGTGACAGTCTTGCGGGGTATCGAGAGGACGTGGTCATCAACCTCACCGTGATGGTGCTCATCGTGCTCGGCGGGCTTGGATTCGTCGTGGCGATGGATATTGTCGAACAGGTCGGCGCAAGAATCCATGGCATGCGGCGCAGGCTGGCGGTCCACACACGATTGGTTCTCACGACGACTCTTCTATTGATCCTTGCGGGCACGCTGGTCTTCCTGATGTTTGAGTGGAACAACACCTTCTCCACCGAGACTTTCGGGGCCGAGTTCGTTCAGTCGTTCTTTCTCTCGGTGACCGCGAGAACGGCCGGTTTCAACACGGTGGAGACGGCCCATCTGACGAATATGACGCTGGTCATCGTCATCATTCTGATGATCATCGGCGCTTCGCCGGGATCGACAGGTGGCGGCGTCAAGACCACCTCGCTGGTGGTGCTCTGGGCTCTCGTTCGTTCACATCTCTTGAATCGGCCCGAAACCGAAGTTGCCGGGAGAAGAATTCCTCGGGACCTGGTGGCGAAAGCGCTCGCGCTGATCGTGTTGTACGGGTGCGTCGTGGTTCTCGGAATGATCGCCCTTCAGGCCGCCGAGTTCGGTGAGCTCCCACACCAGGCGACCCGCGGCATGTTCTTGGAACATCTTTTCGAGGTCGTCAGCGCCTTGAGCACGGTCGGATTATCCACAGGCGTGACGACAAAGTTATCCGACAGCGGACTCTGCGTCCTGATGGGTCTGATGTTTGTCGGACGAGTGGGTCCACTGGTCATTGCGGCATCTCTGATTGGTGAGCGCTCTCAACTCAAATACCACTACGCAGAAACAGACATCATGATCGGGTGATGGCATCGAGATTGATTGGAGTCGACGATGGTTGCTTCCAAGAAGAGTTTCGCAGTTCTCGGGTTGAGCAAGTTCGGGTACCGGGTGGCGGTCAATCTGTTTCATGCCGGTGTTGATGTCATCGCCATCGACCGAGATGATCATGTCGTCCAGAAGATCGCAGATCAGGTGACCAGAGCCGTCCAGGCGGACGCGCTCGATCAGGCAACCCTCGAACATCTCGGTATCTTCGATGTCGATGTTGTCGTGATCGGGTTTCGCAGTTCATTCGATGCGGCGGTTCTGCTGACGATGATGTTGCGAAAAAGGCGGGCGGACATCCATATCATCGCCCAAGTCGACACCGACGAAAAGGCCGAGGCACTGCGACAGGTGGGCGGTGACGTAACGGTCTTTCCCGAGAGCGATATCGCAGATCGGGTGGTGAGACGACTGATGACGTCGGACCTGATCGAGCACATCGAAGTTGCCCCGGATGTGGCCGTCGTCGAGATGCCGGTACCGGCACCCTACTTGGGCAAGTCCCTCGCCGAATTGGATATTCGCGCCAAACACGAACTCCATGTCATCGGCGTTGTCAGTCCCGGCGAGGGAGATCACGGCGAGAAGGTCACTGTCGTTCCGCCGGCGAATACAGTTTTTCGTGAAGGAGAAGTCCTGCTGCTCCTCGGCAGGATCGAAAAGCTCAATCGCTTCACCGCTCTCTGTCAAAGCCAGTGACTTTCTACTCTTGCTCCCGAATCGGTCAGCTCAACATGAGCAACAGTGCGGTTGCCACCGAGAAATAGATCGCCAACGCAAGAGAGTCGTTGATGGTCGACACCAGTGGGCCCGATGCCACGGCCGGATCGACGCCGGCCATGTCGAGAACCATCGGCATCGCGGCGCCGAGTAGGCTCGCCGCCGCCATCCCGACCGCCATGGCCGGCCCGAGGGCGATACCGATCAACGGGTTGTGATGAAAGAGCACCGCAAGCGCCGAGGCCGCAGCACCACAGATGATGCCCATCAGCAGGGCGACGGCGGCCTCGCGAAGAACGTGACGCGGAAACCGGGATCGGGGCAGAGTATCGAGGGCCAGTCGACGTACCGTGGTCGTTGACGATTGAAGAGAGGTGTTTCCGGCCATCGCCATGATCGCGGCGGTGAAAACCGACATCTGATTGTAGAGTCCAACCTCGTGGGATGCGTAGATGAGAACCAACGACGAGAGTTGAGTTCCCGCCAAACAGACCAGCAACCACGGCAAACGGTAGCGGGCGACGTGGAGGATGGACTCCGACTCCTCCTCTTCGGCCGAAGAACCCGCCATTTTGTAGATGTCCTCGGTGACTTCCTCCTCGATCACCTGGAGGACGTCGTCAAAGGTCACCACCCCCATGAGCCGGTTCTGAGCGTCGACCACAGGGATCGCCATGAGATCAAACCTGTCGACCATGACCGCGACCTCTTCCTGGTCGGCATCGACCGCCACCGAGATCACGTCGGTTGACATGATGTCGCCGAGGCTCGCGGCGGGGCGCGCCGTCACCATGCTCCGCAACCGGACATACCCAAGGAGCTGGCGATCGTGGTCGACAACGTACAACGCCGCGGTCGGCGTGTCATCATCGGCGGTCCGCAGGAGGAGGATTGCGTCATCCACAGTATCCTCCGGCAGCAGGGCGACCGCATCCGGGTGCATGATGCCGCCGGCGGTGTCTTCCGGATATGTAAGAAGGTGGCGGAGCACTTTCTCATCGGTCGAGGAGATGTGGTGAAACACCTGCTCTGTCTCTCCGACTTTGAGCTCTCCGATCAGATCCGCAGCGTCATCCGGGGGCATGGCCTCTGCGATCCGGGCCAGACGTTCGGGCTCTATTTCATCGACCAGCTGGGCTCGAATCTGCGATGTCGTGTCGGTCAGAACCGTGCCTGCGGCCTCGGCGTCGAGGACTCCGACGATACGCTGCCGATCATCGAGAGAAAGACCTCCAAGCCAGTCGGCGATGTCCTCGGGACGGGTGAGTCGAAGAAAGATCCTGAGCGCTTCCTCCTCACCGGCTCTGAGTAGGGTGCGCAGTTCTTCGACAAGGTCGTTTCTGGTGGATTCTTCAGCCATACACGAACTCCAATATCAGGATGGAGGAATACTGCCGGCCTGACGAATGGCTCCCTCCGCTCGCGTCATTATGCTCCCTGCACCACCAAAAGAGAAAATCGGAGGGCGAGATGCAAGGCGTGCCGTTTTGACGCGGATTTCGAGGGCTGACGTGTTCTTTCCCTTCCGCAACGGGCACGCTATTTGCATTTTATTCAAAGGGCATCAACATCCAACAACAAACCTCAACTCCCGCCACGCCCGAACCTCCGTTGCCGCACATGGTCTCGGTCAAGGAGAGCTTGGACCGTCCGCCGCGTGGCCTCCCGTTGGCCGGCGTTCTCGGCCTCACGATCTCGGTCCTCGTAGCTCTTCTACTCGGCGGGCTCACAGCCCTCCAGCTGCAGCGCGACGAACGCAGGGAACTCAGAGCCCGTGAAGGCTTGCTGGCCGAGTCGCTGGTGCCGCTGGTGGAACAGGTCGAGGAGGCAACCAGCATCAGCGAAATCGACCAGCGTCTTTCGTCCCACCGGCTTGCCGAGATTTCTCAGGGGCGACATGACTACAACGTCGTGCTTCGCGATGCCGAGGGACACGTGCTGGCTTCGGCGGACTCCAGTGGTTTCGCATCGCCTCCCGAGGACTCGCTCCAGGCGAGCATGACGGTCCGACCGAAGGCGCTCGCAACGGAAACCGGTACCCTGATTGTGTGGCAGGAGACGTCAAAGCTCTCCTCCGAAATGGCGCTACGTCGCCGCGAAGCTTTGTTCGACATTGGTATCACGGTATTGGTGGTCATCTTCTTCGTCCAGCTGGCAATCTACTTCCTGGTTTCACGACCGTTGAATCGGTTGCTGACAGCCATCGACAAGTTCGAGCAGGGTTACCCAGCCGGGTTTCGAAGGGGTTCCGTCACTCGCGAGCTGAGCTGGCTCGGGTGGAGACTCCACCGTATGAGCGTTGGCCTGACCAACAGCGCCCGACTATTGGTGGCTGCTCACCGAAAAGCGACGGAGACCTCGAAGGCACGGGACAGCGAAGTACTCGATCCTCTCCAATTCGACCCGCTCACCATCAGCCATGCCGCTCCAGCAGCGGGCAACGAGATTCTACTGCGCTACCTTCATGACCGTTGCGCGCTTCTCGAAGGATGCAGCTCCGATGATCCGACAGCTCGCGAAATCGCTGTTGAGGTGTGGGAGCGCGACGTCTCCGAGGCGGACCGATTGGGTGAAATGGCCCTTCGCGCCAGGCTCGAGAACTCCGCGCTGAAGATCCTCGATCAGGATGCTTTTGATCGAGTGAGTCGCGAGCTGGTTTCATTGGTCACGGCTCGATCCGACTGGTGTGTGGCGACTGGCAAGGCCATCGCCTCGGCCCTGGCCGCAGACAAAATACCTCAGGTCGAGATTCAACACCGGGCAAAACATGCCGCCGGGGCTTGGCGAAAGATGCAGGAAAAACACCTCGCCATCGAGGAGGTGCACGACCTGCTGGCGTTTCGCATCATCGTCCCGAGGACAGACGATTGCTATCTGGCCCTCGAAACCGTCCATCGACTCTTCGAGCCGGAGCCCTTCCGATTCAAGGACTACATCTCCAGTCCCAAGTCCAACGGATACCAGAGCATTCACACCAGCGTTCGCGACCTTGACGAGTTTGTGTTCGAATTGCAGATCCGTTCGGTCGAAATGCATCGGGCAGCGGAAGAGGGCAACGCAGCTCACTGGCGATATCGCGCCGGAAAGTCTCGCTTGTCTCGTCACGAAAGGCGGTGAGAGAAGCGGCCGTGACGAGGGATCTCAGGATGCGCCGAGCCAAGACCCCACCCGGTCAGAGGCTACCAACTCTGGTGGTGCAGGATCTCCTTGATTCTCTCTTCGGTCTCTTTCTCCATCAACACCATTTTCGTCGCCTTGGCCTTGTGGATGGCTTCGGTGAGCGATGAGATATCGACCGGTTTCTCGAGAAACTCGAGCGCCCCCTCCTTGATCGCCTCGACGCCCTTCTCGATCGTGGCGTACCCGGTCAGGAGGACCACCTGAACGTCCGGACGCCGCCGTTTGATCCGCTTCAACGCATCGAGACCGTCAATGCCGGGCATCTTGAGATCCAACACCACCACGTCGAAGTCCTCGTCATCCACGAGCTGTAGAGCGTCCGCCCCCGAGTTGGAAGTGGACACCTCCATCCCGCGGGTGCGCATTCGCTCCGCCAGGGTTTCGATGAACTCTTCCTCATCGTCCACGAGCAGCACTTTCTCCTTCATAGCTGACTCCCACTTTCGCTCTGTTCGCAGCTTCTGACCTCGAGCACGAGCTCGCCACGCCGGCAGTCCGCCACCACACGCCCCCCGAGCATCGCCAGCATCGCGTGGAGGCCCGAATCCTCTCCACCGAGCTGAACATCGGAGTCGTTGACCCCCTCGAGGTGCTGGAATCGAACGATGGCGCCGTCGTCGCTGGGCTCGGATGCGATCGCCAGGATGCGCGAGCCATCGACCCGCGGCAGAGCGGTATCGATGCAGGCGCCGATAAGATTCACAAGCAGAAAGGGGTTGGTGGTCACCGAAACCCCATCCGCCATTCCCGTCGTGTCGATGGTGATCTCGGCTTGGGAGGCCTTGCGCCCATACAGTTCCGCTACCAGAGCGACAAGCTTCGTCATGTCGGTGCTGGTTTGCGTCGCGTCCACACTGTGACCCAGACGACTCAAGGCGCCGACGATCTGATTGGCCCGGCGGATCTGGTCGATGATCTTCCCCGCCTGAACCTCGAGACGGTCCGGGTCGATCGATCGCCCGGACTTCATGGCCAGGGCGATGTCTTGAACGAGGCCCGCCT